>OIFJ01000241.1_pt1 | contig 30679 bp, 35 predicted proteins | sample 1582011 | NCBI WGS metagenome assembly OIFJ01 (sample SAMN07501050, study PRJEB24779) | human gut metagenome | isolation source: stool | host: human infant | place: USA: Pittsburgh, PA
AACTAATTTCACTGCAGCAATTTTAAACTGTTTATCATAACTTCTTCTCATAAGTAGACCACCTTTCACTATTTTATTTTAACTTTGTGTCTACTTTATCATACCATGCCCAAAATGCAAGACATATTTTGTCTAACATTTGGGGTGCATTTCATTATGCCTACTCTTTTTCATTGACTAAAATTATCCTATTATACCCATACTATCTACAAAGGAGTTGGTATAATATGAGATTACTATTTATAGGAATACAAAATTTTTTAAGTGGGTGTGGCCTAATGGCCCTGCTAATTTTATGGGGGCTGTTCAGGAGATTAAAAGAAATTGAAAAAGAGAACTCGCAGAGGTAGGTCTATAGCTTACCTCTTATGTTTTGTTTAAATAATGATTTAATTATAAAAATATGATAAAGTCAAAGTAAGAAAAAATGATATTTGTTAACTTAATAAATTTTAGTTTAAATGTTATATAGAGATAAAGAGGAGAATTTAAAAATGAAATATATGGGTGATAGTGATTGGTGGAATGCACGATTTAAAGATAGAAAATTAAACATTATGATGCATGAACAACGTCTAGAAGATGATCTTGTATATTTTCCTACAAAAGGAAAAATATTAGATATTGCTTGTGGTGATGGGAGAAATGCGATTTATTTAGCACGATTAGGATATGAAGTGATTGCTTTAGATTTTTGTGAAGAAGCATTAAATAGGTTAAATTATTTCATAGAAAAGGAATCTCTTAAAATCCAAACTAAGTTATTAGATCTATCAAAGGATGATAGTTTTATTAATTTAGATAAAGTTGAAGGAATTATAATTAATCACTATAGGCTAAAACCCAAGTTGTATAGCAATTTAATGAACTACGTTAATCATAATGGTATTTTATGGGTTAATGGTTTTATTCAAATTCCAACTGATAATCCTAATATTACTGAATCAGACATACTAAGAGAAAGTGATTTTACATCTTTGAATACCTATAGATTAGAAAATAAAGAGATATATGAGATAAATCAAAGAAAGTTTATGAGGTGCATTTGGAGAAAATAATGTATTAAAGAAAGTTGATATATTTTGTTGGAGGGAATAGCATCTTGAAAGATACTAAGAGAGATTTTTACGAAGCTGTTAATTATGGTAGAGAAATAGAATTTAGCTATAATGGGAAGCATTATTTTGAAAGTAGAGATAGTGATCATGATTGGTATATATATTGTGAAGAAACTAAGGAAAAGCAACAGTTTCACTCAGCTAATAAATTATTATTGAAAGCTATGCTAGAAGGGAAAAATATTAATGATATTTGGGAAGATATTAATATTGTGTGCATTCTATGATTGAAAATTACCGTTTAATAAAATATTTAGTTTAAGTGATTGGGTATTTATTGGACAGAGATTAATTATATTTAAGGGGGCTACTATGCAAAAAAGAAAATGGACATACGAAGAAAGACAGCTGTGGATTAAAGCTAAAAATAAACCATTTCCTTTATTTCATTATAATAAAGAAGATAGTGCTATTTTTATTAGAAAGCGATATGGAATTGCTTGGACTTTAAATTGGGGAAATCCTTGGTCTTATATAATAAAGATGGTTGTTATTTTAATATCTATAATTTATTTTTAAGTTTAAACTCCTAATAAGAGAGTCAAAATTATGAGTATAGTTTTTAAGGCAGTAAATAGTTATTTCAATAAAGATATCATTTGCCTAGAGCTACGCTCTAGCTTTATTTTTTATTGACAACAGCTATTTTTGAGATACTATCATCTCATAAAATCAGTGTAAGCCCTTAGCGCTCGCAAGAAATTATAAGCTATATGTGTTATAGTCGAACCAGGATAAGGTTTTATTTTCTGTCAAATTATTTAAATAACAAAGACATTTAGCAGTATAAAAATCAAGAGTTATCTTAGAAGTAGGGTGGACTTTTTAGTTGTATACAGTTGAATAATGGATGAACTTAAGTATAATAATTATTGAGGAATAAGACAGATATTATTCTTTAATAATTATTATGGAGAGTGATGGGATGGGAAGCATACAAGAGATGATTAAGAACGACTTAAACAGTAGTGAGCTTATTGAAAAATTTAAGCAGCTAGGTTCAGAAAAAGGATTCAAATATAGAAGTATAGAGTTTCAGGATGTAGAAATTGAAGAAGATAAAATTACTATAAAAATTAAGACTACATAAAAAATATTATTTGCTAAGTAGTTACATACAGCGGAAAATTATAAAGGGCAGAGCTTCGGCTCTGCTCTTTTTGTCCTAGAGTTTTAAGCACTTCTTAAACTTCTCTAAAATAGATGCAGAAGGGATAGTTTGCCCCTGTTCGTATCTTCGTAAAGTATTTTTAGCAATACCTGCTGATTGGCAAACATATTTGCTGCTGAGCTTAAGCTCTTTTCTTCTCATGTAAATCTTATATCCAATAGAATTCTTATCATGGTTATAAAGTGTATTCTCATAGGTTAGGGTATGTGATGTAGCGCCATACGCATTTTTGTATCCATTGCATTAAGAATAGCTACTTCATCCATTTCCATTAAATCAATATAGTGAAGATTATATTTTTCAAAAAGTTTTTTCATATCTTCTTTGATAACAGAAAGACATAAGTAAGCATGGCTTACATTTTCAATGAACATTTCTATAGAGATACTTGTATTACCAAGTGGGGTAAATAGATTTTTTCCATCGCGTGTAAAAGGAATAGGACCTACTACATATTGACATACTTTTAAGTCTTCAAGAGAAGTAGCAATATGTGCGCCTTTGGGGATATCTGGATGCGTAATACCAAATACCCAGGTATCAAAGCCTTTATCGCATAAAATCTTACACAGTCTTACAAAACGTAAATCACCACCAACAACGGCAACTGAAATATTATTCAAAGCTTTCTCCTCCTAGCCTATATAAATGTCAGTACTATAAATTATGAAGGACTAAAGAGGAAAGTGCATGTATAAAAGGAAATGCTTATAAAAGAAGGAAATAGGCTATAAAAAACTCTAGAAAGAGATGATAGAAGTCTTTCTAGAGTAGAAGGGAAAAAAGAGGTTATTTAAGAGTATTATAATCTGTGAGAATTTGTTCAAGCATGTTATCTCATTTGAAGTAAATTGGCAAAACATTAAAATTAGATGGAGGATTATTTTGTTCTGCATAATTAAGTAAGAAAGCAGTCATATATTTAGATAAGTCCATAGAAGATACTAAGGTTTTAACGCAAGAAGGCTTAATAAGAGTACAAGAATAATTTTCTTCCAGTACATTTAAAGAATCTGTAAGTTAATCGATATTTTTACTTGCAAAATTAAGAACTTGTATAATTTGACTTGAAGATTTACCTTCAACCTTATTGGTATACAGTGTTTGAGCAATGAAATCTAGTTACTTTTCATATGTGTTATGCTGGTTTATAATAGGCATCAAGGGACTGGATGCTCGAAGGAGAGCTGTTTGAAGCATAAAGCGTAAGAGCTGACTTCATACAAGATACAAGCAAAAGGCTAAATGGCATAAATACAAAAAAGAGGCTCAAATAGAGCCTCTTTTAATAGGGAGGTTAGTACTCATTGCCTACAAACTTATGGGCTTCTTCTACAATACGTTCCATGGCATTTAAAATATTGTGATACCCTGTGCAGCGGCAAAGATGACCTGAAATAAGTTTTCTCAGTTCATCTCGAGAATAGTGTTTCCCGTTTCCCACGATTTCAACCGCAGTTATAATGAGTCCAGGGGTACAAAAACCACATTGTACAGCTGCTTCATCCACAAAGGCTTGCTGAATAGGCGTTAAAAGGGAAGTATGTTGCTGAAGGCCTTCTACAGTAATAATTTTTTTACCATCTGCCCATAGTGCAAGATAAATACAAGAATCGATAGCTTTATCATCAACAAGAACTGTACAGGCGCCACATTCACCTACTTCACAGCCTTTTTTTACACTGGTTAAACCAAGTCTATGCCGAAGCATATCGGCTAGAGATTCTCGTATATCAATTGGAATTTCTTCTTCTTTACCATTTACTATACAATGAATAACTTTAATCATCTAAATGCCCTCCTCCTAATAAAATAGCCTGTTTAAGTGCACGTTTACTCAGTTCTTTAACAAGTTGAAGACGGAAATCACGAGAAGCACGCCAAGATGTTCTAGGATTAACTTCAGTAAGAGCTACTTCACTAAAAGCCTTAAAGAGAGAAGGAGAAATTGTTTGACCTATAACAGCAGATTCGGCTTTGTTACAGCGCATAGGCGTTGGACCTGCCACACCAAAGGCAAGACGGACATCTTCTAATTGATCTAAAGAAGTATTCAATTTACAGTTAACTGCACAGCCTAATGTAGCAATATCCATAGCTTCTCGCATAGCATATTTAATATAATGACCATGGAATCCTTCATAATTTTCTTTTGTAATACATATGCCTGTAAGTAGTTCACCTTGTTGTAAATGGACACGTCCAGGACCTTTATAAAAAGCTGTAATAGGTATATTTCTTATGCCAGTGGGTCCTGTAATTTCTAAAAGGGCATTATAGGTAAAAAGAGTAGATGCACTGTCGGCACTGGTTACACCATTACAAATATTACCACCAATGGTCCCCATATTGCGAATCTGAGGACCACCTACTTGGTCGACTGCCTCACCTAGCATAGGAAGATACGTCTTAATAAGAGGGTGATAAGTAATGTGAGAAAAAGTGGTGAGTGGCCTAATCATAATATTTCCTTGTTCATCTTGTGTAATACCTTTTAAACTATCTATATGATGTAAGCTGACAAAAGATTTTCCAGCTAATTTACCTTCCCTAATTTTAATCAGTATATCTGTCCCACCTGCAAGTGGTATAGCAGATGGATTTTCTACTAAAGCCTTTATAGCATCTTGTATATCTACGGCTTCATAAATATTTTCAATATCATACATAGCATTTCCCCCTTAAATTAAGCCGTTTTCTTTAAATTTTTCAATCATTTTATGTGGTGTAATAGGCAAACTGTTAAAAGCAATACCTGTTGCTTGAAGCAAAGCGTTTCTTATAGCAGGTGCAACAGGAATAGCAGGTGGTTCGCCTAAGGATTTATTGCCATAAGGTCCACTTGGGTCCACAGTTTCTACGAAGTCTACAGCAAGGTCTGGTGTATCCATGCTCGTAGGAAGCTTGTAATCTAGTAAATTAGGATTAAGCGGCTTACCTTTGGCATCAAAGAGTAACTGTTCACTTAAAGCATAGCCTAGTCCCATACTCATACCACCATGGACCTGGGCTTTTGCAAGCTGAGGATTAATGAGTACACCACTATCATGCACGTTAATCATATCGAGTACTTTGATACGTCCAAGAGCAAGATCTACTTCGATTTCAGCAAAGCAAACACCAAAGGAAATGGTGTTATTTTTACACTGTACACTACTTTCAGCAGTAATATGAGAAGCATAATCTAAGTTATAAAAAGCTTCGAGTGCTAGAGCTGGCAAAGTGATTAGACAGTCTTTGGTAACAGAATTAATGATCTCATTATTTTGAATATCTAAAATAGATTTAGGAGCTTTTAAAAGATAAGCAGCATAAGAGAGAAGGCGCTCTTTAAAAAGTGCTGCTGTCTTTTTCACGGCCATTCCGCTGACATAAGTTTGTCTAGAAGCATAAGCACCTGTATCAAATGGACTAATATCTGTATCTTGTGTAGAAACAATATGAATTTGATCTAAAGTAAAGCCAATTGTCTCGGCGGCCATTTGACTAAAAACAGTATCTGCACCTTGCCCAATTTCTGTAGCCCCCATTTGAAGCTGTGCGGAACCATCTTGATTTAGAACAAGACGTGCACTGGCCGTTTCAAGAGAAATGGGATAAACACCCGTCTTATAGCTGAAAATACCCATTCCAACCCCTTTACGGATAGGACCTGTTTGATTCTGATAAGCCGGATATTTTTCATGCCAGTGGATATACTCCATCCCTTTTTCTACACACTCTTTAAGACCTGAAGAGTAGCAGGTGATCCCTAAAAATGGATCTTTATAACCTAGCTGCATAGCGTTTTGTATACGAAAAGCAATAGGGTCTAAATGAAGGGCCTCGGCAATATCCTGCATATGAGATTCACAGGCGAAAGTAACCTGAGGAATGCCATAACCACGCATAGCACCACCACAAGGTAGATTCGTGAAGACAGTATAAGCATCAGCTTTTACAGCTTTTTCTTGCTGGTAAATATGCCTGAATCCTGTTATAGCATTGGAAACAATAGCGTGACCATGAGAAGCATAGGCACCTTGATTAGCTAATGCTTCAATTTTACGTGTTACAATACGCCCATCAGCTCGTACGCCTGTTTTAAGCTTAATTTGAATGCTATGACGTGTACGGGTACAGGTAAAAACTTCTTCACGGCTTAGTTCAAGTTTGACGCATTTACCACCTACTTGCTTACTTAAAAAGGCATTAAGAGGTTCATAGAGTACATCTTGTTTATTGCCAAACCCGCCTCCAATATAAGGTTTAATAACACGTATCTGGCCAAAAGGTACACCTAATGCCTGTGCAATGACACGCCTCATAATATGAGGAATTTGAGTAGAAGAAACAACTACCATACGATGATTGTCTTCATAGGCGAAAGAAACAGCAGGCTCAATATGACAATGCTGAACCATTTGGGTATCGTACTCACCCTCAAACCATATAAGATCGGGGTCTTTAATTGCTTCTTCATAATGACCTATTTCAAAATCAGAATGACACAAAATATTGTCTGGATAATTTTCATGAATAGGAGGAGCAGAAGTAGCATGCATAGCCTCATTAGGTGTAAGAAGAGGTGTAAAGGTTTCGTACTCAACTTTAATGAGACGTAGCGCACGGGAGGCTGCCACTTCATCTTCAGCAATAACAGCAGCAATATCATCACCATAATAACGTATATGTGTATTAAGCAAACGCCTATCTGCTACGTCCTGATGGCTAGAATCTGTAGACCAGGGATGCCCAGCTGTTGGAAAGGTATGAGAAGGCACATCAAAACAAGTTACAATTTTGACAACTCCTTTTACTTTTAATGCTTCTTCTATCTCAATGGATTTGACATAACCACTTGCAATGGTGCTATGCAGGACTTTAGCCACTAAAGCAGTACGTGGACATAAATCATCTGTATATTTTGCACGTCCTGTTACTTTTTCATAAGCATCCACACGTTTTACACTTTCACCAACACTCATTTTATCCCTCCTTTTTTGAGTAGCTGGCTAACTTCCATACGTGCCATACTACTGATTTTTTCTTCATCTATACCTAAAAGTTTTCCGTTTTGAGAGACTATTTTACCTGCAATGATTGTATAGTCTACAGGTTGTTTAAGACCTACCGTAGCTAGTGCAGACTGTGGGTCATAAGTAGCCCCAACAAGTTCAAGCTTTTCATAATTAACCATGAAAAGGTCACAGGTCTTGTAAGGTGCTAAAGTGCCAATATCTGTGCGGCCTAGTAGCCTTGCACTACCTTTGGTAGCCATTTTTAAGAGTTCATAGCCTGTGGGGGCTTCAGAGCTTGAATGAAGACGATGTAATAAGTAAGCCATACGCAACTCTTCAAGTAAATTAGAGCCGTCATTGCTCGCACTACCATCTACAGCAAGCCCTACAGGTACCCCAAGTTTAAGCATTTCTGGAATACGTGCAATACCTGAGGAAAGCTTCATATTAGAAATAGGGCAATGGGCCACACCTGTTTGTGTTTGAGCTAGTATATGGAGTTCTTCATCATTAAAATGAATACCATGTGCAAACCATACATCCTGCCCGATCCAGCCTAGGCTCGCCATGTATTCTAATGGACGCATACCTGTTCTTTCTAAAGTAAAGCGTTCTTCATCTAAAGTTTCTGCTAAATGAGTATGTAATCTAACGCCAAGTTTTCTAGCAAGTTTGGCAGAGTCACGTAGAAGTTCCTTTGTTACACTAAAAGGCGAGCAAGGTGCAAAAACTATTTGGTGCATAGCATAAGGGGAAGGATCATGATACTTTTTAACAAGTCTTTCGCAATCAGCTAAAATCTCATCTACTGTTTGAACCACACTATCAGGTGGAAGACCACCATCTTTTTGACTAAGAGACATGCTACCACGAGAAGCATGCATGCGTATACCTAGCGTATCTGCAGCTTCAAATTGTTTATCAATAAAGTTATGGCTCACGGAATGAGGGAATACATAATGATGGTCAAAACAAGTCGTACACCCATTTTTAATCAGTTCCCCCATGCCCACTAGGCTACTTAAATAAATAGCATCAGGGGTAAGTTCTTTCCAAATTTCATAGAGGGTTCTAAGCCAGTCAAAGAGTTCTAGATTTTGAACTTGAGGTAAATTCCTTGTAAAAGTTTGATAAAGGTGATGATGTGTATTAATAAGACCTGGGTAAACAAAATAATGACTACCATCAATCACTTGATCGGCCTCAAAAGATTGAGGACCGATGGAGTGAATGACACCATTTTCTGCATAAAGGTTAACATGATGATAGATAGTATCTTGATCATCGCAACTTATAAGGGTATGAATGTTTTTAATTAGTAAACGACTCATTTATTTTTTCTCCTTTCCTTAGAATAAGGAGTATGGATAAGAGGGAGGTTAGTTCGGAATTCGCCATCATATTGCCAGTAAGCTAGTGCTACAGCAGGAGCTGTAGGAATAGAGCAGATTTCTCCAATACCTTTAGCTCCATAAGCAAGATCAGAGTGATTCTTTTCTATAATAACGGTTTCAATTTTAGGAACGTCTGGTGCTTTAAATAAGCCAAGTGTACCAAACTTAGCAGTAGGCGTGCAGTCTATAAGCGGATAATTTTCTGTAAGCGCATAGCCTAGGCTCATCGTGACACCACCTTCTATTTGCCCTTCTACATTTTTAGGGTTAATAGCACGGCCTACATCATGAGCAGCAATGACTTTTTCAATCTTACCTGCTTCATTTAGAATGATAAGGTGAGTAGCATAGCCATAGGCAATGTGGCTCACAGGGTTTTCTTTAGGAGACCCCATTTTATCTGTAATACCTACATATTCACCGTCATACTCCTTGCCATTTAGGGCATCTAAAGAAACGGCCTGTAAATCTTTAGCAAGCTTTAGTGCAGCAAGATGGGTGGCTTCACCGGTAAAAAGTGTCTGGCGAGAAGCTGTTGTATTACCGGCATTAGGGGCAAGTTTAGTATCTGGAGCTTCATGGATGATATCACTTGGTTTAAGATGAGTCGTTTCACATATAATCTGAGTCATAACGGTTCCAAGCCCCTGTCCAATACAGGCAGCACTTGTACGAATATGCACTTTACCATCCATAATCACCAGTTTACAACGTCCGGTATCTGGAATCCCTACACCCAGACCAGCATTTTTAATGGCACAGGCAATACCTACATAAGGATGGGCATCATAATAAGGTTTCACGGCTTCAAGTGTTTCGACGAGGGCTGTATCATCACTTGCAATCTGGCCATTTGGCAATACCTGCCCAGGACGTATAGCATTACGCAGACGTATTTCATAAGGAGAGATGCCAACCATTTCTGCTAAGAGGTTAAGATTAGATTCCATAGCAAAACAGCTTTGTGTAACACCAAAGCCTCTAAAGGCACCTGCAGGAGGATTATTGGTATAGACAGCTTTGCCTAAAATATCAATATCTTGATAACTGTAAGGACCAGCTGCATGGGTACAAGCACGCTGTAGAACGGGACCACCAAGAGAAGCATAAGCGCCTGTATCTGAAATAATCGTGGCTTTTAGTGCAAGGAGATACCCATTTTCATCACAAGCTGTTGTAAAATCCATTTCCATGGCATGGCGTTTAGGATGGACAATAAGACTTTCTTTTCGGGATAAGGATACTTTTACAGGGCATTTAAGGAGATAGGCAAGAAGGGCTGCATGATGTTGCACACTCATATCTTCTTTACCACCAAAACCACCTCCCACAGTTTTAGCAATGACTCTAACTTGCTCTGGCTCAAGTCCTAGCATAGCAGCACATTCTGTACGGGTTTGATAAATACCTTGATCTGCAGAGTAAATGAGGATACCATCTTCATTTGGCAAGGCAATAGCGGATTCGGGTTCTAAAAAAGCATGTTCTGTAAAAGGCGTACTATAGTGACGCGTTACAACATATTTAGCTTGTTTAATTTTTTCATCTGCTTGACCTCTTACAAGATGTTCAATTTGAAGGACATTGCCGTTTTCATGGATGAGCGGTGCATCATTTTTTAAAGCTTCTATAGGACTTGTAATAGGTGTTAGTGGTGTATAGTCTACCTGAATAAGCTTCTTGGCAGCTTCTACAATCTCTGGTGAACGTGCAGCGATAAGTGCAATAGCATCTCCTAGGTACCTCGTTGTACCACCTTCTTCAATGAGTACATCCCAGTCCTTTTTGAGATGGCCTATTTTATGTGCCCCAGGAATATCTTTAGATGTAATAATACCGAGTACACCATCAAGCTTTAATGCTTCATCAGTAGAAATATGATTCACAATAGCGCGTGGATAGGCACTTCTTAAAGCAGAGCCGTAAATCATGCCATCTATGCGCATATCATCTACATATTCGGACTGCCCAAGAACTTTTTTCATAGCATCAATACGTCCGAGGGGGTCACCTACTTGACCAGATGAAGTAGAAGAAGGAAGTGGTATGTGATTCCTTAAAAGTGGGGCAGCTAGCAAAATAGCTTTTTCGATTTTTTTATAGCCAGTACAACGGCAAATATTGTTTTTAATAGCTTCTTTAACTTGTTCAGATGTAGGGTCTAGAACCTGGTCTAAAAGTCCTTTGGCGCTTATAACCATGCCAGGAATACAGAAGCCACATTGTACGGCTCCTGCTTCACAAAAGGCATAGGCATACACGTCTTTCTCACGCTGAGTTAACCCTTCTACAGTTATAATATGTTTTCCATCTAACCTGTCAGTCTGAGGAATACAAGCTTTAGTGGCTTTGCCATTAATGAGTACCATACAAGTGCCACAGGCTCCTTCAGAGCAGCCATTCTTAACAGAGACAAGATTTAGGTCTTCACGCAAAAAGGTAAGAAGTTTTTGATTACGACGGGGTGTAACTTGCTCGCCGTTAACAAAGAATGTAGACATGTGTACCTCCTATTTAGATTTAAATAAGATAAGCATACTCATTAAAGAGTGCTAAAATGAAAGGCTTAAGTGTAAAATGATCATCTAGTTCATGAGCATGTAAAACGCTTATTTTTTTATCTATACGTAACTTAATAGCTTTTGTAGTAAAATCCACAACAAATAGGCCTGAATTTGTACTACTGTTAAATGCTTCTAATGTATGGAATAGGGTAAATTTATCTCGGTATGGTGCACTATTGTAAGGACAGAAAATCGTACAGTTACCACATTCATTACACATACAATCAATGTGAAGAATTGGTTTTTTGCCTTTTACATCTAATGTCACATTGGCACGATTTGGACAGACATCTACACAGCATTCACAGATTCTATCGCATTCTAAGCAGCGAATAGATTCATCCTCTACTGAACCATTAGTTTTTAATATACCTTTCTTGCTATAGACTTCATCCGTTCTAACCGAGTGAGTAGAAGTTGGTATAGAAGAAAATATTAAGTTTTCACGTTTTAAAATAGTTTTAGCAGCAAGGGTTGCATCATGAATAGCAGATACAACTGTAGAAGGTCCACTACGTGCATCGCCTATAACAAAGGTGTTAGACAGTAGCTCTGTGGTGAAAGGGTCATGAATTATAAAGCCTTTAGTATCAATAGGAAGTCCATTCATTTTAAAGAAATCTGTATCCACTTTTTCGCCTACGGCACTAATGAGTGTATCAATAGGAAGATTTACTTTTTCTTCAGTTGGAATAGGCTGTAGTCTGCCAGAGGCATCAGGATGACCTAAGTTCATTTTGATGCAGGTGAGCATACCTTCCTTAAATTGCTGTGGGCTAAGCAATTCTTTAAACAATACGCCGTCTTTAAGTGCCAGTTCAAGTTCTTCTGTGTCAGCAGGCATATAACGTTTTGTCCTTCTATAAACTAAGTACACATTCTCTACACCAGGTACACGCTTAGCAGCTCTAGCAGCATCCATAGCTGTATTACCACCGCCTATAATAGCAACATTCTTTCCCAGGTTAAGAACGCTAGGGTCTGATTTAAATTGTTCTAAGAAATGGATGACATTAAGTGGTACATCACCTTCTAAATTGAGATGTCCTGGTTGCCATGCACCTGTTGCAATAAGTATATATTGGAAACCTTCTGATTTAAGTGCGTCAAGAGAGGTAATTTCACGACTAAGTTCAAATTTAACTCCGTACTGGCAAATAAGGCGAATATCTTTATAAAGTGCCTGATTAGCTATTCTAAAATCTGGAATAACAAAACGTACAATACCACCAAGCGCCTTACGTTTTTCAAATACTGTAACATCCATACCACTACGTGCTAAGAAGTAAGCAGCTGCAAGCCCAGCAGGACCACTTCCAATAATAGCTACTTTATGAGGGCTTTGAATAGAAGGAGGAGTAAGAGTCTCTAGAAGGGCATCAAAACCTTGAGTCGCTGCTTCTAGCTTTACCTGACGAATAGAGATTTCCTCTTCATAAAATTTACGTCTACATTTAGTAGTACAAGTATGATTGCAGATAGTACCTGTCACAAAAGGTAGTGGATTTTTTAAAGTAATCACTTTAAGAGCTTCTAAATATTGTCCTTCACCTACAAGACGTATATATTCAGGAATGTCTTGCTCAATAGGGCAACCTTTTTGACAAGGGGCAAAAGTACAGTTTAGCAGTGGAACAGAACTTTCTATTTTACGAGCAGGCAAAGGTTTAATGGCTTTCGTATAGTGTGTATCTGTATAAGTTGTCTGTAAGAAGGTGTAGAGTCTAGAAAGAGCTATAGGTTTATGATGCATCTCTTTAGAAGTATTAAGAAGAGAGGCAATTTGATAAAGTCGGTTATAGCCACCAGGTTTAAGCAGTGTAGTTGCAAAGGTGATAGGATAAATACCCAGTTCAAATAGCTCTTTAATATTGTAGGCATCTACACCACCAGAGAAAGAAATATTAAGGTTACCTTTAAAAGTATGAGCAAGTTTGTAAGCAAGTGAAAGAGTCAGTGGGAAAAGTGCACGTCCAGACATATACATCTCTTTACCAGGAAGTTCAGAACGTGTGATTTGAACAGGGAATGTATTTGTCAATTTAACACCAAAGGTAAGTGACAGTTTATTCGAAAGGGCGATTAATCTTTCAAGCATAGGAACAGCCTGATCAAACTGAAGATCATGTTCAAAATGATGAGTATCAAAAATAAGATAGTCGTAGCCCATTTGATTAAGAATGGTGCGTGTGAAATCATAGCCTAGAAGTGTAGGATTGCATTTAATATAAGTATGCAGTCCTTTTTCTTTTAAAAGATAAGTAGCAATGCGTTCAATTTCATCAGGTGGACAGCCATGTAGTGTAGAAAGGGTAACAGAAGAGGAAATATGAGAAGAGATGCCTAAAAGATAGGCTTCATCAATAGATTGAAATGCTTGAAGATGAGACTTAGCCCACTCTATACAGGCATGCCATATAGGCGTAGAAGAAGCATCTTTAAGCCCTTCAATAAAGGCATTAATTTTAGTAGAACGAATCCCTTCTAAGTCATAGCCTACACTCATATTGAAAATAAAGCCGTTAGGGTCACCTAAGTCAAATTCTTTACTCATAAGCTTTAAAGCAAACCAAGCTTTAATATATTCTTCTAAAGCCTCAGGTACAGTAAGCTCAGTAGACCATTCTACATTGTAGCACTCATCCTCTGCCCTTATACAGGGTTTATCAACAGGTAAGTCTTCTCCGTCTAAAGTCTGTACAGTTTTGAGTTCAAAGAATCTAGCACCAGCTAGATAGGCAGCAATAATATTTTGAGCAAGCTGTGTATGGGGGCCAGCAGCAGGTCCGCAAGGTATTTCAAGTTTTTCGTTAAATAAATTTAAATATTTATGAGATGCTGTTTTAAAAATCTGTTTAATACCAAAGACATGTTCTTTTTCTATTAGAATCCATTCCATTAACTTGGGAAAAGGAATAGGTGTCATACGATCATTCATTTTATTAACTCCCCTCTTTTAAACACGATTCCAAAGTGCCTGCGCGAGCTGGCGAGATTTAGCCATAAGACGCTCCTCATCGGCTATAAGAATTTGCCTATCCTTCATAAGGACTTTGCCATTTGCTATAGTTGTCGTTACACACCTGCCATTTAATCCAAATAAAAGATGTCCGTTTAAGGTATGCGTATTAAGTGGTGTTTGAGGGATATAGTCAGCTACAAGCACATCAGCTGCATAGCCAGGTTTTAAGACACCTACAGATTTTGTAAAGAAACGGCTAACTATTTTAGGGTTGTATTCAAAGAGCATGGTGGGAATCTCCTCCCAAGCTACAGCTGGATTACATGTATGGTGTTTTTGAAGGATATTTGCTACTTTTAAAGATTCAAATAGATCATTGGTATAACCGTCTGTACCAAGTCCTATTAAAATGCCTCTTTTAAAAAGTTCTAATACAGGTGGCACCCCTACAGCATTACCCATATTACTTTCTGGATTATGGACCACTACAGTATCTGTTTCTTTAAGAAGGTCCATTTCATCTGGAGTAATATGAATACAATGTCCGGCAATCGTATGAGGACCTAATATATCTTGGTCAAACAGACGATGAAGTACACGTTTACTATATTTTTTAAGGCTATCATAGACATCATCTATACCTTCAGCTACATGAATGTGGTAACCACTACCTTTTGGAAGGTGGCTACGACAGTAGTCGAGGGTAGCATCTGAAAGTGTAAAGGAGGCATGAAGCCCCATCAACCCTTTTTGCATAGGATGGTTTTGAGAAGCTTTTATAAAAGCTTCATTCTCTTTAACAGCTCGTTTCATTTTATCCTGTCCATCACGGTCAGAAACTTCATAGCAAAGACATGTACGTAGGCCTAATTCATTAGCCACATCAGAAATAGCAAATAGACTATCTGTAATTTCACCATAGCTTGCATGATGGTCAAAGATAGTTGTCACACCATTTTTAATACAATCTAGATAAGTCCAATAAGCGCTATATCTAGTATCTTCTAAAGTTAAGTGGCGGTCCAGTTTCCACCAGGTGTGCTCTAAAATATCTAGGAAGTTACGAGATGGTGGGCCACCTAAGGAAGCACCTCGTGCAAAAGCACTATAAATATGATTATGTGTATTAATAAGTCCTGGCATAATGAGCCCCTTTTTAGCATCGATAAAAGTAGCAGAAGGATACTGCGTTTTAAGCTGATCAGTAGGGCCTACAGCCATAATGGTATCTTTTTCTATGGCAACACAGCCATCTTGTAAAAATGGTTGTTTTTCATCTCTTGAAACTAAATAACCATTTCCAATGAGTAACATTTTCTACCCCTCTCTTGAAAATTAGAAAAATATTTACGTCTCTGTTTATATTTATGATGGAATAAGACAGAACTGAACCATATATCAAAATTTTTTAGTGTACCTAAAATTTTTTATAAAAAGTGTAGATAATTTTTCTATTCTGAAAAAGTGCGCATATACTCTTATTAGAAGTTCACTGAAATGGGGAGAAAGGTTGATGCAAAATAAGATACCTATAGAATTTATAAGCAGGTTAGCAGAAGCACTAGGTAAACAATTTGGGCTAGAGTGTGAAGTGGCTATACATGATTTGACACTTGATGATAAAGAACATACTATTGTACAAATTGAAAATGGTCATGTTACACACCGGCAAGTAGGAGATGGTGCTTCTGAAGTTGTGCTTGAAACGCTAAGACATCATAAGGCAGAGGACCAGATTGGTTATTGTATTAGTACAGAAGATGGGAGATTGTTACGATCTAGTACCATATACATTAAGAATGAAAAAGGAGAGGTTGAGGGTATTTTCTCTATTAACTATGATATAACAAAGCTTATGTTAGCTGAAAATGTACTGAGCCAGTTAATTAGGGATACGAAGCAGCTTTCTGCCCCAGCAGCTAAAATTACTACGAAAGTTGAGGACTTACTAGAAGATCTTATAGAAAGAGCCACTCAGCTTATAGGAAAACCCGTAGCACTTATGAATAAAGAAGATAAAATAAGAGCCATACAATTTTTAGAAGAAGCAGGAGCTTTTTTAATTACTAAATCAGGTGATAAGGTATCTGAGTACTTCGGTATTTCAAAATACACACTTTATAATTATATGGAAAAGAAAACAACTAAAAATGGTAAGTAGGAGGATCTTTTAGTGGAACAAATTAAATGGGTAGCTAACAAGATGGTACATACAAATTGTGATCATCTTTCTGTTATGTCTGTAGATGAGGTACAAAAAGCAAAACATTTTCATGAAAGTTTTCCAATGTATAATGAAACACCTTTAGTAGCACTTAATCATCTTGCAGACTTTTACCATTTAGGAGGCATTTATGTTAAAGACGAATCGTATCGTTTTGGATTAAATGCTTTTAAAGTTTTAGGTGGCTCCTTTGCAATGGCTAGACATATTGCTAAACAGCTTGGAAAAGATGTGGGTGAATTAGATTATCAAACCTTTACTTCAAAAGAGCTTAAGAAGCAGCTTGGAGAAGTTACTTTCTTTACAGCAACAGATGGTAATCACGGAAGAGGGGTAGCTTGGGCTGCACGTCAACTGGGTCAAAAAGCTGTAGTTTATATGCCTAAAGGCACGCAGCAAATTAGGCTTGAGAATATCCAAAAAGAAGGTGCTACAGCAGCTATTGAAGAGGTTAACTATGATGAATGTGTACGTCTTGCAAGTGCCCATGCTAATCGCACACCAGGTGGCGTAATGGTTCAAGATACAGCTTGGGAAGGCTATGAGGAGATTCCAGCATGGATTATGCAAGGCTATGGTACAATGGCTATGGAAGCAGCTAGTCAGCTGGGAAAGAAGCCTACTCATATTTTTGTGCAAGCAGGAGTAGGTTCATTAGCAGGAGCAGTTCAAGGCTATTTTTCTAATCTTTACCCAAATGAAGAAATTACAACAGTTATTGTTGAAGCTTCTAAGGCAGACTGCCTTTATAAATCTGCAAAGGCGGGAGATGGCAATATACGTATAGTAACAGGAGATATGCCAACGATTATGGCAGGGCTTGCATGTGGAGAACCGAATACCATTTCCTGGGAAATTCTGAAGAATAATAGTAGTTTCTTTGTATCTTGCCCTGATTGGGTAGCTGAAAAAGGTATGTGTATGTTAGGGGCTCCTTTAAAAGATGATACAAGAGTTATATCAGGTGAATCAGGTGCAGTGAGTATGGGACTTCTAGCAAGCATTATGGAAATAGAAGAGATGAAATCACTTAAACAAGCACTTAATTTAGATGAACATTCTGTTATCTTAATGTTTTCAACAGAGGGGGATACAGATCCCGAGCATTATAGAGATGTTGTTTGGAATCATAAAATGAAATTATCATTTTAAGGGGGAAATAAAGATGGGTTTTATGGAAGTAAAGGAAGCTGCAAAAAATTATGAAGGTGCTATGACAAAATTTTTAAGAGATTTGATTGCTATTCCAGGAGAAAGTTGTAGGGAAGAAGGCGTTATAAAGCGTATTACAAAGGAAATGATAGAACTGGGATTTGATAGGATAGATATTGACCCTATGGGTAATGTGTTAGGCTATATAGGAAAAGGTGAGAAGTTAATTGCTTATGATGCACATATTGACACTGTTGGTATTGGAGAAAGAAGTAACTGGACTTTTGATCCTTATGAAGGATATGAAACAGAAGAAGAAATTGGAGGTCGTGGTGCATCTGACCAATTAGGTGGTATTGTCTCAGCCGTTTACGGTGCAAAAATTATGAAAGACTTAGGACTTCTTCCAGAGGAATATAGCATACTTGTAACAGGAACAGTGCAAGAGGAAGACTGTGATGGACTATGCTGGCAGTACATTATTCAAGAAAGTCAGATTAAACCCGAATTTGTGGTGATTACAGAGCCTACTGATGGTAATATCTATAGAGGTCAAAGAGGTCGTATGGAAATTCGTGTAGAAGTAAAAGGTATTTCTTGTCACGGTTCCGCACCAGAAAGAGGAGATAATGCTATTTATAAAATGGCAGAAATTATTAATGAGGTAAGAGCACTGAATGATAAGTTACATGTAGATCCATTCTTAGGTAAAGGTACCTTAACCGTTTCTCAATCTTTTTATAATTCTCCATCACGTTGTGCAGTAGCAGATATGAGTGCTATTTCTATAGATAGAAGGCTAACAGCAGGAGAAACTTATGAAATGGCACTAGAGGAGATTCGTAAGCTTCCTTCCGTTCAAAAATATCAAGCAGAAGTCACTATGTATAAATATGACAGGCCGAGTTGGACAGAGCTTATTTATCCAACAGATTGCTATTTCCCAGCTTGGGTACTTCCCGAGGAGCACCCAGCGGCGCAGGCAGCAGTAGCTTCTTATAAAGGTATGTATGGAGAGCCTTTAGTAGATAAATGGACATTCTCTACAAATGGTGTTTCTATAATGGGACGCTTTGGTATTCCTTGTATTGGATTTGGCCCAGGAAAAGAATGTGAAGCTCATGCACCAAATGAAAAAACATGGAAAGCTGACCTTGTAAAATGTGCAGCAGTCTATGCAATGATGCCAACGCTTTACTATCAAAATCTTTAAATAAAAAGGAGAGAAAACATGAATACATTTGAAGCTACACTTAAAAAATTAGAACAGTTACATTTTAGAAATATGTATCAAAATGATTTCTTTTTAACTTGGGAAAAAAGCTTTGAAGAATTAGAAGCTGTTTTTACAGTAGCAGACAGCTTACGTTATTTAAGAAGTCAAAATATCTCTACACGCCTGTTTGATAGCGGACTAGGTATTTCATTATTTAGAGATAATTCAACACGTACACGTTTTAGTTTTGCCTCTGCTTGTAACCTATTAGGGCTTGAAGTACAGGATTTAGATGAAGGTAAATCTCAGATAGCACATGGTGAAACAGTACGTGAAACAGCTAATATGATTTCTTTTATGGCAGATGTTATAGGTATTCGTGATGATATGTACATTGGCAAGGGTAATGCCTATATGCATGAAGTAGCTGATGCTGTTGAAGAAGGATTTAGAAAAGGTGTTCTAGAACAACGTCCAACGCTTGTAAACCTACAATGTGATATTGATCATCCTACACAGGCTATGGCAGACATGCTTCATATTATTCATGAATTTGGTGGCATTGAAAACTTAAAAGGTAAAAAGATTGCCATGACATGGGCGTATTCTCCTTCTTATGGTAAGCCATTATCTGTACCACAAGGTATTATAGGGCTTATGACACGTATGGGTATGGATGTAGTGCTTGCTCATCCAGAGGGTTATGAGATCATGAGTGACGTAGAGGAGTTAGCTAAAAAACAGGCTAAAGAGTCAGGTGGTTCTTTTACTAAGACCCATTCTATGGCAGAAGCTTTTAAAGATGCAGATATTGTTTATCCAAAGAGCTGGGCACCTTACAAGGCTATGGAAGTACGTACAGACTTATATGGTAAAGGTGATATGGAAGGCATTTATAAGCTTGAGCAAGAGCTCCTTATGCAAAATGCACAGCATAAGGATTGGGAATGTACAGAAGAGCTTATGGCAACTACAAAGAATGGCAAAGCACTTTATATGCATTGCTTACCGGCTGATATCTCAGGTGTAAGTTGCAAAGAAGGAGAAGTAGCTGCAAGTGTCTTTGATCGTTATCGTGATGAACTTTATAAAGAAGCATCTTTTAAGCCTTATATTATTGCAGCAATGATTTTCCTTGCCAAAGTAGGGGATCCAGTAGCTGTACTTAGAAAACTTGAAAAAGAAAGAAAAGACCGTTTGTATAAATAGAAAGCTTTGTTAGGGAGGGATGCATATGGCAAAAAGAATCGTTATTGCTTTAGGGGGAAATGCTTTAGGCAACAATTTAGCAGAGCAGATGATAGCTGTTAAGCATACAGCAAAAGCCATTGCAGACTTAGTAGAGGAGGGCCATGAGATTATTTTATCTCATGGCAATGGTCCACAAGTTGGAATGATTAATCTAGCAATGGGAGAAGTGCATAAATCTAATCCAGATACTTCCGTGATTCCTATGTCTGTTTGTGTAGCTATGAGTCAAGGTTATATTGGTTATGATCTTCAAAATGCTGTAAGAGAAGAGTTACTTAATAGGGGTATACAAAAATCAGTTGTTACACTTATTACACAAGTAGAAGTAGATGAAAAAGACCCAGCCTTCTTACATCCTACTAAGCCTATTGGTAGATTTATGACTAAGGAAGAAGCAGATCTTTTGGTAAAAAAAGGATACAATGTGATGGAAGATGCAGGTAGAGGTTATAGAAGAGTCATTGCTTCTCCTAAACCTATACGTATTGTAGAAATAGAAACAGTTAAGGCACTAGCAGATGCAGGGCAAGTTGTTATTGCATCAGGAGGTGGGGGCATACCTGTAGTAGCACATGGTAATCATTTATCCGGTGTAGGCGCTGTCATTGATAAAGATTTTGCAAGCTGTGAAATGGCTAAAGCTGTTAATGCAGATTGCCTTATTATTTTAACAGCAGTGGAGAAAGTAGCTGTTAACTTTGGGAAGTCTAATGAAAAATGGCTTGATACACTCTCAGTAGCTGAGGCTGAAAAGTACATTGCAGAAAACCAGTTCGCTCATGGATCTATGCTACCTAAGGTAGAGGCAGCTGCTAACTTTGCAAGATCAAAGGAAGGGAGATATACAATTATTACTTTACTTGAAAAAGCAAAAGTAGGCATAAGAGGAGAAACTGGAACAAGGATTAAACTTTAGAGGCTTAGCCTAGGGAGGGGAAGTATGCACTTAAAACATAGTAGTGATCAAGAACTTATTTATCAGTTAGATGGAAGACCAAGTTTGGGGGTAGCTGTTCCACTAGGACTTCAGCATGTTCTGGCCATGTTTACGGGTAACTTAGCACCTATTTTAATTGTCGCAGGCATTGCTGGAGTTCCTATGGAGGAACGTGTACTGATGATTCAATGTGCTATGCTAGTATCTGGACTTACCACATTTGTTCAACTTTATCCTATTAAATTTGGAAATAAGTTTCAAATTGGAGCAGGCCTTCCTATTGTAATGGGAACAGCATTTGCTTTTGTACCAACCTTATCTACTATTGCAGCAGCTTATGGATTGCCGGCTGTTTTTGGTGGTATTTTGGTAGGTGCCATTGTTGAGATTATTATGGGTTTACTTATTAAACCTTCACAAAAAATTATTTCTCCTGTTGTGATTGGTGCAGTATTGGTAACTATTGGTATTAAATTATTAGGTATTGGGGCAAATTATTTTTCAGGTGGGGTAGGCGCAGCAGATTTCGGCTCATGGGAAAATCTATTTCTTGGATCTATTGTATTTTTAACCATTATACTTCTTCAACACTTTGCAAAAGGTATGCTGAAAGTAGTTGCTATTTTAATTGGGCTGGTTATAGGCTTTATTATGGCTATACTTATGGGAAAAGTAGATTTTACACCTGTTTTAAATGCTAATTGGTTTATGCTACCCATGCCTTTACATTTCAAGCCTGAATTTAGGATAGATGCCATTGTTGCTTTTGCTGCTGTTTATATTGTATCAGGACTCGAAACATTAGGTAATACAAGTGGTATTACAATGGCTGCTTTTAATAGAGAAGCAACAGCCTCAGAAAATTCAGGAGCACTTTTAGCAGATGCGATTGGTTCACAGTTAGCAGGACTTTTTAATTGTATGCCTAATACAGCTTTTGGGCAAAATGCAGGGATTATTGCGATGACAAAAGTAGTTAACAAATTCTGTATTGCTACAGGGGCAGCTGTCCTGGTCTTAGCAAGTGTTATGCCTAAAGTAGGTGCTATTTTTGCAGCACTTCCTTCTAGTGTGCTAGGAGGTGCTGTTATAACAGTATTTGGTATGATTTTAGTAAATGGCTTTAAAATGATTGCACAAGCTGGTTTTTCAGAGGGGAATGTAAAAGTGCTTTCTATTACTTTTGCAGTAGGGTATGGTTTGACAGCTGTGACAGAAATTATTGATAAGTTCCCAACATTTTTACAGTTTGTATTTGGTGATGCAGTAGCAAGTGTATGTATTATAGGAATGGTTACAAATATTGCCTTCAATCTAATAGGAAAGAAAAAACAAACGAGGTGATGCTATGTCTTACTTGATTAAAGGCGGTATTATCGCAGAGCAAAACACATATACACCTGTAGATATACTTGTTGAAGGAAATGTTATAAAAAAAATAGGTAAGATTGATAAGGCAGACCACATACTTGATGCAAGTGGTATGATTCTGTTTCCAGGCTTTATAGATGCACATACGCATTTAGATATGGATACTGGAATGGCTCATACAGCTGATGACTTTGAATCGGGTACAAAAGCAGCACTCATACAAGGAACAACAAGCATTATAGACTTTGCTACGCAGAATAAAGGTGAGACCCTTATAAATGCCCTAGAAAATTGGCGTCATAAAACAAATAAAAAGTGTAGCTGTGACTATGGTTTTCATATGGCTATTACAGAGTGGAATAATGAAATAAAAAGTGAGCTACTTACTATGAGAGAATCAGGGATTACATCTTTTAAACTGTATATGGCGTATGATACTTTAAGATTAGATGATGGGGCTATTTATGAAATTCTAAAGAGCGCTAAAAACTTAGGAGGATTAGTAGGCGTACATTGTGAGAATGGAGACCTCATTAAGGCATATACAAAAATGCTACTTGAGCAAGAGCAAAGGACCCCTTTGGCACATCCCTTATCTAGACCAGATATGATAGAAGCTGAAGCAATCAGTCGATTTTTAGATATTGCTTATATGGTAGATGTTCCAGTGCATATTGTACATTTGAGTACACAAAAAGGATTGGAATGTATAAGAAGAGCTAGAAAAAGGGGGCAAAGAGTTTATGTAGAAACATGTCCACAGTATCTACTTTTAGATGAAAAACTGTATCACTTAAAGCAGTTTGAAAGTGCCAAGTATGTATTATCACCACCTCTTAGAAGTAAACAAGATCAAGAAGCATTATGGGAAGGTATTCAAGAAGGAGAAATCCAGACAATCAGTACAGATCATTGTGCTTTTAACTTTGAAAGTCAGAAAAAAATAGGGATTGATGATTTCACTCAAATTCCAAATGGTATACCTGGGATTGAACATAGGCCACAACTTATTTATAGCTATGGTGTAACAAAAGGACGTTTAAGTTTGCAGGAAATGGCACATTTACTCAGTACTCATGTAGCACAACTTTTTGGCATGTATCCTCAAAAAGGTACTTTAGCTGTAGGTAGCGATGCAGATATTGTTGTATGGAATCCAGGTTATAGGGGGGTAATTTCTGCTAAAACGCAGTTACAGCATGTAGATTATACACCATATGAGGGATTTAAAGTCATTGGCCGAGCCGAACACGTCTTCTTAAGAGGTATGCACGTGGTGAAAGAAGGTAGAATAGTTGAGGAAAAGAAAGGTCACTATATTTTTAGAAAAACACCTTTAAATATGAAGTAAAGTATAAGCAGCTGTTAAAAAAACACAGCTGCTTATTTTTTTTAATATAAAGAATAAGCAGTTAGCTGTATAAAATCAAGGGGTTAGGTCATACTTTAGAAAAAATATAAGGAGGTTAGTATGAATCAAGTTACTTTATTAGGCAATTTAACAAAGGATCCTGAACTAAAAAAATCTAAGGATACAGATGTTTCTTACACACAGTTTACCCTAGCAGTGCATGAACGTACGAGTAGAAGAGAAAAGAAAACGTATTTTATAGAGGTTGTAGCTTTTCATAAGCAGGCTGTTTTAATTACCCGTAGTGTTACAAAAGGTCAACAGATCTTAGTGCAAGGCAAAATTGTAACAGATTCCTATATAAATAAAGAGGGTGAAAAGGTTTATACAACAAAAGTAGTACTAGAAGATTTTTCTCTTACAGGATGTAAGCCCGTACAGAAAGAAGCAAGTGAAGAAGCTGTTTCATAACTTTTTTAGAACAGTATAAAGTAGAAGTTGCAGGAAATACTAACGGTGGTAAGCATTATTAAAAAGGAGATGAACAAATGAAAAAGTACGTATGTGTCATTTGTGGTTATATTCATGAAGGTGACATGCCACCGGATGAATGTCCAATTTGTAAAGCGCCTGCTAGTAAATTTAACCTAATGGATGATCAGCTTACATGGGCAGATGAACATCGTGTTGGCGTAGCAGATGGTGTGGATCCAGAAATTATTGAAGCCTTAAGAGCTAACTTCTTAGGTGAATGTAGTGAAGTAGGAATGTACTTAGCTATGAGTCGTCAAGCGGATAGGGAAGGCTACCCAGAGGTGGCAGAAGCTTATAAGCGTATTGCTTATGAGGAAGCAGACCATGCAGCTAAATTTGCAGAACTTTTAGGTGAAGTTGTTAAAGCAGATACCAAAGCAAACTTGCAAGTACGTGTAGATGCAGAGTTTGGCGCATGTGATGGTAAGAAGAAACTTGCTACACTTGCTAAGCAGCAAAACTTAGATGCTATTCATGATACAGTACATGAAATGTCTAAAGACGAAGCGAGACATGGATGTGCTTTTAAAGGGTTACTAGATAGATATTTTAATAAATAATAATATAATAGTATTTTAATATTTTCAACGGTTATAAAGATGTATTATATACATATATCTTTATTTACCAGTATACGAAAAAATATGTTTTGTAAATGTTTAGTGGGCAAATATGTGGGCGTGTGCAAAAAATATTACTTTATACTTGTCCACTGCCCACTTAATCCAATGAGAAGTTAAGTATTTCAACGGCTTGCTCATCCATACCTCTAGTGATATGTGTATATAACCTTAAGGTGAATTCAAGCTTTGAGTGCCCCAACCTTTCAGAGATATATTTAGGGTTAAGTCCTTTTTCTAACAATAGTGTAGCGTGTGTATGTCTTAAATTATGCATTTTAAAATGAATATTTAAATCTGATTTACTTACGGCTGAAATAAATTTACAACTATCAGTTGTAAGCATTTGTCCATCATCTTTGCAGTTTACAAAGTCATAAACTGTGAGTAATTCTTCAATCTTTGAAGTTTTATCTAGTATTTTATTAGATTTATATAAATTACCAAAGAATTCTCTATCAAAATCTTGTTTGTTTTTGAGGTTAATGAGGTACTTTTTTAATTCACCATCAAAATAAATTTTTCTGTAGCTATTAGGTGTTTTAAGTGTAGTAAAACACCATTTTTTATTTTGTTTTTGTAACTGTTTATTTATGTGTACAACGTTATTTTCAAAATCAATATCTTGCCAACGTAAGGCATATATTTCACCAATTCTTAACCCAAGTTTTAAAGCAAGCATAAAAGCGTGAGCATTATTTGTGTGCTCTATTCTGTGCCAAATTTGTTTTATCTCATCCATTGTATATATTTTTATTTCTGATGTAGATCTATAAGCTTTAGGTGGCTTTATTACCTCTACAACATTTTCAAGCACATATTTATTCTTGAGGCCATATTTCCAAAGCACAAGTAAGAAGTTATATATACTTTTAACATAATCATTGCTTAAGCCATCATCTATTAATTTGCTTGTTATAAACTTTTGGAGGTCGTTAGCTGCGATATTACTCATTATAATATCACCAAATACATTAACATGATTATTATATAGGCTTTGATAGCGTACAATAGTTGCATGTTTTCGTGTGATAGGTGCTTCATATAATATAAATTCTTCAAAAACTTCGTTAAGTGTTATTTTTTTGCTTTCTTTTAACTCACCCTTCTGTATTATTTCAGCTATAGCAAGTTGCATAGCCTGTTTAGCTTCTTTTTGTGATTTGAAACCACCTTTTTCTTTTTGTTTACGTTTCCCATTAATGGTGCCTAAATCTATACGATAAGACCAAGTGCTACCTCGTTGTCTTACGGAACCATTCATTATATCACCTCTTCTAATTTAATTTGTAAAATAGAAGTGTATAAGATATACTTGGTTTGGTAGAGGTATATTTTATACACTGTTTATATAAAAGCTTAGTGCTGCAGAACTAGGCTTTTTTGTTATTCAAAAGTTTTTATGAGAGCCAATGGCTCAAATAGCAGTATATATTCTTTAATCTTTACATAATTACCGTATTTTTCTTGATAATATTTAAGTGCTTCCATTAGGTAGTCTTCAGGAACATCTAAATACTCTGCTAATTCGGTTCTATTTGTGCAAGGATGATCTATAGCTTCTAGAAGAAGTGTTAAAGGAACAGCTTTTTGATATCCCCATGCACGAGCTCTTCGTTCTTGTTTTCTATTCTCAACTTTAGATTGGTCAGTAATATCACCTACAGTAGTAAAATAATGACCTAATTCTTCGGCTAATATACATTTTTTGTCTATAGAAGTAGATAGCCTTTTACTTATTCCAATTTTATTTCCTTTACAAAGCCCATCAACTTGTGATTTAAAGTATTTTTCTGTTACATCAACTCCATTCTTCTGTGCATAATCTAGTAATCTTTCGTAACTCAAAAGAAAATCCTCCTAAGTAAATCTTATAATTCGTCTAAGTCTTGTCTGATTAAATCTAGGTCATCTTCATTATCAGAATGTGCTGCCATAGGCATTAAATGATCATTAGTACAACGATTATATTCCATATCTAATATAGTAGATACTGTATGTTGTCCCTTATCATCTAGTGCCCTATATTTTTCTAGATGTTCTTTCTCTGATGGGGTCAAATTAATTTCTTTTGCTGTTATGACTCTATCCATTTTAACATCATAACCCATAAGCCAGGATTCATTGACATCTAATGCTTTAGCAATTTTATAGATATTAGTTTGTTTAGGTTCATAAGAACCAGAAATATAGGTACTAATAGAAGATTTACCAATTCCAGTTTTAGCAACTAAATCAGTTTGTTTCATATTTCTTATTTTTAAACCTTCTTTTATTCTTTCTGATATGGTTTTCTTCATAGCATAAGAACTCCTTTTTTTAGTTAATCTATTCTGATAATATCATGTGTGTTCAGAAAAAGCAACATTATGACGTGATAACAATAAAAAAAGTTCAGAAACACGAAAAAATATATTGACATCCAAAAAAAGATGATTTATGATTTGATTAGTTCAGAAACACGAACTAAAAATAAAAGGAGAGGAAGTGAGGAATATGAGTTTTGACTATAGTAAGCTTTTAGGCAAGATTAAAGAGGTATGTGGGACGCAAAATAATTTTGCTAAAAAGATTGGTATAGGTAGGGTGTCTCTTAATCACAGATTAAATAATAAATTAGAGTTTTCACAGAATGAGATAAATCGTTCAGTAGAAGTCTTAGGATTAAGAAAGGAAGAAATACCATTATATTTTTTTAATGAAAAAGTTCAGAAAAACGAACACACATTGAAAGGAGCATAACTATGAACAAACAAATGAGTAGTACGCTAGCAAAAGGTGATAACACACCAGTAGTAAGAATTACTAGCGTTGAGTTAGTAGAGTTAATTAATACCTTTAGAAAAGAAGAAGGTAACGAAACAGAGAAAGAACATAGCGACTTAATGAAATCAATCAGAAAAGAAATTGAAACCCTCGAAAATGCAGGTATTAAAGATGGGGGAAATTTTTCCCTCATCTCATATCAAGATACATACGGGAGAGATAAACCTTGCTACTCCATGAATAGAGCAGGTGCTTTGCAGATGTTAAATAAAGAATCAGCAGTAGTTAGGTTTAAGACAACCCAGTACATAGATGCGTTGGAGCAGAAAGTAAAGCAACCAAGAAGATTAACGCTCCAAGAAGAACTAAGACTTCACTACCAAGTGATAGAGGAGCACGCTAAAGAAATTGAGTCTGTACGTGAAGAGGTAACAGAAGTACGAGAAGAATTTAAGGACTTAAAGGACAACATGCCATTATTTGGTGAGGAGTCAGATAAACTTCAAGCAGAAGTAAGAAAAGTTGGTGTAGCTACCTTGGGTGGATATAAATCTAATGCATACAATGATAATTCACTTAGAGGAAAAGTATACAAAGACATTCAAAATCAACTTAGACGTGAGTTTGGAGTAGAAAGGTATAAAGCTATTAAAAGATGTCAGCTTGATTTAGCTATGAAGATTGTACATAACTATAAAGCACCAACGGTATTAGTGACAGAGATTAGTAATTTAAATAATCAAATGAGATTGGCTTAGGAAGGGGAATGATAAATGGCTAGATTATATTCTGTTATTGAGGCAACAGAGCAACTTAGTATAACAAAAAATAAACTTTATGACCTTGTAAGATATGGATACATAAAACCCATTAAGTGTGATTCTATAAAGATACCATCAACTGAAATAGATAGCTTTATAGGCAAATGGACAGGATGGGATTTATCAGATTTAGATAATCCTAAAAAAATAGAATATAGCAAGGAGGAAAGTTAAATGAAATTCATTAATAATCAAACAGCAACATTAATCGTACCAGTTGAGGATATAAAGATGCGGACTAAACCAATGCAATCAACTGTTAAAAGTAGAAAAAACAGATGGACAAGCTATAAGCGGTTTAGCCTAAAGGAGGTGTGTAAATGTTTGAGTATGTATTCGGCTTCCTTGTAGGAGCTGTAACCACGTACATATGTCTTAAAGGGCAATCCAAACAGTTTGATCAAGTCATGCAAGATAATAATCAGCAACTTAGAGAAATTAACCAAAAGCTAAATAGTAGGTACTAAGTATGAGGCTTTATATGGCAGTTACACCCGATAGATTTGAGTTTCCAGTTTTTATTGAAGAAAGTTGTATGGCTCTCGAACAGAAGACAGGGGTTCATCATAAAAACATATCCAGTTATATTTCTAAAAATCAAGGTGGAAATAGACTAGGTTATAAGTTTGTAAAAGTAGAGATACAGGAGGAGTAATGATGACGCTATGGATGGCAGTTACTGCGGATAAATATGAGTTGCCTATAGCTGTGGCTGATACAGGGTTAGAACTAGGAAGAATGTTAGGAATATCTAGTAGTGCTATAACCCATGCAATGAAAAGAGGTTATGGCAAAAGGCATACACAAAGATATTTAAAAGTAGAACTACAGGAGGAAGAAACTACATTATGAGAACAGCAGAAGAAGTTGTAATCGGTGATTTAGACCGAACAATAGGAAGAATTAAGGCTATGAGAGCTTTAGCAATCGAAGAGGAAGAAATAGAAGCATGTGGTGTATCACAAAGTTTATGTGAAGCCTTAAGAGTAATTTTATTTGAACAGGTAGAAGTTAAGAACAAACTTATTTCTAAACTTATCTCTCGTAAAATCAACGAGGTAAGAGGGCAACTTGAATATTTCGAAGAGTTGCTTATGACAGAAGACGGAAGAAAAGTTTATAGAGACATAGACAATGCTTTGATGTACATACGTGACCATTATTATGAGATGAAAAGAGGAGAAAAGGTATGCAAAAGACTAATCATAGCACAAGTAATTTAAGTAATATCAAGATGATTACAATGGATGAAGCTAGAGGTATAGAACAGAATAGAATCCCATTAGGGAAATTCATTGTTAAGGATGCGCCTCAATATATAGCTATAGATAATACCACAGGGGATGCATGTATAAAACATTGCCTAAGCTATGAAGAGTGTATAAGTTATTTAAATAGCAACATATGCGACTTAGATATTGGTTTAGTAAAAATAGTTGTAGAAGTCAGTGCAAGTGAACTTAATATTATCAAACATGCTTTAAAGCATTATATAGAGCGTAAAAATACAAGTTCACTTTCCAAAAAACAAGAATCCTTAGTATATAGAAGAATTAGAAATATGCTTGATTTCTATTACGCAAGATAGAAGTGTCTACAGACTAAGGAGGGAAGCATGTACCACAAAGATTGTAAAGGTACCCTTATCGAAGAAGGCGATAAGGTAAGGTATAGAAAGAAAAAAGGCATTATTGTAGATGACGAATTCGAAGGCTTATATGCAGAGCTTGAGAATGGACATAAAGTACGTGTTCAAGATGTACATAAAAGAATGTATGTCATTTACAAGGCAAGAAAAAAGCACCACAACGTCGGCAAACGTATGTGATGCAATTACAAAATTAAAGAACACATTCAAAATACCACAAAGAGAGGTGGTTGTAAATGCTAGAAGAGATGAAAGTCTCAGATTTAATTAAAATGGTTCATCAATTTCATGAAAAAGAAATACTTCAAGTGAAAAAAGAGAATGAAGAATTGCGACTTTATAAAGAGTTGGTGGACAAGTCTCTTACAGACCAAGAACTTAAACAGGAATATATTGCTTTAAGGCATCGATTAGCAGATGCAGAAAAAGAACTTAAGTGCTGGCGAGAACACGGCACACCATTTTAGGAGGTAGATACATATGGCAAAGAAAAAAGAAATCAAATTAGATCCAGTAGTTATACAAAACAAAGCACGTATGGATGAAATTGTAGAAGAGCTCAAAGCTATAGAAGTAAGT
>OIFJ01000246.1_pt1 | contig 30093 bp, 30 predicted proteins | sample 1582011 | NCBI WGS metagenome assembly OIFJ01 (sample SAMN07501050, study PRJEB24779) | human gut metagenome | isolation source: stool | host: human infant | place: USA: Pittsburgh, PA
CGGTCACCATCAGACGGTGCGGGTCGCCACCGTTGCGCGCCGCCCAGCTGGCAACGTGGTCGAGATCGGCCAGCACCTGCGCGTCCGGCACTTTGCTGACCAGGTTGCTGAACAGCGTCGGGATGTCGCTGTAATCATTCGGATCGCCCTGACGGAAATAGAGTTCCGGCGCAACGGCCAGGTAACCTTCCAGCGCCAGACGGCGGCAGAGGTCGCGAATATGTTCATGAACGCCAAATATTTCCTGCACCACGATCACGATGGGCAGCGGGCCATCGGCGGATTTTGGCCGCGCGTGGTACGCTGGCATGTTCTCTCCCTGGGAGGGAATGGAGGTCTCGCCTGCGGTAATGGCCTCTTCAGGGGTTGAGACGATGGTTGAAGCATGCGGGGCCGCAGCAGGTGCAAAACCGGTTTTTTCAGTCATGGCATTCTCCGTACCAATGAATGGATTAGCGCAAAGATAAATATAGACACCAGGTTAACAATCCACAGTGCCTTATAGCGTCTATCTTTTGTGCAGCACCCGGCGATATAACTTGTTAATGTGATGTGAATCACTATTTTATGGAAATTAACTGCAATCATTTTCATTCATGGTGAGGTGTGTCACGAAATAATGCACATTGCTTCTGTAAAGTACCGTTTTACTTCTTCTGACAAACCGACCCACAGAGGAGTCACCTATGTCTAAGTCTGATGTTTTTCATCTCGGCCTCACTAAAAACGATTTACAAGGGGCTACGCTTGCTATCGTCCCTGGCGATCCTGAGCGTGTGGAAAAGATCGCCGCGCTGATGGATAAGCCGGTTAAGCTGGCAGCGCATCGCGAATTCACCACCTGGCGCGCAGAGCTGGACGGTAAAGCGGTGATCGTGTGCTCTACCGGTATTGGTGGCCCGTCTACCTCTATCGCCGTTGAAGAGCTGGCGCAGCTGGGCATTCGTACTTTCCTGCGCATCGGCACCACAGGCGCCATTCAGCCGCACATCAACGTGGGCGACGTGCTGGTTACCACCGCATCCGTGCGTCTGGACGGGGCAAGCCTGCACTTTGCACCGATGGAATTCCCGGCAGTGGCCGATTTCGAATGCACCACCGCGCTGGTTGAAGCCGCGAAGTCTGTGGGCGCAACCACCCACGTGGGCGTAACTGCCTCTTCCGATACCTTCTACCCGGGCCAGGAGCGTTACGACACCTTCTCTGGTCGCGTGGTGAGCCGTTTCAAAGGCTCCATGGAAGAGTGGCAGTCGATGGGCGTCATGAACTACGAAATGGAATCTGCGACGCTGCTGACCATGTGCGCAAGCCAGGGTCTGCGTGCCGGTATGGTGGCGGGCGTTATCGTCAACCGTACCCAGCAGGAGATCCCGAACGCTGAAACCATGAAGCAGACTGAAAGCCATGCGGTGAAAATCGTGGTTGAAGCGGCGCGCCGCCTGATCTAATTCTCTCTTCAGTGCTGAAAGGCCGACATGCTCGGCCTTTTCTTTTTGCGTAACGCCTCGCAGGAAAACCCTTTCAAACTGGACGTTTATACAGCACAATTCTATTTTGTGCGGTAATACGTTGATGCAGGGGGCATTGTGGATATCTCAATCCTTATTTATGCAGTGATTGCGCTGGTGAGCGTGGGGATTGGCTGGCTCATTTCCGGCTACCAGCATGCGCAGCAGAAAGCCGAACAGCTGGCAGAGCGCGAAGAGATCGTCGCTGAACTTAGCGCGACGAAACAACAGCTTGCGCTGAGTGACCACTGGCGCGACGAATGCGAACTGCTCAATAACGAACTGCGCAATCTGCGTGATATCAATACCTCGCTGGAGGCCGATCTCCGTGAAGTGACCACCCGTCTTGAGTCCACCCAACTGCACGCCGAAGACAAAATCCGTCAGATGATCAACAGCGAGCAGCGTCTTAGCGAGCAGTTTGAGAACCTCGCGAACCGCATTTTTGAGCACAGCAATCGCCGCGTGGATGAGCAGAACCGCCAGAGCCTGAACAGCCTGCTGACGCCGCTGCGTGAACAGCTGGATGGCTTTCGCCGTCAGGTACAGGACAGCTTTGGTCAGGAAGCCCGCGAACGCCACACGCTGGCGCATGAAATTCGTAATCTCCAGCAGCTGAATGCGCAGATGGCGCAGGAGGCGGTTAACCTGACGCGCGCACTGAAAGGTGATAACAAAGCGCAGGGAAACTGGGGCGAAGTGGTCATGACGCGCGTGCTGGAGGCCTCTGGCCTGCGCGAAGGATACGAATACGAAACGCAGGTCAGCATTGAGAACGATGCGCGCTCGCGGATGCAGCCGGATGTCATTGTTCGTCTGCCACAGGGCAAAGATGTGGTTATCGACGCCAAAATGACGCTGGTGGCCTATGAGCGCTACTTCAACGCTGAGGATGACTACACCCGCGAAACAGCGTTGCAGGAGCACATCGCCTCCGTGCGTAACCATATCCGTCTGTTGGGCAGAAAAGATTATCAGCAGTTGCCGGGGCTGCGATCGCTGGATTATGTGCTGATGTTCATTCCGGTCGAGCCTGCGTTCCTGCTGGCGCTCGACAGACAGCCCGAACTGATCACCGAAGCGCTGAAAAATAACATTATGCTGGTCAGCCCCACCACGCTACTGGTGGCGTTACGTACCATTGCCAACCTGTGGCGCTATGAGCACCAAAGCCGTAACGCGCAGCAGATTGCCGATCGCGCCAGCAAGCTGTACGACAAAATGCGGCTGTTTGTGGACGATATGTCCTCGGTGGGGCAAAGCCTGGATCGCGCGCAGGATAACTACCGCCAGGCGATGAAAAAACTCTCCTCCGGGCGTGGCAATTTGCTGGCGCAGGCGGAGGCGTTTCGCAGCCTGGGGGTGGAAGTTAAACGCGAGATTAATCCGGAACTGGTGGAGCAGGCTACCGCTCAGGACGAAGAGTTTCGTCTGCGTGAAGGCGACGGTAAGCAAAATAGCCGCAATGAAGACAACGATTTAGCGGCGAGTTTATCCCCCGAAGCGCAGCCGGCGCGTTTCTTTCACGGTGGTTGAAACGTAGGGCAAATGCGCCCAATCTGTTACACTTCACGAACATTTGACTGATTAGCAGGCTCTGAGATGGTTGACGATTCACAAGACACAACGCACTTTGGCTTTCAGACTGTCGCCAAAGCGCAGAAAGCTGACATGGTGGCCCACGTATTTCATTCCGTGGCGGCGAAGTACGATGTGATGAATGATTTGATGTCATTTGGCATTCATCGCTTGTGGAAGCGCTTCACTATTGATTGCAGCGGCGTGCGCCGTGGACAAACGGTGCTGGATTTAGCCGGAGGCACAGGGGATCTGACCGCTAAATTCTCCCGTCTGGTTGGCGAAACCGGCCGCGTGGTGCTGGCGGATATCAACGACTCCATGCTGAAAATGGGACGCGAAAAGCTGCGTAACATCGGCGTGGTAGGCAACGTTGAATATGTTCAGGCCAACGCCGAAGCGCTGCCGTTCCCGGATAATACGTTCGACTGCATCACCATCTCTTTCGGTCTGCGTAACGTGACCGATAAAGATAAAGCGCTGCGCTCCATGTACCGCGTGCTTAAGCCGGGCGGTCGACTGCTGGTACTCGAGTTTTCTAAACCGATTATCGACCCGCTGAGCAAAGCTTACGATGCCTATTCCTTCCACGTTCTGCCGCGCATCGGCGAGCTGGTGGCAAACGATGCAGAAAGTTACCGTTATCTGGCCGAGTCCATCCGAATGCACCCGGATCAGGACACGCTGAAAGCGATGATGCAGGATGCGGAGTTTGAAAACGTGGAATACTTCAATATGACGGCGGGTGTCGTCGCGCTGCATCGTGGTTACAAGTTCTGAGTGGAGGTTTCCCGTGCCCATTAAACCCTTAGTCACCGCTGGCATCGAGAATGTGCTGAATGCCTTTCTGTATCGCGCTCCGGCGCTGAAAACCGCACGTCAGCGGCTTAACGGAAAGGTGCTGCGCATCGTTTTAAAGGAGTTCTCGACGCCGCTTGTGTTGGTCTTCAGCGAACGCCAGCTTGACGTTCTGGGTGAGTGGGAAGGCGAGGCTGACTGCTCGGTGATTACGCACATGAGCGTATTGCCAAAACTGCGTGACCGTCAGCAGATGACGGCGCTTATTCGCAGCGGTGAGCTGGAGGTCGAAGGCGATATTCAGGTGGTACAGAACTTCGTTGCACTTAGCGATCAAGCTGAATTCGACCCGGCGGAACTGATGGCGCCCTATATCGGCGACATCGCGGCTGAAGGTATAAGCAAAACGCTGCGCACGGGTTCCGCTTTCCTGCGTAAAGGTCTGCTCCGTCAACAGCGCTACGCTGCCGAGGTGCTGACCGAAGAGTGGCGTATGGCGCCGGGGCCTTTAGAAGTCGCCTGGTTTGCAGAAGAGACCGCGGCAGTTGAGCGCGCAGTTGATGCGTTAACCAAACGGCTGGAAAAACTGGAGGGCAAATGACGCCTGGTGAAATTCGGCGCCTCTATTTTATCGTTCGCACCTTTTTGAGCTACGGGCTCGACGAGCTTATCCCCAGAATGCGTATCACCCTGCCGCTTCGGCTTTGGCGTCGCACGCTGTTCTGGATGCCGAATCGCCATAAGGATCAGGAGCTGGGCGCACGCCTGCGTCTTGCGTTACAGGAGCTGGGCCCGGTCTGGATCAAGTTTGGGCAGATGCTCTCAACACGTCGCGACCTTTTCCCACCGCAGATTGCCGATCAGCTCGCGCTATTGCAGGACCGCGTTGCTCCGTTTGACGGAGAGAGAGCGAAGAAACAAATCGAAGAAGCGATGGGCAATATCCCCATCGAGACCTGGTTTGATGATTTCGATATTCAGCCCCTGGCCTCTGCCTCTATTGCGCAGGTTCACACCGCGCGCCTGAAGGAAAATGGCAAAGAGGTGGTCATCAAAGTGATTCGTCCGGATATCCTGCCGGTTATCAAAGCAGACATGAAGCTGATTTATCGCCTGGCTCGCTGGGTGCCGCGTCTGTTGCCGGATGGTCGCCGTCTGCGTCCGCTGGAAGTGGTTCGGGAATACGAAAAAACGCTGATTGACGAGCTTAACCTGCTGCGTGAATCGGCGAACGCCATTCAGCTGCGTCGAAACTTTGAAGACAGCCCGATGCTGTATGTTCCTGAAGTCTATTCTGACTATTGCAGTCAGAACATGATGGTGATGGAACGTATCTACGGTATTCCGGTCTCGGACGTGGCGGCGCTGGAAAAACAGGGCACCAACATGAAGCTGCTGGCCGAGCGTGGCGTGCAGGTCTTCTTTACTCAGGTTTTCCGCGACAGCTTCTTCCATGCAGACATGCATCCGGGCAACATCTTCGTCAGCTATGAGCACCCGGAAGATCCGAAATACATCGGCATCGACTGCGGTATTGTCGGCTCGCTGAATAAAGAGGATAAGCGTTATCTCGCCGAGAACTTTATCGCTTTCTTCAATCGCGACTACCGTAAGGTGGCCGAGCTGCACGTGGATTCAGGCTGGGTTCCGCCAGATACCAACGTGGAAGAGTTTGAATTTGCGATCCGCACCGTCTGTGAGCCGATTTTTGAAAAGCCGCTCTCGGAGATCTCTTTCGGACACGTCCTGCTCAACCTGTTCAACACCGCACGCCGTTTCAATATGGAAGTGCAGCCACAATTAGTTTTACTTCAGAAAACATTACTTTACGTTGAGGGCGTAGGCCGCCAGCTCTATCCTCAGTTAGACTTGTGGAAAACCGCGAAACCGTTCCTCGAATCCTGGATTAAGGATCAGGTCGGTATTCCAGCCCTGGTTCGCTCGCTTAAAGAGAAAGGCCCGTTCTGGATTGAAAAAATGCCTGAAATTCCTGAACTGGTTTACGACAGTTTGCGTCAGAGCAAGAACCTTCAGCACAGCATGGATAAAATCGCGCACGAGCTTCAATCCAGTCGCGTGCGTCAGGGGCAGTCCCGCTATCTCTTCGGAATTGGCGCGACGCTGCTGATAAGCGGCACGTTGCTGTTGATCAATCGTCCGGACTGGGAAATGATGCCAGCCTGGATTATGGCTGCCGGTGTGGTTGTCTGGCTTGCTGGCTGGCGAAAAACGCGCTGAATTAGCGTCGCTATCGAGAGATTGCATACGTATAATGCGATCTGACTAATTAATCATCTATCACTGGGGAACACGCATGGGTGGTATCAGTATCTGGCAGTTAGTGATCATTGCCGTCATCGTTGTGCTGCTGTTTGGCACGAAAAAACTCGGATCGATTGGTTCCGACCTGGGCGCGTCAATCAAAGGCTTCAAGAAAGCCATGAGCGATGATGAGAATAAGCAGGAAAAAACCAGTCAGGATGCTGATTTTACCGCTAAATCCATCGCCGATAAGCAGGACGAAGCCAAAAAGGAAGAGGCTAAACGTCACGATAAAGAGCAGGTGTAATTCGTGTTCGACATTGGTTTTGGTGAGTTACTGCTGGTCTTTGTGATTGGTCTGATTGTGTTGGGGCCGCAGCGTTTACCCGTTGCGGTGAAAACCGTCGTGGGCTGGGTGCGGGCGCTTCGCTCGCTGGCAACTACCGTGCAGAACGAGCTGGCGCAGGAGCTGAAGCTTCAGGAATTTCAGGACAGCCTGAAAAAGGTTGAAAAGGCGAGCATGGACAACCTGACGCCGGAGCTGAAAGCATCAATGGATGAGTTGCGCGAAGCGGCGGAATCCATGAAGCGTTCTTACAGCATTAACGATCCTGAGAAGGCGAGCGATGAAGCAAACACCATCCACAATCCGGTGGTGAAGGGTAGCGAAGAGCAGCGCGAGGGTGTAACGCCTTCCAGCGCGGAGCATCAGGCTGCTTCGCCAGAGCAATCACCGCAGGAGCACGAAGTGAAAAAGCAGGTGCCGCCGGAAGAGCCCGTGGTCAAAACGGCTGAGGTAAAACCCGCCGCGCCCGTTTCCGAATCATCCCCCTCGTCGAGTGATAAAGCGTAAACATGGCAGTAGATGATACTCAACCGCTTATTACGCACCTCATTGAGCTGCGTAAGCGCCTGTTAAACTGCATTATTGCGGTTTTCCTCATTTTTTTATGTCTGGTCTATTTTGCCAACGATATCTATCAGGTGGTTTCCGCGCCGCTGATTAAACAGATGCCTCTGGGCGCGACGATGATTGCAACAGACGTTGCTTCACCGTTCTTTACCCCGATCAAACTGACCTTCTGGGTGTCGTTGATTGCCTCTGCGCCGGTCATTTTGTATCAGGTCTGGGCATTTGTGGCGCCCGCGCTGTACAAGCATGAACGCAAGCTGGTTATTCCGCTGCTGGTGTCCAGTTCGCTGCTGTTTTATATCGGCATGGCGTTCGCCTACTTCGTTGTCTTCCCGCTGGCCTTCGGCTTCCTGACGCATACCGCGCCGGAAGGGGTACAGGTGTCGACGGACATCGCCAGCTACCTCAGCTTCGTGATGGCGCTGTTTATGGCCTTTGGTGTCGCCTTCGAGGTGCCCGTAGCAATTGTCCTGCTCTGCTGGGTGGGGGTGACCACGCCTGACGATCTGCGTAAGAAGCGCCCGTACATCCTGGTGGGGGCATTTGTCGTAGGTATGCTGTTAACGCCACCGGACGTCTTCTCGCAAACCTTACTGGCGATACCCATGTACTGCCTGTTTGAAGTCGGCGTGTTCTTCGCTCGTTTCTACGTCGGAAAGGGGCGTACCCGGGACGAAGAAGACGAGCCGTCTGAAGAGACTACTAAAGAATAAAACCAACCGCCCGTCAGGGCGGTTGTCATATGGGGATACGTATGTTTGATATCGGGCTTAACCTCACCAGCGCCCAGTTTGCGAAAGACCACGATGAGGTGGTGGCGCGCGCCTTTGCCGCCGGCGTGGGTGGGCTGCTACTGACGGGAACGAATCTGCATGAGAGTGAGCAGGCACGGCAGCTGGCGCAACGCTATCAACACTGCTGGTCCACCGCAGGCGTGCATCCTCATGACAGCAGCCAGTGGACGCATGAAAGCGCTGAGGCGCTTCATCGTCTGGCACAAACGCCAGAAGTGGTTGCCATTGGCGAATGCGGGCTTGATTTCAACCGTAACTTCTCGACGCCTGAAGAGCAGGAGAAGGCATTTACCGCCCAGCTCGCGCTGGCAGCAGAGCTGGAGATGCCGGTGTTTACGCACTGTCGCGATGCGCATGAACGTTTTATGGCGCTACTGGAACCCTGGCTGGAGAAACTGCCGGGCGCGGTGTTGCACTGCTTTACGGGCTCCCGTCAGGAAGCGCTGGATTGCCTGAACCGCGGGCTGTATTTGGGTATCACGGGCTGGGTCTGCGATGAGCGTCGTGGGCTGGAACTGCGTGAGCTGTTACCCGTTATCCCGGCCGATCGTTTGCTGCTGGAAACGGATGCGCCGTATCTGTTGCCCCGGGATATGCAGCCCAAACCGCCATCACGACGTAATGAACCGGCCTACCTGGGGCACATTGCTGAGCGAGTGGCGCACTGGCGCGGAGAAGATGCCCAGTGGCTGGCAGCACAAACCGATGATAACGTGCGTCGTCTGTTCGGCGTGCAGTTCTAAACTTTGCGGAAATCGGTGTTTTTAACGCTCTGCAACACCTCTTTGTTCAGCAGGTTGAGCAGCAGCATGGAGCGCGCTTCACCGTCCGGCTCAGCGAAGATGGCCTGTAACCCTTCAAAGGCGCCTTCGGTGATCACCACGCTGTCGCCGGCATAAGGGGTTTCCGGATCGGTAATATCTTCAGGCTGCTGGTAGACAGAAAGCTGATGAATAACCGATGACGGTACTCTTGCCGGATGGGCGCCAAAACGCACAAAATGGCTGACGCCGCGCGTGGCGCTGATCGTCGTGGTGTGGATCACTTCGGGGTCGAACTCGACGAACAGATAGTTCGGGAACAGAGGCTCACTGACGGTCGTGCGTCTTCCACGCTGCATTTTTTCAAGCGTGATCACGGGTGTCAGGCAGTTAACAGACTGACGTTCAAGATGTTCCTGCGCGCGCTGAAGTTGCCCGCGTTTGCAATACAGTAAATACCAGGCCTGCATAATCACTCTTCCCATTGTTCGGGGCGCAAGCATACCAAAACCCTGGCGGGATCGCTAAGGTGATTATAATGGCGAAAAAGAGAGTAAGTCGTGGAAGTTCACGCTAATTTAACAAAATTACAGCATCACGCGGTCTTACGCCGTATAATGAAGCGCTTACAGAGAGGCCATGATTAACTGCATGAAATACCACGATCTACGCGACTTCCTGGCGCTGCTGGAAAAGCAGGGCGAACTCAAACGCATTACGCTTCCTGTTGATCCGTATCTGGAAATGACAGAAATCGCTGACCGCACCCTGCGCGCGGGCGGCCCGGCGTTGCTGTTTGAAAACCCAAAAGGCTACGCCATGCCGGTGCTGTGCAATCTGTTTGGCACACCTCGCCGCGTTGCGCTGGGGATGGGACAGGAAGATGTCACGGCGTTACGTGAAGTGGGCAAACTGCTGGCCTTTCTTAAAGAGCCGGAGCCGCCAAAAGGGTTCCGCGACCTGTTCGACAAGCTGCCGCAGTTTAAGCAGGTGCTGAACATGCCCACCAAACGCCTGCGCGGTGCGCCGTGCCAGCAAAAAGTGCTGGAAGGCGATGCGGTGGATCTGACCAAAATTCCCATCATGCAGTGCTGGCCTGACGATGCCGCACCGCTGATCACCTGGGGCCTCACCGTGACGCGTGGGCCGCATAAAGAGCGTCAAAACCTCGGCATTTATCGCCAGCAGCTGATTGGCAAAAACAAGCTCATCATGCGCTGGTTGTCCCATCGCGGTGGGGCGCTGGATTTCCAGGAGTGGTGCGCGGCCCATCCGGGCGAACGCTTCCCGGTTTCAGTCGCGCTGGGTGCCGATCCGGCAACCATTCTGGGCGCGGTGACGCCTGTTCCTGATACGCTGTCTGAATATGCCTTTGCAGGGCTGCTGCGCGGCACCAAAACCGAAGTGGTGAAGTGCATCTCCAGTGACCTGGAAGTACCGGCCAGCGCAGAGATCGTGCTGGAAGGTTACATTGAACAGGGCGAGCTGGCACCCGAAGGGCCGTACGGCGACCACACCGGTTATTACAACGAAGTGGATAACTTCCCGGTGTTCACCGTCACCCACATTACCCAGCGTGAAGATGCCATCTATCACTCCACCTATACCGGCCGTCCACCGGATGAACCGGCGGTGCTTGGCGTGGCGCTGAACGAAGTGTTTGTGCCGATCCTGCAAAAGCAGTTCCCGGAAATCGTTGATTTTTATCTGCCGCCGGAAGGGTGTTCGTATCGCCTGGCGGTGGTGACGATGAAGAAGCAGTATGCCGGTCACGCTAAGCGCGTGATGATGGGCGTATGGTCTTTCCTGCGCCAGTTTATGTATACCAAGTTTGTGATTGTCTGCGATGATGACGTCAATGCCCGCGACTGGAATGACGTCATCTGGGCCATCACCACGCGTATGGATCCGGCGCGTGATACGGTGTTAGTGGAAAACACGCCGATTGATTACCTGGACTTTGCCTCGCCGGTTTCCGGACTTGGCTCAAAAATGGGACTGGATGCCACGAACAAATGGCCTGGCGAAACCGACCGTGAATGGGGTCGCCCGATCGAAAAAGATCCTGCCGTGACCGCGCGAATTGACGCGATCTGGGACGAGCTGGCCATAATGAATAACGGTAAGGCAGAATAAGACCGTTTAGCCCTATAGACTTCCCGACAGAGAGAGCGAATGACAACCTTAAGCTGTAAAGTGACGTCGGTAGATGCTATTACCGACACCGTATATCGCGTCCGTTTGGTTCCTGAAGCGGCATTCTCATTCCGTGCCGGTCAGTACCTGATGGTCGTGATGGACGAGCGTGATAAGCGTCCTTTCTCTATGGCCTCAACGCCAGCAGAGAAGGAATTTATTGAGCTGCATATTGGTGCGTCTGAGCTTAACCTGTACGCGATGGCCGTGATGGACCGCATCCTGAAAGAGCGTGAAATCGTGGTCGATATTCCTCATGGCGAGGCCTGGCTGCGTGAAGACGAAGACCGTCCGCTGATCCTGATTGCCGGTGGCACGGGCTTCTCTTATGTCCGCTCTATTCTGCTGACCGCGCTGGCGCGCAACCCGAATCGCGATATCACCATCTACTGGGGCGGCCGTGAAGAGAAGCATCTTTACGATCTGTCTGAGCTGGAAGCGCTGAGCGTAAATCATCCAAACCTGCGCATCGAGCCGGTTGTCGAGCAGCCTGAAGAGGGCTGGCGCGGGCGCAGCGGTACGGTGCTGACTGCGGTATTGCAGGATCATGGGACGCTGGCCGGGCACGATATCTATATTGCCGGTCGCTTTGAAATGGCAAAAATTGCCCGCGACCTGTTCTGCAACGAGCGTGACGCGCGGGAAGATCGTCTGTTTGGCGATGCGTTTGCGTTTATCTGATTGAGAGACCCGCTTCGGCGGGTTTTTTACGCTCGGGCATTAGCCTGGTGAAAATTTAACCTTGAAATGGGCGGCGCATTGCCGTTATTCTTGTTCCCGTTAAATTTCGCCCTCAGGAGCGCCCCCCAAAAATGAACAAACACGACTGATGAATTTCGATCCTTGCTCAACGCACCGCGTCGGCAGGGGATGTTTTGATTTCATTCAGGAGTGCTTATGGCTCATTTTGCGCAGTCCCCCTCTTTTATTTTGCATCAGGTCACCTGTCAGTTTGCGACGGGCGATATCCTTTTTGGTCCGCTGAATCTTTCTCTGGATGCGTCAGTGTGCGCGCTGGTTGGCCGCAACGGCAGCGGTAAAACACGTCTTCTGCGGCTGCTGGCAGGGGTTGATGAACCCGCCAGCGGTCATATTGAGCGCTTTGGTACACACGTCTATGTGGCGCAGCAGCAGGATATTTCTGCGGATACGACTCTTGCCGGACTGCTTGGTTACGACGCGATCTTTGCGGCGCGCACGCGCATCGACAGCGGTCATTATGAACCCGACGATCTCGACACGCTCGATGGTTACTGGGATCTGGCTGAACGGCTGAGCCAGGCTTTTATCACTGCAAAACTTCCCCCTTTTGACCCGAATAAACGCGCGGCAGAGCTGAGCGGCGGCGAGCGCATTCGTGCCTTGCTGTGCGGCGCATTCGCCGCAGATGCTGATTACCTGCTGCTGGACGAACCGACCAACCACCTCGACAGGCAAGGCCGCGTGTGGTTCTACGAGCAGCTTTCCCGGTATCAGGGCGGGGTGCTGGTGGCCTCCCACGACCGTGAGTTGCTGGCCCAGGTATCGCGTATCCTTGAACTGAGCGCATTGGGCCTGCGCAGCTACGGTGGGAATTATGCTGGCTATCGAACCCAGCGTGATGCTGAGCAGCTGGCTGCCCGCGCCGCGCTGGAGCATGCTGCCACCGAACGCAAGCGTACCCGCGCCCGTATGCATAAAGAGCATGACGACAGCCTGCGGCGTTCAGCCAAAACGCTTCGCACGGTCGACAGCCTTAACATCGCCTCGTTTGAACGGGTCAAATACAAAGGGGCGGCGAAAGAGCGTATTGGTTCCTGGAAAAAACAGCATAGCGATCAAAATCATGCTCTGAACGCTGCGGTCAACCAGGCACGCGAGCGGGTTGAAGAGGATAACGCGGTGATGTTTACCCTGCCGGGCAGTGAAATCCCGGAAGGAAAACAGGTGCTGGTGCTGGAAGAACTGGTGCTTCCGCACGTGCCTGTCTCCCCGATAAACTGGCGAATGGATGGCCCGATGCGCGTGGCGCTACGCGGGCCGAACGGCTGTGGAAAATCCACGCTGTTGAAAGTGATGTTGGGCGAAACAGCCCCTGTCACGGGAACCTGTAAGGTCTCTGTCAGGTGTGCGTATCTCGATCAGCATCTTTCCCGGCTGGATCTGTCGCAGTCGGTGATGACACACCTTAGCCTGGGCAATACGCCGCTCGAAGAAGGGGCGCTGCGTACCCGTTTAGCGCAGCTTCAGCTGGGCGCAGAGAAAGTGACACTACCACTGGCCGAACTGAGTGGCGGCGAGCGCCTGAAGGCCGCGCTGGCCTGCGTATTGTGGCGTGAAGCGGCAACGCAGCTGTTGCTTCTGGATGAGCCAACCAACCATCTTGATCTGGCCTCTGTTCAGGCTATAGAAGCGGCCTTAGCCGATTACCCCGGCGCGCTGTTGGTGGTGTCGCATGATGAAGCCTTTCTGGCTGGGCTGAAGTTGACGCATGAACTGGTGTGGGAAGAGACGGGATGGCGATGTGAAAGCCTGTAAACACAAGCCCCCGCAAGGGCGGGGGCAAACAAACTTTATCAGGCTAACTGCTTGCGAAGGTCAGGGTTTGCCTGGATCAGGCGCATCAGCTTTAGCTCGGCTGGGGTAGGTTTTTCACGTTTTGACTCCCACTCCAGCACCATCGCTACGCTGACACCCATCGCTCTTGCGAATTCATCTGTTTTCAGGCCCGATCCTTTGCGTAAACGCTCAAATTCACTAAAAGGATTGGACTTTTGATTCAGGGTAACCGTCGGCGGTACATCTTTAAAAATAATCTGTTCCAGGCTGCTCAGCAGCTCAAACTCAGGATCTTTTAATTCCATTGAGAACTCCTCATAAATCACACATCGGGATCATGAACATCAGAGAGCCTGTTAAGAATAGTCCCTAAACCAGACACAGGATCGTCACGGCTGTGATTAATTGTGCGATAACGATCGCTTTACGCGTTTCAGCTATATGGATAGTTATGCTAATTACCTGATTAGTCATATGTAGGGATGCACAGGTATTTTTTTGTAAATAGTCAGTACAAAAACGGTAATACCCGTTTTGCATGAAAACTCTATCTTGCAAGGCTGACCTGGACTATCCTTGTCAGCGTTGGGCACGCGTGTGCCGGTGTGCGCTTTTTGGGTGAAAGGAGTAATAAAATGGCGACAGGAAAGTCCTGCTCTCGCTGGTTTGCGCCTATTGCGGCGTTGTTGATGGTTGTTAGCCTGAGTGGGTGTTTCGATAAAGAAGGCGATCAGCGCAAAGCGTTTATCGATTTTCTACAGAATACAGTGATGCGTAGCGGCGAGCGTTTACCAACGCTGACTGCGGATCAGAAAAAACAGTTTGGTCCATTCGTGTCGGATTACGCCATTCTGTATGGCTATTCACAGCAGGTAAGCCAGGCGATGGATTCCGGTATTCGCCCGGTAGTGGATAGCGTGAATGCCATCCGCGTTCCACAGGATTATATGACCCAGCGCGAACCGCTGCGCCAGTCAAATGGCGCGCTTGGGGTACTGAGCCAGCAGCTGCAAAATGCCAAAATGCAGGCTGATGCGTCGCGTTCCGCGTTGAAGCAGGGCGAGGATCTCAAACCGGTCTATGACCAGGTGTATGAGAAAGTCGTGACCAAGCCGTCAAACGCCTTGCAACCGCTGATCCCGGCGGCGCAGGTCTTTACTCAGCAGCTGGTTCAGGTGGGTGACTTTATTAGTGAACAAGGTACGCAGGTGAGCTTCGTCTCTAACGGTATCCAGTTCCCGACCTCCCAGCAGGCGAGCCAGTATAACGCGCTGATCGGGCCGCTCGCGTCCCAGCATCAGGCCTTTAGCCAGGCATGGAGCGCAGCGGTCGCTGCTACGGAATAAGAAAAACCCCCGCTTCGGCGGGGTTTTTTTTATGCTTGATGAAAATAACGCTTGTCATTCATCTACCACATCGGTATAACTATGTCCGTCGGTTTGTTACACAGACCTAAAGCAGTTTAGTAAAGCAGTCCAGATTGTTATCCATAGATACCCTTCGTAGTGACCCTTCCTTCATCGCTTAAAAATCTGTAACGCAATCCATCAAGCCGGAAGGCACAATATATTTGTTAATAAGGTAATTTCTATGTCTGCTAAAATGACTGGTCTGGTAAAATGGTTCAACGCTGATAAAGGTTTCGGCTTCATCACTCCTGACGATGGCTCTAAAGACGTGTTCGTACACTTCTCTGCTATCCAGAACGATGGCTACAAATCTCTGGATGAAGGTCAGAAAGTTTCCTTCACCATCGAAAGCGGCGCTAAAGGCCCAGCAGCTGGTAACGTTGTAAGCCTGTAAGCTTCCAACCCAGTAGCACAAAATTCAAAAACCCGCCTTCTGGCGGGTTTTTTCGTTTCTACTGCTGTATCTGCGGGTTAACGCAGTTTTTATCCACTTTACCGCCGAGCGCGGCAATCAGGTTATCCACGGCGGTCGCCGCCATATTGTAGCGTGTTTCATGAGTTGCAGAGCCGATGTGGGGCAGGGCGACGACGTTCGGCATGGTCAGTAGCGGAGAATCTACCGGCAGCGGCTCCTGTTCAAACACGTCCAGACCAGCGGCGTGGATCTCACCGTTTTGCAGTGCCTCAATCAGCGCCTTCTCATCGACCACCGGACCACGACCCGCGTTGATGAAAATGGCCGATTTCTTCATCTTTTCAAACGCCGCTTTGCCGATGAGATGACGCGTTTCATCCGTCAGCGGCAGGATCAGGCAGACAAAGTCGGCTTCCCGCAACAGCGTATCAAGCTCGCAGTAGCGGGCATTGAAACGTTCTTCAGCTTCAGTGTGGTGACGGCGTGCGTTATACAGAATGGGCATGCTGAAGCCGAAATGCGCGCGCTGTGCCAGTGCCAGACCGATGCGGCCCATCCCAACAATCCCCAGCGTTTTGCCATGAACGTCCACGCCGAACCAGTCCGGGCCAATGCTTTTCGTCCATTCGCCCGCTTTCACGCGCTCGGCCACTTCCACCACGCGACGCGCGGTACTGAGCACCAGCGCCATCAGCGTGTCGGCGACGGTCTCCGTCAGGGCATGCGGCGTGTGCATCAGCAGGATGTTGCGCGCGTTTAGCGCATCCACGTCGAAATTGTCGTATCCCACCGAAACGGTTGAGGTAGCACGAAGCTTCGGCATTTTCTCCAGCAGCGCTGCATCCACCTTTTCGCTCGAACCCAGCAGGCCCTCGGCGCTGGCAAACGCGTCGGCGTGCTGTGCCACGGTTTCCGGGCTGAGGTTCTTGACCCGGGTAACGGTAAAGTATTCTTCCAGGCGTTTTTGCAGGTCTTCAGGCAGTGCTTTGTACAAAATGACGGACGGCTTCATGCTAATCTCCGTTGATTTTAAAAGGATTCAGGCGTGGCGTGCGCCGACGGGTAGCTGTTGATTATTAGCAGGCTTAACAATCAGAGTAAGCCATACCGAGGCAAAAAGCGCCACCCCCATAAAGATGTAAGAGGCCGATGGGCTGCCGGTGGCGCCGTTCAGATAGCCCACAAACCACGAGCCAAAGAACGAACCCAGCGCGCCCATACTGTTGATCAACGCCATCGCGCCCCCAGCGACGTTACGCGGCAGCATTTCCGGGATGATGGCAAAGAACGGACCATACGGGGCATACATGGCCGCACCCGCAATCACCAGCAGCGTATACGAAGCCCAGAAGTGGTTCGCGCCCACGGCCCAGGAGCCAATAAAGGCAAAAGCAGCGATCAGCAGCAGTGGCCAGACGAACAGCTTACGGTTTTGCAGCTTGTCCGATGCCCAGGAGACGATAATCATCGCGATGGTCGCAGCCAGGTAAGGCACCGATGACAGCCAGCCCACTTCCACCATGCCAAGGTTTTCACCGCCGCTGCGGATAATCGACGGTAGCCACAGCACAAAGCCGTACACGCCAATACTCCAGGTAAAATACTGTGCGCACAGCAGAATAACGTTCCGGGAGCGGAAGGCTTCACCGTAGTTACGCACCGCTTTCAGCCCCTGCTGCTCTTTATCCAGCTGCGCCTGGAGTGCGGCTTTTTCGTCCTCTGAAAGCCATTTTGCCTGGGCTGGCTTATCTTTCACCAGCACCCACCAGCAGAAGGCCCAGATAATCGCGGGAACCCCTTCGATGATGAACATCTCGCGCCAGCCGAAGGACTGGATCAGGTAGCCGGAAACCACCGACATCCACAACACGGTGACCGGGTTACCGAGTATCAGGAACGTATTAGCACGTGAACGCTCAGATTTTGTGAACCAGTTGCTGATGTAAATCAGCATTGCTGGCATGACGGCCGCCTCAACCACGCCGAGAATAAAGCGAATAGCCGCCAGAGCAGGAATGTTATTCACCACGCCAGTAAGCGACGCACAGGCACCCCATAAGATCAGGCAGATGAAAATGAGCTTTCGCACGCTGCGGCGTTCAGCGTAAATCGCGCCGGGGATCTGGAAGAAGAAATAACCCAGGAAGAAGAGGGCACCCAGCAGGGAGGAGACCCCTTTGGTGATCCCGAGGTCTTCGTTGATCCCGGCGGCGGATGCGAAACTGAAGTTGGCACGATCCAGGTACGCCAGGCTGTACGTGATAAACACGATTGGCATGATGTACCACCAGCGTTTTACTGCATTGGTCGAACTGTTCATAGGCTTGCCTCTGTTGTTGAGGTTGTTGCCGCCGTTGTCTGTAGGGTACACGGTGGCTTAATTATCTGGTGCGGATTGCTGCCCTCACCCAGGCCCTCTCCCACAGGGAGAGGGAATTTAGACGCCGAGCTCTGCTCGTGTTGGTAATCCTTCGCTGTCGCCCTGCACCTGAATCGCCAGCGAACCAATTTTGTTGCCTCGCGCCACGGCCTGCGACAGCGGTTTGCCCTCCAGCAGAGCGCTGATGACCCCGACGGCAAACCCATCGCCCGCGCCCACGGTATCGACCACGTTGTCGACTTTTACCGCAGCGACGGCGCCTTGCTCGCCGTCGGCAGTTTTGAACCATGCGCCGTCGGCACCGGTTTTCAGCACCACGGCTTTTACCCCTCTGTTGAGGTAAAAATCAGCAATGCCTTCGGGCGTGCTTTCGCCAGTGAGGATCATTCCCTCTTTTATGCCCGGCAGAACCCAGTCCGCCTGAAACGCCAGTCGGTTGAGTTTCTCAGCCATCTCCGCTTCGCTTTTCCACAGCACCGGGCGCAGGTTCGGATCAAAGGAGATCGTTTTGCCCTGCGCTTTCATTGCCGAAGCCGCGTGATCCAGTAAATCGTACGAGCTGGTCGAGAGCGCCGCCGCCACGCCGCTCAGGTGCAGGTGGCGCGCGGAGGAGAAATACGCGGCGTGATAATCATCCACGGAGAGATGGCTTGCCGCTGAGCCTTTGCGGAAATACTCCACGATGGGATCGGTTCCATTTTCAACTTTAGATTTCAGCTGAAAGCCCGTCGCAAAGCGTCCGTCGAGGGTCACGCCTGCGGCATCAATGCCCTCTTTTTTCAGCGAGTCGAGAACAAAATGGCCAAAGCTGTCATTTCCCACGCGGCTTACCCAGCCGACATTCAGCCCCAGCCGCGCAAGGCCGGTAGCAACATTCAGCTCGGCACCTGCCACGCGTTTAATGAAGTACTCCACTGCGCTCAGCTCGCCCGTTTCGGTGGCGACAAACATCGCCATGGCCTCGCCAATGGTGATGACATCCAGCGTCTTGTGCATGGTTTACTCCTCGCGCAGCAGGTTGACGTAATGGCGGGTGACGGCGGTGAGATCCGTCCCTTCCAGCGGAAATTCGATACCGCGTGGCGCATCGGCAGGGAGTTGATTAAGTAGATCCCGCCAGCGAGAATCGGTCTGATCCGGCGCGACGGCGCGGAACTGCGCCTTATGCGGGACTGCGGACTTGACATGAATATAGCTCACGGCGGGAGCCAGCTGACGTGCAGCCTCTTCCGGGGAGTTGCCAACCCACAGCCAGTTGCCCATATCGAACGTCAGTGTGACCGGTAGCGCCATTACCCGGCAGGCGGCTTTGAAGCGCTGCATCGGCGCGAGCTGCCCGCAGTCGGTCTGGTCGTTTTCCACCACCAGCGTCATGCCGCTTTCATCCAGCAGTGCGCGCAGGGCTTCAAGCGGCTGTTTGTCGCTGAAATGACCCAGCGAGACTTTAAGCCACAGCGCGTTCAGGGCGCTGGCTTCGCTAAGGTAGCGCGGGAGATCCGTGTTGAGGGTGCCATCGGGCATAAACAGGGGGGCCGGGGCGGAGTAGCACGCCAGTAAACCCAGCAGTTCAATGGACTCGCCGAGCGCAGGCAGGGCCATTAACTCGTCGTTGCTGAAGAGCTCGCGGCGGATTTCAACGCCATCAGCTCCTGCGCCGGCAATAACGGGAAGCATTGCCCGTTGACCGCCTGCCTGTCGCACCTGATCCGCACCATACGCGGCGGTGACCACCATAATTTTCCTGCTCATTTCCTGACTCCAGAGCGTAATCGATAGTATTACGCTAGATGGAACCGGTTCCAAAGAAAAGATCGGGATGCTGAATTTATGATCGCTGTCACGAAGGGGAAATTAACGGGCAGTAGAGCCGCGAACGATCAGTTCGCCGGAAAAAACCTGCTCGCGTACGGCGTCGCGGGTGCCTTCAATGCGGCGAACCACGTGTTCAACCGCGGCATAGCCGATCTGCCAGGTGGGTTGTTTGAGGGTGGTGATGCCTACGCCAGCAAGTTCTGCCCACTCCAGTTCATCAAAGCCGAGTAAGCCGATGTCGCTGCCCCAGTGCAGGCCAATGCGTTTAAGCGAGCGGGCAACCTGAAGCGTCAGCGCCCCGTTCGCGGAGATCACCGCCTTGCGCATACCCCGATGGCGGGTATGGAACTGGCGCAGAGTATTATCCAGCTGCCCGGCTTCATGCAGGGGGATTTCGGCATTCTCGGCGATCACGCCGGGATATCGCGCCAGCGTGGCACGAAATGCAGCCAGGCGGTCGCGGCGGGTGTTAACCATGCCCAGCGGTTCGCTCAGGAATAAAATGGCTTCGAAGCCCTGTTCAATCAGGTGCTCAGTGGCGGTGGTAGCCGCCTGGGTGTTATCCAGCCCGACCACATCGCAGGCAAATTCCGGGATTTTTCGGTCAATAAGCACCATTGGCAGAGACGATTGTTGCAGACGATTTAGCCCCTCTTCTCGCATCCCGACGGCATTCACCACAATCCCTTCCACCTGATAGCTGCGCAGCAGATCGAGGTAATGCAGCTCCTGATCAACCTCGTTATTGGTGTTACAGACCAGCGGGGTAAAGCCTTTCTCACGGCATGCCGCTTCGATGCCGCTGAGGACGTTTACGGAGTAGGGGTTGGTGATATCGGCGATGATGAGGCCAATCAGACGGGTGCGGCCCCGCTTGAGGCCGCGCGCCATCAGGCTGGGACGGTAGTCGAGATCGGCAATGGCCTGTTCGATTCGCGCCAGCAGCGCATCGGAAAGCAGGTGTTTCTCGCCGTTGAGGTAGCGTGAAATGCTGGTTTTACCGGTTTTGGCGGCTTTCGCCACGTCGCTGATGGTGGCCCGGGTTGGTTTGATCATCGCTGATTTCCCTGAATTTAGTGAGAATACCTTAGCGGGAAAATCTGGCGAATCAAGCTATTTGCCGGGTGGCGCTGCGCTTACCGGAGGTTGCGGTCTGATGTCTTCACCCCAACCCTCTCCCACGGGAGAGGGCGCAAACACTAAAAACGGCAACGGGGTTACCGTTTTGCTTTTACCTACTGCACAGGACTCAACGTAATCTCAACGCGGCGGTTCTGCGCTTTGCCTTCCGCCGTGCTGTTGCTGGCGATCGGGTTAGCCGGACCCATGCCGCTGGTGCGGATGCGGTTCGCTTCTACGCCCTGGGCGATCAGCGAGCTGGCCACGGAATCGGCGCGCTGCTGGGACAGACGCATGTTCAGATCCTGGCTGCCGGTGCTGTCGGTGTAGCCAATCACGTTCACGGCAGTTTTATTGTACTCTTTCAGCACTGCGGCCACGCCGGTCAGGGTGTTTGCGCCTGCGGGTTTCAGCGTCGCGCTGCTGCTGTCAAAGGTCACGTTGTTTGGCATGTTCAGGATGATGTTGTCACCGCTGCGCGTCACGCTCACGCCCGTACCTTTCATTTTGTCACGCAGTTTTGCTTCCTGCACGTCCATGTAATAACCCACGCCGCCGCCCAGGGCTGCGCCTGCCGCTGCGCCAATCAGCGCACCTTTGCCGCGATCTTTCTTGGAGGAGGAGAGTGCGCCAACGCCAGCGCCCACCAGGGAACCAATACCCGCGCCAATGCCGGATTTGCCCGCTTCGCGTTCACCGGTGTAAGGATTGGTTGTGCAGCCAGAAACAGCCAGTGCGCCGCTCACCAGAGCGGCAATAACGAGTACGCGTTTTTTCATCTTATTTCCTTAATCCTTTTTATTCTTTGCCACGATGGACGTGGCAGTGGATTATGACGTCCGGATACGGAGAAAATTCAGTGTATAACTCTGAAATTTGTCACAAACGATAAACTGCCTCAATGAAAGGCCGAAACACCTGCACGCAACCAGGAGCGCACGCTTTGAGCACCTCAACAAAAACCATTCTGACCGCCGCCCACTGGGGGCCGATGCTGGTCGAAACCGATGGCGACACTGTGCTGTCGTCTCGCGGGGCTTTGCCTTCGCGCCATCTCAACTCTTTACAGACCGTCGTTCGCGATCAGGTACACAGTAAAACCCGCGTCCGCTGGCCGATGGTGCGTAAAGGCTTTCTGGCGTCACCGGATAAGCCGCAGGGTATTCGTGGGCAGGATGAGTTCGTACGCGTGAGCTGGGACGACGCGCTGTCGTTGATCCATACCCAGCATAAACGCATTCGCGACAGCTATGGCCCGTCGTCCATTTTTGCCGGCTCCTATGGCTGGCGCTCGAACGGCGTGCTGCATAAGGCCGCAACCCTGCTGCAACGCTATATGAGCCTGGCCGGAGGATACACCGGCCATCTGGGCGATTACTCGACTGGCGCGGCGCAGGCAATCATGCCGTATGTCGTGGGCGGGAATGAGGTTTATCAGCAGCAGACCAGCTGGCCGCTGGTGCTGGAGCATGCGGAGGTGGTGGTGCTCTGGAGCGCCAACCCGCTCAATACCCTGAAAATTGCCTGGAATGCGTCCGACGAGCAGGGCGTTTCCTACTTTGATGCGCTGCGCAAAAGCGGCAAGCGCATCATCTGTATCGATCCGATGCGTTCTGAAACGCTGGATTTCTTCGGCGACAGCGCCGAGTGGATCGCGCCGCATATGGGCACCGACGTGGCGATGATGCTGGGCATCGCCCACACCCTGGTGGAGAACGGCTGGCACGATACGGAATTTCTGGCGCGCTGCACCACGGGCTTCGATAAATTTGCCGACTACCTGACGGGACAAACCGACGGTATCGCCAAAACCGCAGAGTGGGCTGCGGCGATTTGCGGCGTTGATGCCGTTAAAATCCGCGAACTGGCGACGTTATTCCATAGCCGTGTCACGATGCTCATGTCTGGCTGGGGGATGCAGCGCCAGCAGTTTGGCGAGCAGAAGCACTGGATGCTGGTGACGCTCGCCGCGATGCTCGGGCAGATTGGCACACCCGGCGGCGGTTTTGGGCTTTCCTATCACTTTGCTAACGGCGGCAATCCGACGCGAAAAGCCGCGGTGCTGGCCTCCATGCAGGGCTCAGTGCAGGGTGGCGTGGACGCGGTAGATAAAATTCCGGTGGCACGCATTGTTGAAGCCCTGGAGAACCCAGGCGGGTTTTATCAGCACAACGGCCAGGATCGGCATTTCCCGGATATTAAGTTTGTCTGGTGGGCGGGTGGGGCCAACTTCACCCATCACCAGGATACTAACCGCCTGATCCGCGCCTGGCAGAAACCGGAGCTGGTGGTGATCTCGGAGTGCTTCTGGACCGCGTCAGCGAAACATGCCGATATCGTTTTGCCCGCCACGACCTCGTTCGAGCGTAACGATCTCACCATGACGGGGGATTACAGCAATCAGCATATGGTGCCGATGAAGCGCGTCGTGGCTCCCCGGGATGAAGCGCGGGATGATTTTGATGTCTTTGCCGACCTGAGTGAAATGTGGGAAGCGGGCGGTCGGGAGCGTTTCACCGAGGGCAAAACCGATCTGCAATGGCTGGAAACGTTTTACCAGATTGCCAGCCAGCGCGGGGCTGCGCAGGGCGTGACGCTGCCGCCATTCGCTGAGTTCTGGGAGGCGAATCAACTCTTCGAAATGCCGGAAAGCGAGCAGAATGCGCGGTTTGTGCGCTTTGCTGACTTCCGTCGCGATCCGGAGAATCACCCGCTAAAAACCGAAAGCGGGAAGATTGTGATCTACAGCGAACGCATCGCCAGCTTTGGCTACGCGGACTGTCCGCCACATCCGGCGTGGCTGGAGCCGGACGAATGGCATGGCAATGCGCAGCCGGGGCAGCTTCAGCTGCTGTCTGCCCATCCCGCCCATCGTCTGCACAGCCAGCTCAACTATTCGGCTTTGCGCGAGCAGTATGCGGTGGCGGGTCGTGAGCCGATTGCGCTGAACAGCGATGACGCAAAGGCGCGGGGGATTAACCACGGCGACCTCGTTCGGGTCTGGAACGCGCGCGGGCAGGTGCTGGCAGGCGCCGTGGTGAGTGACGGGATCCGCCCTGGCGTTTTCTGCATTCATCAGGGCGCATGGCCGGATCTGGCGCTGGACGAGGGCGGTATTTGTAAGAACGGCGCCGTAAACGTGCTGACCAAAGATCTCCCCAGCTCGAAGCTGGGGAATGGCTGCGCGGGGAATACGGCGCTGGCATGGGTGGAGAAATATGAGGGGCCGGCGCTTACCCTTACGGCGTTTGATCCGCCTGCCAGCTCATGATCCACGTCGGGTGTTGGGTATCATCCTGCCAGGCGCTGTCTTCGATGCGAAAACCCTGAGCATGATAGAAATTCACCGCCCGCACGTTTTTCTGATACACCTCCAGAGTTAAATACGGATAGTGCTGCTGAACGTGGTTCAGCAGCGCACGCCCGATCCCCTTTCCGATGAACGCCGGGGCGATAAACAACGCCCCCACGAACTGGAACTGCATGACGCTGATAAAACCGCACAGGGTACCGTTTTCTTCCCAGACCCAGGTCTCGGCGGCGGGAAGGTATTCATCCCGCACTACCGCTTCATTCGCTTGCCAGTAACTTGCGTCGATAAACGGATGCGCCTCGGTGGTGCTCTCCAGCCACAGACTCAAAAGCGGAGCGGTGTCCTCACTTTGCCATTTGCGGATCATGGTGGCCCTCCGGATGGCAGAAGCAGCCCGTAATGTGGTCATTGACCAGCCCGCAGGCCTGCATAAAGGAGTAACAGATGGTGGTGCCCACAAACTTAAAGCCGCGTTTTTTCAGCGCTTTCGACAGGGCATCTGAGGCGGGGGTCGACGTTGGGATCTCTGCAAGCGTGGCGGCCTGCGTCACCTTCGGCTCGTTATCCACAAACGACCAGACGAATGCTGAGAAGGGTTCGCCGTTTTGCTCCATCGCCAGATAAGCACGCGCGTTACCAATAATGGCCTGAATTTTACCGCGATGGCGGATGATACCGGTATCCAGAACCAGCCTTTCCACGTCGTCGTCGGTCATGGCGGCAACCGCAGCCGGATCGAACTGGTGGAAGGCTTTGCGATAGTTCTCACGCTTTTTCAGAACGGTGATCCACGACAGTCCGGCCTGCTGGCCTTCAAGGCAAATCATTTCAAACAGTTTTTTACCGTCGGTTTCCGGTACGCCCCATTCCTTGTCGTGATAATCGATATAAAGCTGATCCTGGCTTACCCAGCCGCAACGTTGCATAGGTCATCTCCCTTCCTGATACGGTAAACGCAAAAATTTCAATCTGCCCGGCTTGACGTGTCTGCTAAAGAGACAATAGTTAATACAGGGCTATACGCCCTAATACCTCTTCGAACAATGACATATATCGCCGAACTCGGCTCTTTCTGGAGTCGCTTTGATGATGATAAAAAAAATCAGTGGTCGCCATGCTGCTTCTGGCCTGGTGGGTGTTTCAGTCTGCCTGCTTTTTTGTAACACCGCTTTTGCGTGGCAACAGGAATATATCGTTTCAGATGCTCAAAGTAATACGATGGAACGCTATACATGGGACGCCGATCACCAACCTCGTTATGAAGATATTCTCGCGGAGCGTATTAACCGCACGCAGAATGCTGCGGGGTTTACCCTGAACGACCCATCCGGTTCAGATGCGGAAACCGTTCTGAGCGTTGGCTGGAATTTTCCCGTGGCGGGACATTTCACCACCGGGCCCGTAATGGCGTGGCGCACTGATGGCGCTCCCTCCGCACCAGTGAATGCGTTTGAGGATACAACCACCACGCAGTCGCTTACCGATCCACTCTGGCATGCCAGCGTGAACTCATTGGGGTGGCGTGTCGATACGCAGTATGGTGATTTACACCCCTGGGCGAAGATCAGCTATAACCAGCAAACTGAAGAAGAATATTTATATACGCTGGGATTGAGCGCCAAATTTTAAAGGGTTGTCACTTTTTTAAACGCTGCGGTAACATATTTAATACAATAACGGCAGGGACTGTAGCGATAGTGATCGCTCACCTTTGAGCTTTTTCTTCTCCGGCAAGGTCATTCATTCCCGCTTCCAGGCATTTCATTCCGTTTCTCCTGCATTTCATGCCGTTTTACCCCTGGTGTTATGGGGTTTTGTTTATCGTGTCCTCAGCGAATTTCCTTAATTTATCTTGCAGGACACTGCCATGAACACATCAACTTATAACCGCACGCGTTGGCTGACGCTATTCGGCACCATCGTTACCCAGTTCGCACTGGGATCGGTCTATACCTGGAGCCTGTTTAACAGCGCCCTGTCTGATAAGATCGGCGCGCCGATAAGCCAGGTGGCGTTCTCCTTCGGCTTGCTGAGTCTTGGGTTAGCAATTTCCTCTTCCGTGGCGGGCAAACTTCAGGAGCGCTTCGGCGTGAAGCGTGTAACCATGGCCTCCGGGATCTTGCTGGGCGTGGGCTTCTTCCTGACGGCATATTCCGACAACCTGATGATGCTGTGGCTGAGCGCCGGGGTGCTGGTGGGGCTGGCGGACGGGGCAGGTTACCTGCTGACGCTGTCTAACTGCGTGAAGTGGTTCCCGGAGCGTAAAGGGCTTATCTCCGCGTTTGCCATTGGTTCATATGGCCTGGGCAGCCTTGGCTTCAAATTCATCGATGCGCATCTGCTGGCCTCGGTGGGGCTTGAGAAAACCTTTATGATCTGGGGCGTGATTGTGCTGGTGATGATCCTCTTCGGCGCAACGCTGATGAAAGACGCGCCGCAGCAGGAAGTGAAAACCGTTAACGGTGTGGTGGAGAATGATTTCACCCTTGCACAGTCCATGCGTAAACCGCAGTACTGGATGCTGGCGGTGATGTTCCTGACGGCCTGCATGAGCGGTCTGTATGTCATCGGCGTGGCGAAAGATATCGCGCAGGGAATGGTGAAACTGGACGCGGCGACGGCGGCGAACGCGGTAACGGTCATCTCCATTGCTAACCTCTCGGGTCGTCTGGTGCTCGGTATCCTGTCTGACAAAATCGCCCGCATCCGCGTGATTACGCTGGGGCAGGTCATCTCTCTGGTGGGCATGGCGGCGCTGCTGTTTGCACCGCTGAACGAAGCGACATTCTTTGCGGCGATAGCCTGCGTAGCCTTTAACTTTGGCGGTACCATTACCGTCTTCCCGTCGCTGGTGAGCGAGTTCTTCGGCCTGAACAATCTGGCGAAAAACTACGGTGTGATTTATCTCGGCTTCGGTATCGGCAGTATTTGCGGGTCGCTGATTGCCTCGCTGTTTGGTGGCTTCTACGTGACATTCTGCGTGATATTTGCCTTGTTGATTATTTCACTGGCGCTGTCCACCACGATTCGTCAGCCGCAACGCGAGGTCTATAAAGAAGCGCATGCATGATTCGATAAAAAGGGGCCGCAGGGCCTCTTTTTTTATCGAAATATCACTTCCGGACTTGTTATTTTGTAAAAATTCTCATCGATTCACATTCTCTGCTGCCACTTTTCTTCCTCGCTGTGGTCTACTTATCGCGCTTGTAGACGTTTCTGATAACGGTTTATCTCGCACCTACTTACTCTGTCTGCTTTCTCAATGAGATTCGGCGGGTCTTTATACCCCTTCCCCCAGGGTTGTTTGCATGAAATATATCAGGTCTCTTACCCAGCAAAGATTGTGTCTGATGCTGGCTGTCTATATCGGTTTGTTTCTGAATGGCGCGGTGCTGTTCAGAAGAGTGGAAGGTTATTTTGAACACCTCACCGTAAGAAACGGGATTTTCGCCGCGATTGAAGTGTTTGGCTCAATTCTGGCAACCTTCTTCCTGCTACGTCTGCTCTCGCTTTTTGGCAGACGTACATGGCAGGTTCTGGCCTCGCTGGTGGTGATTATCTCTGCCGCCGCAAGCTATTATATGACATTCATGAATGTGGTCATTGGCTACGGTATTGTGGCCTCGGTGATGACCACGGACATCGACCTCTCGAAAGAGGTAGTGGGGCAAGGGTTCATCATGTGGACGATTTTGACCTGCCTGATCCCGCTCTTCTTTATCTGGAGTAATACCTGTCGCTATACCCTGTTACGCCAGCTGCGTACCCGTGGGCAACGCATCCGCAACGTCGCCGTCGTTCTTCTGGCGGGTCTGCTGGTATGGGCGCCTATTCGCCTGATGGAAAAACAGCAAAAGCGGATCGAAAAAGCGACAGGCGTAGATATGCCAAGCTACGGCGGCGTGGTGGCTAACTCGTATCTGCCGTCTAACTGGCTGTCGGCGCTAGGTCTCTATGCCTGGGCTCAGGCGGACGAATCCAGCGATGTGAAATCGCTGATTAACCCGACCAAAAAGTTCACCTACCAGGCTCCGGCTGACGGACTGGATGATACTTACGTGGTCTTCGTTATCGGCGAAACGACGCGCTGGGATCATATGGGTATTCTCGGTTATGACCGCGATACCACCCCGAAACTGGCGCAGGAAAAGAACCTGGTGGCATACCGCGGCTACTCCTGCGATACCGCCACGAAGCTTTCGTTGCGCTGTATGTTTGTTCGTGAGGGCGGTGCGAGTGATAATCCTCAGCGCACTCTCAAAGAGCAAAACGTGTTTGCTGTTCTGAAGCAGCTTGGATTTAGCTCCGATCTGTTCGCCATGCAAAGTGAGATGTGGTTCTACACCAACACCATGGCGGATAACATCGCCTACCGCGAGCAGATTGGCGCCGAGCCGCGTAACCGCGGAAAGAACGTTGATGATATGCTGCTGCTCTCTGAGATGGAACAGTCGCTGAAAAACCATCCGCAGAGTAAGCACCTTATTGTTCTGCATACCAAAGGTTCACACTACAGCTACTATCAGCGTTACACGCGCGATTTCGCCAAATGGACGCCTGAGTGCGTCGGCATTAACAAGAACTGTAGCAAGCAGGAGCTGATCAATGCCTATGATAACTCGATTCTGTATGTGGATACCTTCCTCAGCCGGGTGATCGACCAGCTTCGCGATAAGAAAGCGATTGTGATTTACGCGGCCGACCACGGCGAGTCCATCAACGAGAAAGAGCATTTACACGGCACGCCGCGTAAGCTGGCCCCGCCTGAGCAGTTCCGCGTGCCGATGATCATGTGGATGTCGGATAAGTACCTGGAAAACCCGGACAAAGCCAAAATGTTTGCCCATCTGAAACAGCAGGCAGAGATCAAGGTACCGCGCCGTCACGTTGAGCTGTACGACACCATTATGGGTTGTCTCGGCTATACCTCACCGAACGGTGGGATTAACGAAAACAACAACTGGTGTAAACTCCCTGATAACACCACAAAAGCCGCGCAGTAGCTGGTCTGGCGAGAATATCGCCAGTTGAATGGCTTTTTGAAAATAAGGGATTGACGGGGGCGCACCTCAGCAGTAAGATGCGCTCCGCATTCGGCGAGTAGCGCAGCTTGGTAGCGCAACTGGTTTGGGACCAGTGGGTCGGAGGTTCGAATCCTCTCTCGCCGACCACATTCTAAAAAGGGCTAACCGCAAGGTTAGCCCTTTTTGCATTAACGCGTTACCCCCGCACGAGTCCTCAAAATACCCCTTAGCCCTGCTTCCCCCTGCCTGCTTGCGGTTTTGTGACATAATCCATTGTATTTTTTTATATATAGTTTGATCTTTTTTCGCGTTGCTTATGGATAACCTCAGCATTTTTCGCTGTGCGTTTTAACGTTCGCGGTATTTAGTGCTCAGATAATCACCATTCTGTAAGAAAATTTACCCATTCTGAATAAAACTTAATCACTGAGTGTTGCGAAATATGAAGATAATTGTGCTGCATCATGGCGAGTAGCATAAATTTCTCTGCTGAAAACTCACGGTCAGGGTTTTTTTAATCTTTGTTTGCGGTTTCTCACACTCCACGTAAATCCCCGCCACCTGTATTGACGTTTTCACATTCTGTTGACAGATTGTAGGGCACGAGGGGCATTTCAGGGAGGATCTGCGCTGCAACTCAAACGCTCTTCTGAAAGGATTCTCTATCCCTTTTAACGCCTTCGGGCATCACCGACCGGACCGGGTAAAAAATAAATAAAGGTCAGGCGGCGTAACACAACAAAGCAAAACATCACATTGGAGCACAATAATGAGTATTTCCTTGAAGAAGTCAGGGATGCTGAAGCTTGGTCTGAGCCTGGTGGCCATGACCGTTGCAGCAAGCGTACAGGCAAAAACCCTGGTTTACTGTTCTGAAGGCTCTCCGGAAGGCTTTAACCCACAGCTCTTTACCTCTGGTACGACTTACGACGCAAGCTCTGTACCGATCTATAACCGTCTGGTTGAATTTAAAACCGGCACCACGGAAGTAATTCCTGGCCTGGCTGAAAAGTGGGATATCAGCGAAGACGGTAAAACCTATACCTTCCACCTGCGCCAGGGCGTGAAGTGGCAGGACAGCAAAGAATTTAAACCTACGCGCGACTTTAACGCCGACGACGTTGTGTTCTCCTTCGACCGTCAGAAAAATGCCCAGAATCCGTACCATAAAGTGTCTGGCGGCAGCTATGAATACTTCGAAGGAATGGGTCTGCCAGACCTGATCGCTGAAGTGAAAAAAGTGGACGATAAAACCGTTCAGTTTGTGCTGACG
>OIFJ01000263.1_pt1 | contig 28006 bp, 25 predicted proteins | sample 1582011 | NCBI WGS metagenome assembly OIFJ01 (sample SAMN07501050, study PRJEB24779) | human gut metagenome | isolation source: stool | host: human infant | place: USA: Pittsburgh, PA
ATTGCATCATCCACTAAATCATCAACAATTTCCATGATATTACTATAGTGTAAATAAAAAGTAGAACGAGTTATACCCGAAGCTTTACACAACGATGTTACTGTTACAGACTCAAAAGAATTGTTTGCTAAACAACTAAGCAAGCCTTCTTTTAACAACATACGTGTCATTTCTTTTCGAGTTATCATATAACCTCCAATATAGACACTTTTATACAATGTGTCTATTAATAAACATAGTGTTAATTATTGTTGAGACTAGTATAACAAAACAAGGTACACTAGTTCTAGAGATTACAAATAATAATCTATTCAATTAAATCGACAATAATTTAATTAAGGAGATAACTATGACACAATATACTCACATTCGAAATGCTACAGGAAAATTAACAATAAAAAATATAACATTCCTTATTGATCCATTTTTAGCACCAAAGGATACTTATCCTGGCTTTGAAGGAACATTTAACTATCAACAAAGAATGCCTATGGTTGATTTACCTCTATCAATGGACAATCTATTAAGCAATGTAACTGCAGTGGTAGTCACACACACACATCTTGACCATTGGGATGATACGGCAATTAATGCTATTCCAAAATCACTTCCTATTTTTGTACAAAATACAGCGGACAAAGAACTTATTACTTCACAAGGCTTTAACGATGTACGCATCATTTTTGAAAGTCTGGAGTTTAATGGTATCACATTAAGAAAAACAGGTGGCTCCCACGGCACGGTAGAAATGTATGCAAATCCAGTTCTCGCACCATTAGCAGGCGATGCGATGGGCGTTATTTTTGAAGCAGCAGACGAACCAACTGTATACCTTGTAGGCGATACAGTTTGGACAAGTGATGTAGAGAAGGCCCTCCTTCGCTTCGACCCTAATGTTATTATTATGAACACTGGATATGCTCAAGTTTTAGGCTTTGAAGATAGTATTATTATGGGTACAAAAGATATTGGCCGCATGGTGGTACGCAAACCAGAGGCAAAAATCATTGCGGTTCACATGGATACAGTTAATCACACAGCAACAAGCCGTGAGGATGTGCGCAAATTTATCAAAGGCAACAACATTGAAAGCCATGTAGCAGTGCCTGAAGATGGTGAAACCATCACACTTTAGTAGGTCTAAAACAATTAGTACATTATACTACGGCTAATACAAGACTAGTAAAAAATCTATCCATAAACAATAAAAAACACCCTCTTAATTCTAATAGTCATAATAACTATAAGATCTATAGAGGGTGTTTTTGTACTTAACTACAAATTATAATCTATCAAAAGATAAACTATTTTACTTCAGCCCAACCTAAAGCAGCACGTTTAGCATCGATATCAGCTAAGATTTTTTCAGCTACTTTAGCAGGATCAGTATTTACATACATAACAGAACCTAAAATATCCTTAGTGTCTTCTTTAAGCCATTTTGTAACAGCATCAGAACCTTGTGTAGGTGGCTCAACGCAGTGGTAAGAGTTGATACCCATCAAGCGGAAGCCAAGGGATGCATCGATACCTTTTTCGTTAGACCATTCAGGGCTAGACATTGCAAATGGCATTTGTGGCAAGTTAAGGCCTAATTCACCTGCAATACCAGCGAAAATACCAGAGGAACGTGCATTATCTACACATTCGCCAACATGCCATACTGGTGGTTGATTATCCCCCAAGAATTCTTGCAATGCAGGGCTACATTTCTTAATAGCATCTGTATTACAGTAGCCAAGTTTCATCAATGGGAAGGATGCACAACCGTTTGTCAAGATGATACAGCCATTTTTGATAAGTGTATCAACGATATCTACAGTTGCTTTTTCATAGATAACGCGAGGGTTGGAACAACCTACTACGTTAACGATACCGCGAACTTTACCAGATTTTAAAGCCTCTGCCAATGGTTTGAAGGAACCATAATGTTTAACAGTGGATTCTGGAGAGAAACCAACTTCTGCAGTGATTTCATATGGCGGAATGAATACAGGCATACCTTTACGCAATTCATGAGCTTCAAGAGCACGATCCAAGATTTTGCGAGCCAATTCTTTAGTTTCAGCCAAGTTAGTATGGTGATGATCGTAACCGATATGTTCTGCACCTGGTAAACGAGCAGCATCAGATGTAGTGATAACCTTTGTGTTGAAGCAACGAGCTACGTCCATGATGGCAGGGTATACGTCTTGAACGTCAGCTACCCAGCAATCAAGAGCACCTGTACCAAGTACAAGCTCAGCACCGATAGCATTACACAATGGAATTACGTTTTCATAACGGTACATGCTGGATAAACCAGAACAGCAAATACCGTAGAATTGGATACCTTTAGCACCGATAGCTTTCGCTTTTTCTAAGTACTCTTCAGAAGCACCAATTTTACAAATTTGGGATACTAATGTTGGCAAGTGACCATGAACAGCAATGTTAACATAACCTTTTTTCAAAGCGCCGATATTAACTTTGGATGTACGACGACCACCTTGACCAAACAATGCGTCTGTGGCAATGTCTGCTGCTACTACGCCAGTGAATGTGAAAGCAAGACCGCAACGCAAGAATTGTTTCATATTGCTTTCCCAATCGCCATCTGTACCTACACATGTACGATGGTATGCATCGAATGCTTCATTGTATGCAGAAATAGGCAAGATATCCAAGTTTTTCCAAACTTCGCGGCGTTCGGCAGGAGCCATAGCTGTAATAGTTTTATATTCGCCAGGCAACGCACGGCTCAAGTCTTCTAACAAAACGTCAGCCAAGTCGTTTGCTACTTCTTTTAAGGAACGACCTTCTTCAGGAATGTTGAAAGCTTTACATACAGTACGGATTTTTTCTTCGCCCAAAATTGGAATATCCAATTGGTCATTAGCAGCTGCTTTCAAAGAAATCAAGATTTCACGAGCATGCGCACCATGTTGTGTCAAGCCACCTGCTGCAGCACGTGTCATATTACGAGCTACGATAAGGTCAGCATCGGCACCGCAGACGCCACGAGGGCTCTTAGGTGTAATTTTACATGGACCCATGAAACAAATACGGCAACATACACCTGCAATACCAAATGTACATTGTGGTTGTTGTTTATCAAAACGGTCAAATACTGTGTCGCAGCCAATTTGCTCCATACGGAGAATCATTTCACGAACTGCAGGATCTGGTGTTTGTTCGATAACATCTTGTTTTGTAGGCCAAGTTTTACGGTATTCTGCAACGGCTTTCATGTAGTCGTTTACGCCATGTTCATGAGGTACCCCTGGTTCATGAGTGTGTGGCACCCATTTATCCGTAGGCAACGCTTTACCATGACTATGGTCATGGTCATGATGGTGATCATGATGGTGACCGCCACAATGGCAATGGTCATGGTCATGATGATGTTCATGATCATGATGATGTTCGCCATGGCTATGGTCATTGGTGTTTTTGTTTTCCGCATCTTTACTCATAATAATCCTCCTAGGGGCCTACGTAGGCCAACCAATACTAATAAGAAAACATATTCTTTCTTAATTCCACCTCAACGATGGGTTTTAAATCCTATCTCCTAAATATGTTTTAAACTACTTTTAGTATATTTTCTGAAAGGACATTTGTCAATCAAATTTTGTGATTTTTTTGCCCCATAAACACCTACAAACCACGGTAAATAATATATTTATATTATTCGATACTTTCAGATTCCTTTCATAAAACCAAAAGAGGTTAATTCCCTTATAATCAAGGAATTACCCTCTTTTATCTATAAATTTGATTATATATATGTTTAAACCACTTATATTAATGTATATTTTATCATGCATAATTTATAAAAATTGTTGCATAATCTGTGCTACTTCAGCTAGATGGAATCGCTTAGCTCTATCCGATCTGGCAACTAATACCAACTGACGGAAGCAAAGTTTTGATGCAAGAGGATAAAATTTAACCTTATCATCATCGCCCTTACTATTTAATGTGCTTGGCAAGAATGTAATACCATAGTCATCCTCTACCAAGGATCTACAAGTATCCAGATTTTCTGACCCAATAACCGCTTTAGGTACAAAGGACTCAGCCTGACACAAACGATTTACCAAGGTACGTAACTTAAGACCTTCTCTTATGAGAATAAAAGGGAAAGACCCAAATGGTGCTATCTCATGTATTCCATCCGGTGTCATGAGCGAGTCAGCAATAGTTATAGCTTTTTTATTCTCTACACTAACAGCTAATAAAATTTGCTCATCTAATACAGGATAACTTTCAAGAGCTTGAGAGTAGATTGGTGTTGGAAATAGACCTACATCAACCAATCCATCACAAATTTGTTGCTCCAAAAAATGGGACTCCCCTTCTACTACATGAAATTCCCAGGATGGCTCAATTTGTTGAAAGCTCTTCAATGTTTTTCCCAACATATGGTGACCATAGAATTGAGATAATCCAATACGCACATGATAAGCCGCATCAGACCCTTGATTAATGATCGACTGCGTTAAAGCCTCTACCTTTCCTACTAAAGGCATACCCTCTTTAGCAATTTGTAAGGCTGCAGCGGTTGGTACAACCTTTGTCCGATCTCGAGCAAATAAAGGTACACCTAATTCAGCCTCAATGCGACGAATACTTTGACTCAATGCGGGTTGAGAGATATATAGTTTTTTAGATGCCTTTGAAAATGATGCCATCTCAACGATGGTACTTATATATTTAATATCCTTTATATCCATAAAAACACCTTATAACAAAACATTATTGATTTATCATAAGTATATATTACCACAAAAGAACGAGCCCTCCACAAGGAGGGCTCGTTCTTTAAAGTTTTAAATAATCTCAAGACAGAAATGCAACTGACTCAATATATTACATTAGAGTTTTTAATACATCCAATACTTCTCGGGGCAATTCGTTTTTATGACCAATAAGTTTTTCTACATAGTCATAGCGGAACTCGAACGCTTTGTGTAATTGGTGATGGTATTCACGCACTTGGAATGGTGGTTCAAAACCAGGAACCTCAACATAAGAGAGGTTTTCATATTTATAGAATGGCTTGAAGTCCAATGTACCTTCTACCAAACGTTCTAACAAATCAAGAGTCACTTCTTTTGGAATTTTCTTTTCCAAGAAGAAGCCTGTGTTCATGATGTAACATTGAACGCCACATTCAGAGAACAGTTTTTTGTAACTTTCATAGTCACGAACCAATGGATATGTACGGAATGGATTCGCATATGGTTCGATAACAAGTGCGTTTGGATCCACATGAGCATCGAGCTTTTCCGCTGTAGAACGGCGTGTCGCAAGTGTTGCACCCATTGTAGACGCTAATACAGGATCGTTAATTTTGAGGATTGGTGGCAATGTTTTATCCTTCATTAACCATACGATAGCATTAACTGGTTGATCTACATAGTTTACACGGTTATCTGTCCAGAATTGAGATTTGATAGCACGACCGTTGTTATTACGTACATCTTCAGCTAATACAACCTTGCGGCCCTCTTCATCCATTGTTACACCTACGTTTTGTAGTGTTAACAAGAATTCGTTAGCAGGATGTTCTACAGGGTAATCTTGCATTTTGTCGAAGTATGTAGGTTCTAACGCAATAGAGCTCAAATCGTTTGTATTGATGATATACGCATCGTCATGCAAGATAGAGATATCATAACGACCATCATGTTTTTCATGAGTCAATGTAGACTTACCGGAGCCGGACAAGCCAAATACACCGATTGTGTAGCTTTTACCATTTTCAAGGTTGTAACGTTTCATACCACCGTGACATGCCACATAGCCGAGGCGATTTGCCAAGGACCATGCCAATGTTAGGGTACCTTTTTTGTGCTCACCGAAGTAGCGCATGCCAAGAATCATAGCACAGTTATGAGCTGGATCAAAGATAGCAAGACCGCCCGGATGACCTGGTACCACATAGTCAGGATCAGAATAAATATAGATGTCGCCTTCTGGAATTTCTACACTGTCATTGTAGAACTCTTTTACAGCTGCATCAAAGAACTTGAAGTTCATAATCCAAGAATACAAGATAGATGCATGATCTTTTGGAATCATCAAATGCGCACGAGCGGTGAATTTCTTATCAAGACCTACGATAGTTTCAGCAGAAATCCACTCTTTACCACGGCTATCATATACGGCATCACGCGCAATGTTAGCGAGTTCTACTTCGTCGATACCTTCATCGCCAATGATACGACGAGCTTTTGCATAACGACCTGTAGTTTTGCCATCGTTTGTAACAAGTACCTTTGCATCTACAGGTAAACCTTGTTCCACCGGTTTATACACAGGCATATCGAGGACGATAACACCAGGTTCTTCAGTGGCAAATTGATACGCTTGTGCCACAGATGTTACAGGAGTTACATTGTTTCCATAAAATGCAGTTTCAATAGTACTGCGCATCTTAGAAAATAATGGGTTTGTTTTAATTTCACTTTGCTTCCAAACGCGTCTTGTCGACATAGTATCCAGATCCTCACCTTTAATATATACGTAATTTCTCTTGTAAAAGTAGTTTAAGATAAGAAAATACTGCATCCGCAAATACTTTCATTATTATCTATTTTACCCTTTTCGGATAAATTTGTATACACAAAGTAGATGAAATATAAGGAATTAATGTATGCTTATTATGAATTAGTGCAACACATTATATATAAATAGTTTTGATATCTCTATCTATTTTATTGATTTCACCCCAGTAAAAATCAGTGTAAAAAAGTATGCTGAATATATAACAGCTAATCAAAAAATGAAATGAGGCTAGGTCATAGGACCTAGCCATTTATTCTAAAAAAGCAAATATTTATTTTTTAGCTTTATTAATGAAGGCATCAATTTTACCAACAAGATCATCTACGTTAAAATCACCACGTTCGGCAATCATCTTGATCGTTGCCACTTTTGCCATCACTTTCACCATCGGTGTTTTCAATTTCTCAAATTTAGGATTTAAAGAAATCAAATAATCTACAACCTCAGGGCTTTGCTTGATTAAATTAGAGAGAGTTGTCTTTGCATCGATATGGAAACGACCGTCAGCATCGGTAGCGAGTGGCTCTTCATCTACCTCTTCTGCAGCCTCTTGGGCTAAGGATTTATCAGTATCATTACCCTTACCAGTACTATTTTCTGCATTTCCTACAAACTCTGTCTTATCCCAAGTTAATAGTGTGCGAGAACCTTCCAATTCACGGATATGAGTGCAATCTTGCATCATTTCTAGAACGCCACGGAATTTACCATTTTCATCACGTACTGCAGTGTAGATAACATAGATAAATAATCCCGGTTTATTAATCCAGAATTCAGCTTGGCTTTGCTCACCTGAGCGGAACTTCTCAACGATTTCTTCTACAACGTGAACGGATTTCGCAGGGTGACAATTCTTCACCTCACGACCGATAACATTGGCACTGCGAGGGAATATACGATGTGGCGTATCGCTGTAGAACTTAACAAGTTCGTTTTCATCTACATAGGACAAATCTACAGGAAGATGACGGAACAATAGATTGATTTGTTCTAATGTCAATTTTCCAGTAGCTACATCAAGAACAGCATCCTTGCCAACTTGTGCCCCACCTACAGGACCAACGTATTTGGATAATAACCCTGCTAAATCATTTAGGAACTCATTAGATACTGCACCATTTTGACCAGTGTTATTTCCATTTAATTGAGCTGCTGAATCGTTGATGCCTGCCACGACATACAAACCTGGCGGATTGATGATAGCATAACCAATTTCATGATCGTTTTTGCTCATGCGCACAAACTCTTCATCGCCTAATAATTTAAAGGATGTTGGCAATAGTACTTCTAACTCTTTAGAATTCAAATCACGCAATTTCGCCAACGTTTCAGGAACGGATGCTAAAAATTCTTCGTATTTATCTTCTCGAAGCAATGCATACGACGCAGAGATGGCATCACGCACGCCATCATCAAAGGTCCACATGATACGTGTAGGGCGATCAAATCCATGTTCTTCAAGCATTGGATATAATTGATTTTGCTTGCGGGATAGATGAATACGCCATTGCGCTAAGGAATCAAATACACCGAGCCAAGGATTCTTGATGAACTTCTCTTGTTTCAACAATTCATCAACTTCAAGAGCTACCTTTTCAACGGCATTGATTTCTTCCAAATAGGCCCATAATGGATGATTTTCAGGGTACTCATTCTCAGCACGCACTAATACACCATCAAATAAGTTCAATAGATCATCCATCTTATCTAGGATTTCCTCATCCTTATATACACCTTTCAAACTTTGCTCTGCATAGGCAAACTCATCAGGTGTACAAGTGCCTAATTTTTCTTTCAAAATACGATTGCCCTCTTCCAAGGACAATTTACCATCTAAATAATCTTCTTTTACAGACACAATAATTCTGTAACGATCACTATTAATATCTAGCTTTTGCTGTAATGGATTCATATGCTTATACCTCCATGGGTCAATGCTATTCCTATATGCAATATGTTATTGCTCTATATAATCTATTTTTAGTATACCTATTTTGAAAGTAATTTTCAGTTGCCACAGATACATATTTAGATATATTTGAAAGATTCTAAAAAAGCGCCCATACACTGTATGAGCGCCTTTGATTAGTTTCTAAAATCAATATATTCAGTTTTAGAAGATGCTACAGGATTACCATTAGAGTCTGTAGCCGGGTTGAAACGCCATGTGGAGATTTTCTCAACAAGAACCTCATCAAGAGCACTAACCCCACTAGATTTTACAACCTCTATATCCCCTACAGAACCATCTTCATTAATTGTAAAACGCACATCTGCACTATGAATCGAATCGCCATAACCAGCAATATTAATTTGATCTACAGATGGTGTAGATATTGCTACAGGCAATTGAAATGGAGCCGCCAACACAGTGGCTGCCAGACTCGTTGCAAACAATGCGCTTAATACAGTACAACGCAACACTTTATTCATCACATTCTCCTTATTTAGCTGTTACAGCTTGTTTAGGTAGAGTAATTGTCATCCCAATAATAGATTCATGAGCCTTTTGGTCCACGCCGATAGCAGGTGTAAATTTCCATTGTAGAATGGCTTTTTTCACTGCTTCATCAATTGGAGCATAGCCAGAGGAACGTTCTACGAATACGTTTTTAACATTACCTTTTTTATCAATTAAGAAGCGTACGCGCATATTAGGCGCTACCGTAGCTGTTTGAGGAACCTCAGGCAACTCAGGTTTTACAATTTCCACTTCGCGCGGAGATTCTAAGAACTTAGCCGCATCAGCTGTATAGTTACCTAATACGCCAAAGGATGCAACAAGTAAAGCTGCCGCAGTGAATCGGAATAATTTATTCATAATATGCCTCCTTATTTATTGTAAGTCTATGAATAATATCATACTAAATAAAGATGAATATTTAAAGAACATTTTCTTATTGATAAAATTTCTCATTTGTGATATATTAGTACCAAGATAACTGTTCGGATTTACATATCAGGTAGATATGACAAAAAACTACACAAAGGAGGTTCATCATGAGACGTAGAAAGCGTATTCAAATGAAGGTCATGATGGTACTTGGTATTGTTGCCCTCATTGGGCCAAACCATCTACAATCTCTCATCCACTAAACGATCATGACCTTAGCAGAAAACCGTATAACTGCCACTAGCCGCTACGTTAGTAGCGGCTATTTTTCCGTTTAAATTAAGGGTAATTAACAAAATAACTAAAGACTTTAAATTTACTAACTAAAAAAGGAGGTTTATTATGAAATTCAATCGAATCTTACTAATCGTCGTATCATTAGCACTTATGTTATTCGCATTAGCAGGCTGTGGAAAAGATGCAGCCCAAGACAATCAGAAAAAATTAAATGTTGTAGCTACTACTACAATGTTAACGGATTTAGTAAAAGAAATTGGCGGTGACCATGTGTCTGTACAAGGGCTCATGGGGCCTGGCGTAGACCCTCACCTCTATCAAGCGAGCGCCGGCGATGTAACAACTATGTCTAAAGCAGATGTTGTGGTGTACAACGGCATTCACTTAGAAGGTAAAATGGGTTCCATTTTTGACAATTTAACAAAACAAAATAAAGCTACTATCCGCGTATCCGACGCTATTGATTCAGCCACTCTACTCGACTTTGATGAAGAAGATGGCGTGAAAACTAAAGATCCTCATATTTGGTTCGATGTAGCTAACTGGAAACTAGCAGCAAAAGCAGTCTATGAAGGTCTTGCTAAAGCAGATCCAGCTCACAAAGAGGATTTCAAAAAACGCTATGATGCATACCTCACTAAATTAGATGAAACAGATGCATACATCAAAGCACAAGCAGAATCGATTCCTAAAGAATCTCGCGTACTCGTAACAGCACACGATGCGTTCCAATACTTTGCTCGCGCTTATGGCTTTGAAGTAAAAGGTTTGCAAGGTGTAAGTACTGCTACAGAAGCTGGCACACAAGATGTGAATGAACTTGTTCAATTTATCGTAGATCACAAAATTAAAGCGATTTTCGTAGAATCTTCTGTACCACATAAAACAATCGAAGCCGTTCAAGAAGCAGCTAAGGCTAAAGGCTGGAACGTTGCTATCGGTGGTGAATTATACTCCGACTCCCTCGGTTCTGAAGGCACTGAAGGTGGCACATATATCGGTATGGTAAAAGCTAACATCGATACCATCGCTAAAGCACTTAAATAACAAATAACGTTTCAAAACAAGGACGACATAAAATGTATGTCCCTATGTAAGTACACGTGCTACTAGTAATACATTGCTGGTAGCACTCATTATTAAAAGGAGGTCTCTATGGAATGGGCCGTTGAAGTTGAAGATATGACCGTAGCCTATACGACAAAACCCGTATTATGGGACGTAGATATGAAGGTGCCCATCGGTTCCTTAGCGGCTATCGTCGGCCCTAATGGAGCCGGAAAATCTACATTATTAAAGGCCATGCTTGGCTTATTAACAGTTATCTCAGGGAGTGTTAAGTTTTATATCGATCACCACTTAGCGATGGACAAACATGATTACAAGAAAATCGCTTACGTCCCTCAAAGTGGTAGTGTCGACTGGGACTTTCCTACTACCGTATTAGACGTCGTACTCATGGGCCGTTATGGTCATCTAGGTTGGTTCAAACGACCTAGTAAAAAGGATAAAGATCTCGCCCTCTCCATGATTGATAAAATGGGCATGAGTGACTATGTAAACAGGCAAATTCGTCAACTTTCAGGGGGACAACAACAGCGTGTATTCTTAGCTCGTGCCCTCGTACAAGAAGCAGATATTTACCTCATGGACGAGCCCTTCAAGGGCGTCGATAAAACGACAGAGCATGCTATTATTTCCCTGTTACAAGAAATGAAAGCGCGCGGTAAAACGGTTATCGTCGTACACCACGATTTAAATACGGTACCTCAATATTTCGACTGGGTAACGATGGTGAACAAACAGACTGTTGCCTACGGCCCTGTAGCAGATACATTTACGGAAGAAGCCATCGAGCGCACCTACGGCAAGGGGAGGATTGTATGACCATACTCCAATCATATACGACGCAGATGGTACTGCTCGGCACGGCGCTCTTAGGCCTCGCCAGTGGTATTGCGGGCACCTTCGCAGTACTGCGCAAGGAAAGCCTCATCGGTGACGGTCTTTCCCATGCGGCACTACCTGGTGTAGTTATCGCCTTCTTGCTGACAGGCATAAAGGATATTGAAGTCCTCATCACTGGGGCCGCCCTATCCTCGATTACTGCAGCTTGGCTCATTACCATTACCGTCGAAAACAGTAAAATCAAATTCGATGGTGCTCTGGCTACTATACTATCTGCTTTCTTTGGTCTTGGTATGGTTCTACTCACCTACCTTCAAAGTCTAAATAATGCAGGTCAGGCGGGGCTTTCAAAATTTATATTTGGACAGGCCGCCACTATATTAGCTCGCGATGTGTACATTACATCGGCGGCAGCGCTCATCATTATCGTTTTAACAGCCTTATTTTGGAAGGAGCTAAAGCTCATCTCCTTTGACGTAGAATACGCTAAAACATTGCAGATTCCCGTCACCTTTACCCTCATTTTGTATCGTGCTCTATTGATCATGACCATTATCATCGGCATTCAGTCTGTAGGGGCTATATTGATCAGCTCTCTACTCATTGCACCGGCCGTAGGAGCTCGTCAGTGGACGAACAAGCTAGGAACCATGTGTATACTAGCAGGATTCTTCGGCATGGTATCTGCCATCGGCGGCACTATCTGGAGTACAACCGTACAAAAACTACCTACAGGGCCTGCTATCATCGTCATCCTGTCGGTTATCGTCCTATTGAGCCTCATTTTTGCACCTAATAGAGGCATCTTGTGGCAATATCGTAAAAACAAACAATCAAAACAAGCTTTACTTTCAGAGACTGCGAGGATAAGCCCCGCTGATTTACAACAAAAGATATATAGAGCTAAGGGCGGACAGCCTCATATAGGAGGTGCCCCATGACAGTACATACAGAGATTTTACTCATCGCCATTGCGGTATCTATTGCGTGTGCCATTCCTGGTGTATTCCTCGTGTTGCGCCGCATGTCTATGATGGCCGACGCCATTACGCACACCGTATTCCTCGGCATCGTGCTCGCCTTCTTCGTAACAGAAGACTTAAACTCGCCCTTGCTTCTAGTAGGGGCAACACTAGTCGGCGTAGGCACTGTTTGGCTTACAGAAATGATTCATAACACGGGCCTCGTCAACGAAGACGCGTCTATCGGTATTATCTTCCCACTCCTCTTCTCTATCGCCATCATCCTCGTCAGTCTCTACAGCGGCAACGCACATCTCGACGTAGATACGGCATTACTGGGCGAAATCGCTTTCGCTCCATTCGACAGATGGATTGTAAACGGCACAGACTTGGGCCCTGTATCACTATGGATTTCTCTAGGGGTAGTGCTCATCAATCTCGTATTGGTTATGCTCTTCTACAAGGAACTCCAACTCTCTACCTTTGATCCACTCCTAGCAGGGCTTTTCGGCTTCATGCCCGCTCTCATCCATTACGTGCTCATGACCATGGTATCCCTTACTGTAGTGGCTTCATTCCAAGCGGTAGGCGCCATCCTCGTTATTGGCCTCATGATTGGTCCTGCGGTCATTGCTTATTTATGGACGGACTCTGTGAAAGCCATGCTCATTAGCAGTATCATCATCGGCATTATCTGTGCCGTTATTGGTACGGAAGTTGCTTTCACACTAGACGTATCCATTGCAGGCGCTATCGCAACGACCATAGGTCTCGCCCTATTAATCGCCGTTATATGTACACCAAAGACGGGGTATATCGCCACCTATCGACGCCAACGCCACTTGCGCCGTCACTATCGTGAAATGATGATGCTCTGTCACATCTATACCCATATGAATACACCTATAGCGGCCATTGAAAACGGTATCGGCACCATTCACGAACACCTGAACTGGAAGCCAGACTATACACACCAAGCTGCATCACACCTTAAGAAACAAGGTCTCTTGTATGTGACAAATGGGTATTACATGCTCACCGATAAAGGTGTAGCGCAGGTCAAGGAAATCATTTAATTATTTTTAATCAAAATCCTTCAAAAATACATATCTTCCCAACAAAAAAGAAGCTGAAATCAATGCTACTCTGCAAGATTTCAGCTTCTTCTTTTGTATGTAATTATAGGGCTAGAACACAACACGCATCTGATACCATTTAGCACCGCCGTGATCAGATACAGATTCACCTTCATTCACAAAGCCAAACTTGGCATAATAATGAATCTTTTCTTCCTTACAGGTTAGAATAACACCCTTACGCTTTTCCTCTCTCGCAAGGTCGATAAAAGCTTCAATTAACTTACCACCTATGCCACGATTCCGATACGCTGGCAATGTATTTAGTCCAAATATCATCTGCCATGCTCCGTTAGGATTATGCAAGGAAGCATCGGCGAACATTTCATCTGTTAATATTTCATCATCAGATACAAAACCATCGATAAAACCGATTGGCGTATCCCCGTCAAAGGCAATTAAAAACTGACCTGCATAATGGTCTAATCTTTCCTTAAACGCCTCACGAGATGCCGCCTCTGCCGGAGGAAAACAAGTTGCTTCTATATGCGTAACTAAATCTAAATCCTCGGGTGTCGCTTTTCGTATTAATATATCCATATTCTTCTCCATCGCATCTACATATCCGTTTTAGTATATACTGTTTACATAACAAAGGCTACACGTAACGCTATGTACGTGCAGCCTTTTATTAACAATGTGACCACTTACTTGCTATACAGATTATCCGACGATCATCTTTTCGTATATTTAGGTACATTTCGATACTGCATCGGCAATGAGTTCTCTTTTATCTTAAACCCATGCTTCTCATAGAACGGTGCATTAGTGCTATCACCAATCATAACATTAATGTACAAGTACGACTTGTAAGCGTCTTTCACCATTTCAAGTAAGTGGCCTGCAATACCATGTCCCTGATAATCAGGATGCACTAGCACATAATTGATAAAGCACACTAGCTCGCTATCATCCATAATGCGGATTAGACCGACTAAACGGTCACCATCCCACGCAGAAATCACGCGAGAAGAATTCTTTAGAGCCTTATGCAATCGGTCAGGATACTTGCCTATCACCCAACGAACAGATAGAAATAAATCTGCTACCTGCTGGGGCGTAAAATTTCTTTCTTCAGTATAGGTAATCGCCATAACAGCACCTCCAACAAATCCTGAGATATATGCTCTATCAAATAGATAATCTCTATTAAACAAGTTCTTTGCTCATATAGATCACATCATCCATAGGGTTATGATAATACGGCTCGCATTCAACAAAGCCATGCTTTTTATACAAATGGATCGCTGCTTGCAATGGTGCAATTGTATCTAGCACCATTTCTTTATAACCAGAGACCTTAGCATGGTCCATGATACTTTCAATAAGACGATCACCTAGAGCATGACCGCGCCCCTCAGGACGTACATAGAGACGTTTCATTTCACAACGGCTCTCACTATGCTGATAATACGCCACCATGCCGAGCACCATATCATTATCATCGATAGCTACCAATAACTCACCATTCGGAGCCGTATACTTCTTAGCAATATCAGCTAATTCCTTATCTAAATTCTGAAAGGACAAATCACGACCAAGCCACTGAGTGTACTCTTGAATTAAATCTTTTACCTGAGCTAAATACGGTTTGCCATCAACTATGTTAATCATATACACTCCAAAGGATACAATCCTCACAACTATTTCTTCTCATATGGTGTATGTTGGAAGATTTCTTTTATAAGCCCCTCTCCAACAATTAAACTACCTTCCATAATAAGGAACTCCGTGCCAACTTGTAAACTAGAATAATCTACATCCTCATTTACTGGCAGCGCATTAGCTTGTATAGATTTATCAAAGATAACATCCTCACCATCAATAAAGTTAATTCCAAGCTGTTCCTCAGTACCTTTTATAACGATATGAGGACTATCCTTTCCATTATTCAAATTTGGTGGGTTCATCATCTTCTTGTTAAAGAAGATAACAGTGCAACTAATCGTAAAATCTAAATCACTCATATTAGGCCTCATTCAATTAAATCTATCTAACCTTAGGATGTAACTCACCTAATTACAGACTACAGTAAGTATTAAAAATTCACTTCGCCTATAATCGCTTTAATATTTGTTTGTAAAATTTGATTTTCATATATTATTTTTATGAGAATTACATTACAAATACCATTATTACTTTCTAGTATTTAACACTTTTATCTACCTTATTTTCAAATTCTAAAAAAGAATAAAGCTCAATACATATACTATTCTCTATCATAATATACTTTACATTGATCACATATTTTAATCTCGGTATCTTCATAATCAATAAAGTATTGACCACATCTTTCACATACAGAAATTTTATAATATGCTCCACAATTTAGGCATATACCTACTTCTGCTACACCTTCATCAATACATATATATTCTTCTTCACATTCGTCACAATAAACTCCATCAGCAATAGGTAAAGTTCCTCCTTCTTTCACCCGCTCATAACTTATTGAATCCACATATTCTTTAAGACTCTCCAGTTCTACATTTATAAAATCCACTACTTTATCTAAATAATTATCTAAATCAGCTTTAAGAATCCCATCATTAGCAATAGGCATATAATAGCCTTGTTCATCATTATACTCTACTGCACCATTAATATAAGTAATATCAACACTAAATTCATTATGACTACCAAAATTTGGAGTACCTGTTATTGTTAAGGTACTCTCAGAGCCTTCCTCATCATTAATTTTCATAGAGTAAAAAAAGTCTAATTGTTGATTAGTAACTTTTGATCTTGCTGAAAATAATTTACCCTCCAAATTATTATAATCAATATCCATTGTATTAATACTGATATCTTCTCTAAATCTTAATGCATCTGTTATATCAATAGATGTTTCTAAAAGAACATCCTTAAACAAAGCAAGTATTCTAGTATTGTCTCTAATCTCTATACCTGAATCATTTTGTTTTGTTTCTATTAGTAAATCTTTATATTTCAATAATGCTCCTTGTATTGATTCAAATGATTTTTCATTCCTATAAAGTGCTATCAATGCATTATCAAAATATTTATCAATTTTTTCTATAGATCTACGAATAACATTATATGCAGCTCTATCTAATATTTTATTATGCGCAATGTGGTTTCTATTTAACTCAAACTGCCTAAAACTTTCTGAAAACTCACTATCAAAATAAAGCTTAAAATAGTTTTCCCAAAAGTCATCTTTTACAATCAACTGTTTTTTTATTTTCTCAACAATTAAGTATTCTTTACCCTCGGTTCTCCCCACTAACAAAGCTTCAATATCTGTATCGTAAACTGGACTCCACGACATTATTTTCATTGTTAGCATTTTATACAAATCACCAACATCAATTGAAAACAAATGATCATCGACATTATTAAACCCGGTCACAGCTTTCTTGTACATACTATATCTAGCATTATACTTATCTTTAATAGTCTGATCGGATAAATAATCCCACCAATTTGTTCCAAAGGTCTTAACCATAAACTCGTTAATAAATCTACGAATTTTATTTTCTACAATATAAAGATAACTATATAATTCTTTTGACAACAGGTAAGCATCTTCATCATATAACCATATTATTTTTTCCCAATCTTTAATAATTAGCCTCTTTATACATAACTTCAAATCCTCTAAATAAGTTCTATTAATATCAATTTCATAACTATCGGATCTAATATCAATCAATATCTGTTTTACATTATTGAATATATTAATTTCAAATGCTACATCAACAATAAAAGCCTCCTTGCATATATGACCACAAATAGCGTAAAGGCAACATGTATGAATATCAACATCTAAAGTATAGAAATCTATATATCCTTGTTCGTATAGCCCTGTCAATATTGATTGTATATACTTATAATAATCTGATTTACCACCTTTATCTCCAACAGCTACAAATTTCACTAGCTCCATATTTCCCCCTTTTTATTAATAGTATTCATTAAGCATAGTCAGCATTCCCAGCAGTTTCAAGATTTTCTTCTAATTCTACTTTTTAGGTCTCAGGCCTCATGTTATAATTTTTGATATAAATTCTACAATCAACCTCCTTGAGATGAACCTTAAATAATTTTTATTTCCTTAAAACCATTATTAGATTGACATTAGTATTTAAATCGTACTACTTTAATACTAGTACTTAGATTTTACCAAAATATAATAACTATTAAGATATAACACCCCAATTATTACTAATAGAGCTGATCCCAAAAGAATTTAATAGCATATCCTAGCGTATGAGGTAAATAACAATGGAATCTATGATTAGATTAGGAATTGATAGAATGGAAATTGATTGGAGAAAAAATAATATTGATGATAATCATTCATTTTTATTTCAACAAGATGATTTTAAAACAGTTCCATATTACTACCCTTACAATGAAGTAAAATATAAAAAAGGTTTTCTAAAAAATATGAATTCAATAAAAAGAAGGTTGAATTTATTAGGCTATACCTTAAAGAAAATTGAAAATATGTTTGATGAAGAAATAGAATATTTTAATCAATTATATAATATTTCTCTCTCCATTAATTTTACCGATTATTACGATGTACTAAAAAGTATCAATATAAAAGAAATTGATATGACAACTGCTGAATACGAAAGAGATTATGATCTAGGTGAATATGTAAGAAAATGTGTTATAAATGAAATTCCAGAATTAAAAAATTTATTTAATAATGATATCTATATGATTGGCGAATTTTTAGAAAATCTTTCACCATATATTACATTAAGAATTTTATCTGAAAATAAGAATAATCTAGATTTAGATTTAATTTGGAGAACTGAAGATATTGTAGAAACTGGATGTCTTTTAGAAAAAGATATAACACCTAGATTAACACCTAAAGAAAAAATTCTAATTGTAACAGAGGGAAGTACCGATACAAATATTATTCAAAAATGTATCGATTTACTATACAATGATATTTCTGATTTTTTCGATTATATAGATATGGAAAAAAATTATCCTTTTACCGGCACCGGTAATTTAAAAAATTTTATTAAAGGATTATCTAAAATAAATATTCAAAATAATATATTAGTTATTTTAGATAACGATACAGCTGGTTATTCTGTATACAACGATATTAAACAAATAATCTTACCACAAAATCTAAAAGTCATCACTCTTCCTAACCATATAGAGTTTAACAACTTCAAGTGCAAAGGCCCTCAAGGAGAATCCTTTGAAAACATCAATGGAAAAGCAGTTTCTATAGAGTGCTTCTTAGATTATACCTCAGTTAAAGAAGATATTTATGTTAGATGGACAGGATTTGATAAAACATTAATACAATATCAAGGAAATATTGAACCAAAAGATTTATTAATCAAATCATTCCATAAAAACTTCTATAAAGAATATGATTTTGCTAAAATAAAATATCTTATTGATTATATTTTAAAAATGTGGATAACGCTATAATATTGGATTTATAAATAAAACTCAAAAAAGACCGTAGCAGCTAAGCTACGGTCTTTTTATACTCATCAATAACACTATTTGAGCTATTATCAGATTTTTTTTACAGTTCAATAGAACTTACTTAATCACGCAGCCTTATAAGCTACATCTTGCGAATAAAATACCGGTTAAAAATACTTACTTATTCCCACTCAATTGTTGCAGGTGGTTTAGATGTAATATCGTACACGATACGGTTAATGTGTTGTACTTCGTTTACGATACGACGGGAGATTGTGTCCAATACGTCGTAAGGGATGCGTGCCCAGTCAGCAGTCATGAAGTCTGTTGTTGTTACGCCACGCAATGCCAATGTGTAATCGTATGTACGGAAGTCACCCATAACGCCTACAGTACGTGTAGATGTTAATACTGCAAAGTATTGGTTGATGCTGCGATCAAGGCCAGCTTTTGCAATTTCGTCACGGAAGATATAGTCCGCATCACGCAAGATATCGAGTTTATCTTTAGTGATTTCGCCCATTACGCGAATAGCAAGACCAGGACCTGGGAATGGTTGACGCCATACGAGGTAATCCGCTAAACCTAATTCAGAACCAAGTTCACGCACTTCGTCTTTGAAGAGGTTGCGCAATGGTTCAATAAGACCTTTAAAGTCTACAACTGCAGGCAAGCCACCTACGTTGTGGTGGGATTTAATAACTTCAGCTTCGCCAGTACCAGACTCAATAACGTCAGGGTAGATTGTACCTTGTGCTAAGAAGTCAACGGAGCCGATTTTACGGCCTTCGTCTTCGAATACGCGGATGAATTCTTCGCCGATAGCTTTACGTTTAGCTTCTGGATCTTCAAGACCAGCCAATTTATCTAAGAAACGTTTTTCCGCATCGACGCGGATGAAATGCATTCCGGAATCTTTGAAAGCTGCTTCAACTTCGTCGCCTTCGTTTTTACGCATTAAACCATGGTCAACGAAGATACAAGTCAATTGGTCACCAACAGCTTTAGAAATAAGAGCTGCTGCAACGGAGCTATCTACACCGCCTGACAATGCCAACAATACTTTGCCATCGCCTACAGTGTTACGGATTTCATCAATAGCAGTTTTTGCATAGTTTGCCATTGTCCATGTGCCTGTGAAGCCACATACTTCGTACAAGAAGTTGTGAAGCATTTCTTTACCATGTTCAGTGTGCAATACCTCTGCATGGTATTGCATAGCGTATAATTTACGCTCTTTGTTTTGCATGGATGCAACAGGGCAGTCTTTTGTATGAGCAACGATTTCGAAACCTTCAGGTACTTTTGCTACATAGTCAACGTGGGACATCCAAACAACTTGGTCTTCGTCCAAGCCTTTGAACAATGGGGATGTAGTATCCACTTTAGTAGGTGTTTTGCCAAATTCACGGTTATCCGCAGATTTAACTTCGCCACCCAATGTATGCGCCATAAATTGCATACCATAGCACATGCCAAGGATAGGAATACCAAGTTCAAAAATCTCTTTTTCGATTTTTGGAGAGTTTTCTTCATACACGCTGTTAGGGCCACCTGTGAAGATGATACCTTGCGGTTTTAATTCTTTAATTTTGTCCAGCGCTTTGTTGTATGGATATACTTCGCAGTATACGTGATTTTCACGAACACGGCGCGCGATCAATTGATTATATTGACCACCAAAGTCAACAACAATAACAAATTCCTTGTTTTCCATGCCTTCCTCCATATGCATCTATTTGTGAAAGTATATTCACCATTTTTTAATGCCCATACATTTCTGTACTGGCGGTGCGTTTTCTCGAGCAAAACGCTAAATTTCATTACATTTCATTATACCATACGAAGTATATGGACTCCATATATTCCGTATGAAATTTATAGAAAAGATTTTAATGTTCGGATTTTGGAGTCATTTTTACAGCTCCAACGGGACAGATTGAATAACAATCGCCACAGCCGATACAGCCTTTGCCAATATTAAATCGAGTCTCCCCTTTGGTGATACATTGAACAGGACAATCTACCGCACATGCACCACATTTAACACATGTATCATCTATATGAAATTTTAGATTCCCCATTCTACATCACCTCCTGTTGTTTAGATAAAACCAATCTGAGATCTAATCTAGTGAGAATCTCACCCAACCTACAAACGAATAAATATATAGTTTTTCCAGATACTACCAGTTAAAAGTATTTATTTTTAACTGGTAGTATCTCAGATTTACATATATCAATCATAATCCAGATTAGAAAGATTTACTTTTAACTGGTAGTATCTTTAATTTTAGATATGATTACTGATTCTTAAGTAATTCATTGTTGTAAGCAATAGCTGAATAGATTGCTTTAGCCGCACCTTGATGGTTGTTATCTGTAGTCACGTAACGGGCTGCTTCTTTAATATTCGGTTTACCATTCCCCATAGCAACACTAGCTCCCGCAAAGTGCAGCATGGATAGGTCGTTTTCACTATCCCCTAAGGTCATTACTTCGTCCGGACTAAAGCCCCAGTGATTTGCCAAGGCCTCTACAGCTGTGCCCTTTGTAGTGTGCGGTAATACGAATTCTAAGTTACCTTCACTAGAGAGTAGTACATCATAGAAACGTTCACGGCCTGTACCATCATGGGACATACCTTGGTATTCATCGCGTAAGTCTTGTAAGATACGTTGGCGCATAGGCTCATCGCCGTAGAAGATTTGCATCTTTTCAGGACCTTTGTCTAAGGATTCCATATGAGCTAGCAAATCACATACCATCGTACGGGTTGCCAAGATAAATGGACGGATATTAGGTCTAAAGAAGAAATTAGACTGTTCCACTTCACACTCAGACATATTTGCATGTGCCGCTGCATCACCTTCAGCTAAAGCATAGTGATCATGTGTTTCACCTGGCAAATGTTTTTCTGTATCAGAAGGTATATGATTGTCCATTACGCTATGGGAACTCGTTGCATCACTATCATTACCTTCCTTACGTTCATCTAAGCATGCACCTAAGCGTTCCGGTGTAATGCAACGAGATGGCGGATACATGCCGTAGATTTTATCTTTCACATAGGCCTCAACATAGACGCCATAGGTTAAGAGTTTGCGCAACAAATAGAGTGCTTGTTCTTTATCAAAGGTAACATGGAACAGCGTGCGATTTTCTTCCTTATCCATTACATAAGCACCATTAGTACACATGAAATAGCGTAAGCATGGCAGTTTCTCGATGACATCGTTCATCTCATTCCAAGCACGACCAGAAGCGATGGCTACACGAATGCCGCTTTCACGAGCAGCACGAATAGCCTCAATTGCCTCATTAGGAATTGCTTTCGCATCATTAACCAAGGTGCCATCTACGTCAGATGCAATGAATCGAATGGATTTGTCGCCGGTAAGACCTATATAGTTTTTAATTTGTAATGTTTCAGATGAGGACATAAAGCCTCCTTTAATACGGTATATAAATGGATAGATATTATTGTAAATCAGTAGTACAGTAATAGTTACAAATATATCTGTTAAAAGAATACACAGATAGTATGTAAGACATAGATAGTATATAAGGCATAGATAGGAAGTGAAATCATATGCGTATCATAATTGATCGAGATGCAGTTTGTGCAGGCGATGATATGAATCATCATCGGGAGGAATTTGTCGTTCCAGATGATATCACTATCGTTGGTTTATTTGAATTTCTTGAGCTTAAGTACATTCCAGTCATCGCCGGGAATAACGTGGTCTGGGTACTCTAGTGAGTTAGGTGCCTATTTCTCCAAGATTCAGAGCTTCATAAATGGAAACATCTCATTATCGTCTATAATTAATAGCTCTGAAAAAGACCACGAATTCTACCTACACTATTACAGCCATCCTGATAGATATAGAAAACGCTTTATTTAGATGCATTAAATTCAGCAACGATTTCTTCTAATACAGCTGGATTTTCTACCAATCGTAACAAGGTACGGCCTATGATATTAGCACCGTCCACAATTGTTTGTTCAATGGTAGATTCTAGCATAGCCGCAGCGAATTCTTTAGAGTGACACACCTTGTCTTCCCCAGCGAGTCGCAATTTAGGGTGGAATGCAGCACATTGATAGCTAACATTACCAATGTCTGAGCTGCCCCCGATATCTGCTGGGCCTGGCTTGAAATCAATGCCCATATCAGACATTACGTCTTCAATGAGAGCTGTTCCTCTATGGTTTTGGTTCATATCATCATAAGGATTGCCATAGAACTCTACATCTACAGTAGTGCTAGTACAGAGAGCGGCCCCTTCAAAGATGTTCTTAATCTGTTCAGATAGACCATTCAAATATTCCCGTTCAGTGTGACGTACGGTTACCTCTAATTCGCCAAATTCAGGAATGACATTGGATGCGGTACCACCAGCAATAATCCATGTGCCAATGCGGCTTTCAGGACGTACTTGTTGACGCATCATATCCATCGCATGAATAGCGAGTTGCACGCCGTTTACCGCGTTGATACCATTCCAAGGCTCACCAGCTGCATGAGCTGGTTTACCGTGATAGCGAGCGCGGAAACAGTCGAGCGCCAAAAACTGTGAATTAGGTCGAGTTTCTTCCCCATCAAGATGAACCATGATAGCGAAATCATAGTCTTTAAACACCCCTGCATTACACATATCAACCTTACAACCTGTAGCTTCTTCATCAGGTGTACCGATAATATCGATGTCCATATTGAAAGCAACGCCGTCTTGTTGCATTTTATGTAGTGTTAATGCAGCCAGAACACTCATAGAGCCACTGGCAGAGTGACCACATGCATGGCCTACTTCAGGGAGTGCATCATATTCACATAAAATTGCCAAACGACCTTTTGGATTATCTACTTTCACAGCAGAAGCCTTGAACGCTGTTGGCAAATTACAGAATTCATAGGTTACATCCATGCCATGTTTTTCAAGAACAGCGCCAATCGTTTTGACGGATTCAAATTCATGACTGGACAGTTCAGGGTTCTTAGCTAATGTATAATTGATGGCAAACGCATCAGGTGCGAAGCTTTTACAAAGATCAGAAAAGGTATTCGTAAGGGACATAGTGCCTCCATGTATATACGCCAATGATTGTAAAGAATGAAGATGCTCTACAACCTAAAATAGAAAATCTTATATTACTGTAAAGTATGGCCTAAGAGTGAGCCATCTTGAATAAAAATTTTAAATATAATGATAAATATAAAACTCTTTTACTCTTAATTATACAATGTTATTGCCTATTATTGTAAAATTCCGTACAATATAAACAGAATTTGATAAACCATGTATATGGATGTTTGAGGAGGTTTCTATGTTTAAGTTCAAAAAATTGACAGCCATCGCCCTCGTAGCGGTAGCAGCAATGGGTTTATTGGCTGGTTGTGGTAATGACAAACCAAAAATGACACAACAAGAAGGTGTATTGCGTGTAGGTTCTGAAACTACATTCCCACCATTCGAATTCACTGAAGGCGACAAATACGTTGGTTTCGACGTTGATTTGTCCGAAGCAATTGCTAAAAAACTTGGTTTAAAAATGGAATTCAAATCCATGGGCTTCGATGCTTTGATTCCAGCAGTTCAATCTGGCGATATCGACATGATCGCAGCAGGCATCAACGCTACACCTGAACGTGAAAAAGCATTGGACTTCTCCGATGTATACTTCGACCAAGGTGGTTTCATCACAGTTGTTCGTAAAGACAACACAACAATCCACAACATGGATGAATTAGCAGGTCATACTGTAGGTGCTCAAATCGGTACAATCCCTGTTGAAATGGCTCAAAAAATCCCTAATACAACAGTAAAACAAATCGATTCCAATGCTAATATCTTCATGGAATTGAAAGCTGGCACAATCGACGGTGCTATCATCGATAATGCAGTGGCTATGTACTACCTCAAACAAGGTGCTGATCAAGACCTTAAACTCGTAGGCGAACCTACTAAAGCTGAAGGTACAGTTCTTGGCGTGAAAAAAGGCAACAAAGCTTTACAAGAAGCTGTTAACAAAGCTCTTAAAGAACTTAAAGAAGACGGCACTTACCAAAAAATCTACGACAAATGGTTCGGCGATTACAACAAAAAATAATATCTATCCCTATGAACTAGGATAAATATGACCCCTCTAAAAGGCTTCAAGGCTCACATATATTGTGACACTGAAGTGCTTTTAGAGGGGATTTTTTATTCTAATCCCTCTTTTACGGTCCCTCGCGTTCGTTATATAATAAATACGTATTCTATAGTAAACGTAACTAATTAAAGGAGGCCTTATGGCACAGTACTTTACGGAACGCCTACAAAAGGTCTTCCACATGATTTTTAAATCCTACAATCAAGAAATGGCCCAAGAAGGTTTGCGCCAATTAGAGCTGATTGTAAATAATCAACATACTCCTGAGCAGCCGAATCATCGAGCGTTGAGAAACGATATGACTACCTCTCTGGAAAACGAAATCGACACCAAAGAGGACGCATTAAAAATAGCTAATGATCCAGAGGCTCGCGAGATAGCTGATGCGTATGCTTTGTTGGCTCGTATCTACGCAGGTCCACGCTTTACATGGGAGGAATCAAACTTCCCGGAAAACAACATGCGTACTTATCAATGCTTGCATGACAGCATTCGCCGTTGTAGTCCTATTGGTACCTTACAAGCATTGCGTATCAATGGAACTATTACACCTACGGTTGAAAAGGATATGTTAATATCCTTTGACGATGCGTTTCGTATTGTTTATGACTACGCGGAGCAAGGTGATGCCTTCTGCCAATACATTATAGGCAATGTCTTTTTCTGGCGTGATGATGACCGTATTAGACTTGCAAGGGATATGATTACACCACCGCGCCTAAGTTTGGCGAAACGTATCCAACAAAGCTTCCAAAAAGGTTCTATACAGGAACGCCTTATAGCCTTACAAGGTACTATTTCCAACGAAACATTACAGGAAAATGCGACTAAACTAGCCAAGGAATGGTTTAACAAAGCGCTCGATAACGGGCTCGCCATGTTCCAAGGCAATTTACGCAACATCTATATCGACGAAGGTGATTTTAATAATGCGCGTCGCGTAGCCTTAACTGCTGCTGAACTAGGTAATCCTACGATGATGCTCTACACCGGTCTAGACTGTCATGAAAACGGAAAATTTGGGGATGCTTTCACATGGTTTACGAAAGGTGCCTCCCTAGGTCAAGCTGAAAGCACCGCTGAATTAGCGGATTATTACTATCATTTCTATGATGCCAAAGAGCTACGCAGAGTCATTCCTTATGATCCGGTAAAAGCAATTGGACTCTACCGCCGTGCAGCTACTAAATATTTCAGTGATGCCGGCTATGCCGCCTTACAAGCTGCCTTTGGCTATATTTTTCACATCGGTCACCTACCGCTCGACTGGGGCCTCATTGCAGACTTAACCCATATGGCAGCCACAAAAGAGCGCTTTATGTTCTCCTTGCCATATATTGGTTATATGCGCATCCACGGCTTCGGTGTAACGAAAAATATACGCTTTGGTGTACAATCCTTAACACGTGTACTAGAAGAAGAAAAACGCGCCCTAGAAGAGGAAGCCCGCGTTCTCTTTTACGATATTACACGGGCTTTAACGCGCGTTGCCTTAGGGTACGCCTATGAAAAAGGGTATGTCACAGGAAAACCTGATTTGGATTCTGCAGTAGCCTATTACGAAGAATCCCATCAATACATACTATCTCATAAAGCAAACCTCGATGAAGAGTTAAAAGATATCCCTATCGATGATGAAGCAGAGGAACGCTTAGCAGCCTTTGAAGAGGTCGATGGCCATTGGCGTTATAAGGAAGGTATTACAGAGTCTACTACAACAGTACGTCCTGGTCATACGGAATGGCCTCAAAATGCAGCTCGCTTATCTGTAAACATGGATGACTTCTTATGGGACACCACCTTATATGATTGGCAAACCATTGAGCACGCCTTAGCATCACAAGACGAAATGAAGCTAAGCTTTTACAATCATTTCCTATCCGTTCCAGATAAATTACGCAACATCTTTAAACTAGATGTAAAGCGTATGCCACGTGATACGTACCAAGTCAGAATACATGGTTATGACCCATCAGAAGGTCAAGAGACCATTTACCGAGCACCGCTCAAGAAAGAGAATGCCATTCAGCTATTAAAAGACCTCTATGATACGCACCAATTACCTGCATTAGGTGATAACTGGTCTATTGAAAAGAACGAAGAAAAACCAACGTGGCACTATGTACTCGACGTAGATCAACAAGCGTTCTTGCTTGAAGAATACGACGATGCGAATGCCATGATACAAACCGCATTACAAGGCTTAAAAGACAAAAAGTACGAACAAATTAATGTCCGTACCCATGACTTTATTGGCCCCTCCTATTTTATTTTCAGAGGCAATCACGCAAATCCTTTTAGGGTGCAACTCTATCTGAAAGAATCCATGCGCCACTCCATCGACAAGGATGGTAAACCTCTAGATACGCCTGGTAATACCTATTTATTTGAACAACATTTAGGTAACGAAGTATCATTAAACTACTGGATTCAAAAAACGATTAATACCTTAGAAATTCCTGAACTAGACAACTGGAAAAAACTCAGCGTACCTAAGGCATTGCAATAAAAATAACCGAGAACATAAAAGGAGCTAGTACATAATGTACTAGCTCTTTTTTTATAACCTATGAACAAGCTAAACTATTATAAATAATCATGACGGTAATGTACGCGGAAACACCTATAAACCTACATCGACAACTCCATGATCATAAGTTTCTTCTACAGTTTCTTGTACAACCATATCACTGCGACGTACCTTATCAAGCATCTTAGAGCG
>OIFJ01000270.1_pt1 | contig 26852 bp, 14 predicted proteins | sample 1582011 | NCBI WGS metagenome assembly OIFJ01 (sample SAMN07501050, study PRJEB24779) | human gut metagenome | isolation source: stool | host: human infant | place: USA: Pittsburgh, PA
CTAGTTGCTTTTACAAGGGCGGAGTTCGCTGCTGTAGATACGCTTGTAAGTGCAGTAGATGTAGCATTAGCTGTAGCAGCTGCTGCAACAGCTTTAGATTCTGCACTAGTTGCTTTTACAAGAGCAGAGCTGGCTGCTGTAGATACACTTGTAAGTGCAGTAGCTGTACTTTCAGCAGCTTGAACTACAGCATGTAATTGAGATCCGTTAACTGCATCTGTAGATGTAGCAGACACACGACCAGCAGCTACATTAGTAATAGTACGTTTTTGAGTAGAAGAGCCAATGGAAACAGTACCATCAGCAGTACCACCTGCTAATGTATAGCTTTTACCAGAAATAGTCATTGTACTTGTGTTCACTGCTGCAGCAGTGGCAGAAGAAGCACCTAATGCAACACTATTGACTTCAGATGCAGTTGCTGTTGCACCTAAAGCAAGTGCACCTGTTGCTGTCGCTCTAGCCATATAACCATATGCAGCAGCATTTTCAGCACCTGCCATACTAGAGTAACCAATAGAAACAGCTTGAGTTGCCGTTGCTGCTGCACTATTACCAACTGCAACAGCCATAGAGCCTGTTACATTAGTTTTACCACCAATGGCAATACCACTCGCTTGTGTAGCTTTTGCAGTGTCACCTATTGCGATACTAGACAAACCACCAGCATTTGCTTTTTGGCCAATGGCAACAGCCTTTTCTGCACTTGCAGCAGTACTTGTACCCACTGCAACTGCATCAGTTGCCCCTGCATTGGCTTGGTTACCAATTGCTGTTGCAGAGCTTTCAGATGCTGCTGCACTTGTACCTAATGCAAGAGCATTTGTTTTACTTGCAGAAGCTTTTTTACCAATCGCTGTAGCTGCTTCACCAGAAGCCACTGTAGCTGTACCAATAGATACAGCATCCGTAGCACTAGCAGTGGTATGGGTACCAAGATCACCACTAGAACCGATAGCTACAGCATTCTTGCCGCTTACATCTACTTGGTAACCAATACCTGTACCGTATTGTGCAGCACTTGTGATATTAATTGTAGAACCAAGACCTGTACCTTGGTTAGCATGTACTTGAGAATTATAACCTACTAAAGTAGAGCCGGATTGATCAACAGTTAAGTCCCAGCCCAGACCAGTAGATCTTTCTTTTGTAACTTGTACATTTTTACCAATTGCAGTTGCACCCCAACCAGTAGCGGTATTACCAGCACCAATTGCAATGCTTGACGTATCATTAGCAGTCGCACTTTCACCTATAGCAATAGATTTATTCTTAACTGCTTGTGAACTTTTACCGATTGCAATAGCACTACTTTCAGAAGCGGCTGCACTTGTACCGAATGCAATTGCATCAGATTTACTTGCAGTTGCAGCATTACCAATAGCAGTAGCACCAGCTTCAGATGCCGCTGTAGTTTTACCAATCGCTATACTACCTTCATTACTAGCACGTGCTGCAGCACCAAGGGCAACAGAGTAATCACCTGTAGCACCAGTTTGTGTACCATTATACGCACTACCAATAGAGATAGCGCGATCACCAGATGCGGTATTACTATAACCAATACCCACTGCTGCCGTACCAGATACAGTAGTATTAGAGCCAGCGCCAAAAGCTTGGTTACCGGTAGTATTTACTAAATAACCAACTGCAGTAGCGCCACCACCATTAGCATGAGTCTGAGAGCCAAATGCGTTATCGTTTTCTTGATCAGCAAGTGCAGTATAACCTACTGCTACAGAATTATTTCCAGTAGCTGCTGCATTATTACCTACTGCTGTTGCGCTAATTTTAGTAGCTTGTGCATATGCGCCTACTGCTGTCGCATTAGACCCTGATGCCCCGGTTTTCATACCTAAAGAAGTACCGTTTCCACCAGTAGCTTTAGCATCCCACCCCATAGAAACCGCATTGCCAACACTCTCTGCATCACTACCAATAGCTACGGCTCCATTATAGTTTGCCTTAGCACGTCCAATAGCAATAGCATTATCACCACTTGCACTTGCAATACTACCCCCATCAGTCGTAGAAATCGCAATACCTTTGGCAGGTGCACTTCCGTAGAATCGACCAGCTGCATCAACTTCAGCAATACTTCCAGTTACAGCCAATGACGCCAAAATACCAGCTACAACGATTTTCTTCTTACCTGTTGTATTTTTAGCCATTTCAGATACTACTACGTAGCATTGTTTAGATTTGGACCAAATAACCTTAAAAATCTTATTCATACTAACCCTTTACTCCTAACTTTTCTAACAATATTTGATATTTGAGTATATTTTCCTTATTGAATGGTGACACCGAATCAATGAGCTTATCATTCCATTTTTTATGGCTTTCAAAATCATCATCGTAGGATTTAATAGCACTAATCAATTGACGTTCACCCTCATAGGCATCAAACCCATCATAGTAAAAGCCCACGTGGTGTGCTTTTAACATTGGTGAGTTATGTACTAGTGGATAACCGCCATATAATGTCTCGTAATATACATAGTTCAATGCATTTTCCCATTGGAAGGAAAGCACAATGTCCGTGTATTTTGCAAGAAATTGCGGCGTAATATGACGCGTTTCAACGGTCATAATGTTATCCTTAACCCCTGATGTATAACCAATAAAATTAAAAATGGCATCATTGTCTTTGATGTCATAGGTATTACATAAATATATATGTTTCACCAGTTCTGGATGGTTCCGATAAGCCTCTTCACCAATCAAAATTGGGATCATACAGTTTTTCAGTACCGATATATTCGGTTCCAATACGGAGACGCAAGCACCATTAGTTTTCATTTGACCACGTTCATAACCAAATGTATATGGCTCTTCAATAGATTTAGTCATATGGTCTAAAAACAATGGAGCCCATAAATGAGGAGCCTCATATACAGGAGCTTTTGTCATAATTTCTAAATAGCAACGATTCGTATTCATATGCTGTGGAATCATCCATACAGCATCATATTTCGTACCGTTGAAAGCACGGGCACCAGGTTTATCGTGAACCATCTTTTCCATATCGGCAATGAAATCATTCCCCATACGGTACGACACGATTTTAGCACCACGTTTACGGTATTCTGCTTCAATTTGTGGTTCTAATGTTAATGTTCCCTCAATCAAAACATCAGTCTTATCGATGACTTCATCGCTGTCATAAATATCGATATCCATCAAATCTAATCGCATATTATCAGACAATGACTTCTTATCATTTCGCCAGTACACAAAGTAAACGGAATCTACTCCATCGATTTGTTCTAGGCACTGTTTTAAGAAGTACATATTCTGCCCGGCCCCATTTGACCAGATGTGATTATACGATTTACCCCAGAAAAAGGTAATCCCTATATTAATCGCAATCCCTCCTCCTCAATCATTTGAAGTTTCCCTCATTTAAAATTCATATGACCCATTCTATCAAATATATAATATAATAATCAATTCCATTTCGAGCATTTTCGATGTTTTTATAAACATACTATGCTCTCTATATATTTTTTTTATAATTTTAAAATTCTGGATATAAACCCTTCATTTTTCTCTACATATACAGCTTAAATCAATTAGAAATTTTAATATATACTGCTAAAAAAGGCTGTTATATATATAATTAATTTCACATATATAACAGCCTTTATATTTTGTATATTCTATCGATATTTCTGTAAATATATTTAGTTTTTACATAAGAATAAACATTAAATAGTAAGTTTCATGCTATTTACATCTTATGTTATTTGAAATAAATTTTCAGATATTAATGTTTTTCTAATAATTGTTGTACCATAGATTTTAAAGACTCAATCTCAGCTCTTTGTAAAGGAATTTGTGTGCCAAAGCGTACATGCTTACCATTGGAGTCAGCCATCATGCCATCCATTGTATATTCTGCTATGTCTAGATTATTAGTATTTTCTAACTTTACACCATTAGCTCGAACAGCAGTATTTACATCACCATCAAAGAACTGGGATTTTTCTGTATTTACGATACTGCGTTTAGGATTTGTATCAAGACCAAATTCAGCAGATGTTAAGTTATATACTTATTTCAGAACCGTAAATTTTAGCTTCTGACCCTGAATTTTCAAGTTTAATATTACTAGCTTCAATATCTATAGCATTAATTTTATCTGCCATAACTGTTGTTTCATTTTATTTTTGCAACTTCATCCGCTTGATAAATTTTTATTGATATAAACATCGCCCCATAGACATAACAGAGAATCAAAAACAGCTATCTCATCAAGTTTTCCACTCAATGAGATAGCTGATGTTATTATATGCAATTTAACTATATAACCTTAATTAAAGGAAAATACATAGGCACTTTGTTCATGAGCCAATGTAATACGTTTATGTAAACGTTCCATATAGGCTCGGTATATGTCTTGCGCTTCGTCAATGGTTACTATATTAAAATTAATACCATCCCCTACTGGCAACTGGCTGAGACGAGGTAGGTCTGCGGTAATAATAGTACCTATTTTTGTATAGCCCCCAGTGGTTTGGCGATCCGCCATGAGGACAATGGGATGTCCATTAGAAGGCACTTGGATAGAGCCAAACACGGCACCATCGGAAATAATATCTGCACTGTCTACGTGTTCAATTTCAGGACCATCTAAGCGGAAGCCCATGCGATCACATTCTACAGTCAGTGTGTAAATGTTATTCCTAAAGGTCTTGATACCTTTCTCGGTGAAATGTTTTGCTTGATCACCTAGTACAACGCGTAATGGTTCATGACATTCACGGCCACCGCGGTTATACAAGGCCGTGTTGAATAAATTATGCCCTTCACCTCGATACTCGCATATATGCACTTCATCTCGAGCGAACGCTTTAATGCCAAGTTCATCACCTTTTTGTAACGGACGACCTTCTAGTCCCCCAATTTTCGCCTTTGTATGGGTCGATACACTGCCGTTGATGCTTGGCACGTCGATACCTCCAGAGAAAGAAATGTACATGCGCACGCCACATTGGCTAAAACTACCGGAAATGACATCGCCGTCGTGACATACAAAGGGAATATATCTCGGTACTCGTACATTATTGATGGTTGGTTCCATGTCGGCTCCTGTGAAAGCAACGATACATGTGCCTTTCACGGTGAGTGTAGGCGGCAACAATGTGCACTCTAAGGCACCTGCCGGTTCTACATTACCTACCAGCGCTTGCCCCAAGAGATAACTTTCACTATCCATAGGACCTGCTACAGGCATACCATATTGTTGGAACCCAACGCGTCCTTCATCTTGAATGGTAGTGTACATGCCAGGTGCATTTACGTAGATAGATAATTTATTAAACTCATTAATAGCCACGCAACTCACCTACCTCTACTTCATACATGGATGACGCATAGTCCGCCCCCAATGCTTTAATACGATTATATTCCGCTTCATCTATTGGCACATAGCGCACATAGTCGCCAGCACTCAATAGCGCCGCTTGTTCCTTGGACATATCATACATGGTTACTGGTGTTCGTCCTATGATTTGCCATCCTCCTGGAGAGTCAGATGGATATGTGCCAGTTTGTTCCCCTGCAATGCCTACAGAGCCTGCAGGTATCAATGTTCTTGGTGAGGACAAACGAGGCGTTGCAATACGTGGATCCATGCCGCCCAAATAGGTAAACCCAGGAATGAAGCCAAGCATATATACCAAGTAGTCTGTACCACTATGAATGGCTACGACCTCATCTTCAGTTAGATTATTATGAGAGGCTACAAAATCAAGGTCTGGACCAAACTCACCGCCGTACACGGTAGGAATTTCCACAACAGTGACAAGCTCATTAGCATTATCTGTTACAGTCTGCTCCAATGTAGGCTCAATGATGTTACACAACTCTGCATAGGAGTATAGCATAGCATCATATTGCAAAAGCAATGCACAATAAGTAGGTACTAATTCAATAATCCCATCTAATTGTAACGCTTGAAGTCGCTCTATAGTTTGTCGAATATGTCGATTAATCTTTGGATCGATGACTTGACCAAAATCAATAGAGATAGCGCAATCCCCTACAGGTGAAATTATAGGTTTCATAGGTATCTCCTTCCTAAAACCAGAAAGAACCATTACCTTCAAACGAAAATAATGGTACTTTCACAATTATCTAATTAACCAAGTAATTTAGCAATGCCTTGTAAGGATGTAACACCAATATAGGCAGTTACAAGTACTACAATCCATCCTGTATAGTATAACAGTTTATTGTGTTTGTAGTCTCCTACGATTGCAGATTTATGAGTAGCAAAGAGCATTACTGCCAATGTAATCGGCAAGATTAAGCCGTTTACGGAGCCAGCCAAAATCAACAAGGATGCTGGTTTACCAATGAAGATCAAAATACATGTAGAAACGAAGATAAATGTCATAATAGTCAATTTTTCATTGCGTTCTACCACTTTGAACAATGTTTTTAAGAAGGACACAGATGTGTACGCTGCACCTACTACAGATGTTAAGGCTGCACAGAAGAATACGATACCGAATAATTTATGACCGATTTCACCAGCACCAAGAAGGAATGCAGAACCAGCTGGGTCCTTAGGATCTAAGGCAAAGCCCATAGACACAACGCCAAGAACGGCTAAGAATAACAAGATACGAACCACTGCATCTACGGACATGCCCATGAAGGCTGCACGACGTACATCTTTCAAATGTTCTTGACCAGTAATACCCGCATCGATAAGGCGGTGACCGCCAGAGAATGTAATGTAACCACCTACGGTACCACCGATAAGGGTAATAGTTGCAAGCCATGGATAATGCGTTGGTGCCACTGCATGAGTAGCCGCTTCAGCCACTGGAGGGTTTGTAGAAAACGCTACATAACCAATCAATACAAGCATTACCGTACCAAGAATTTTAGCGGTGTTGTCTAGTACACCACCCATTTTTGGAGAGGCGAACAATAGAATACCCAAGATACCACTGATAGCCGCTGCAGTCGTTGTATCAATACCAAATACAATATTTAGGCCCATAGACGCGCCCCCAATGTTACCAATATTGAAAGCAAGGCCTCCAAGAGAAATCAAGAATGCTACGAAATAGCCAAGTCCTGGCAATACTTTATTCGCAATATCTTGACCGCGCATTTTAGATACGCCAATGATGGTCCACACATTAAGCTGTGCAATAATTGAGAAAATAACAGACACAATGATGGCAAACGCAAAATCTGCTTTTAAATCATTCGTAAATGCCGCCGTTTGTAACATAAAGCCCGGCCCAATAGAGGACGTAGCCATCAAGAAAGCTGCCCCCAAGAGGACAGATAAACTTGCTTTACCTGAAATTGGTTTCATAAAAACCTCCACACAATAATTTATTTATTAACGATCTATTATGTACTTACTATTTACTACATATTTACTATTTACTACATATTTACTATTTATTACGTATTCACTATTTATTACGTATTTGCTATGTATTGCTTATTTTATAATGGCCGTTTTACTATTTACGGTTTTGAAAATTAGCCACTGTAACGCCCGCTTTTGTAAGGCCTTCACGGATGTAATTTGTGAAAGCTATCGCTTCAGGGTTATCTCCGTGTACACATACGGAATCGGCTACAATATCAATAGTATTACCTGTATTAGTGACAACCTTGCCTTCTGTAACCATCATAAGAACTCGTTCAAGAGCCTCTTGAGGGTCTTTTATAAAAGCGCCAGGTTCTGTACGAGGCACCAATGTACCTTCATCTGTATAACCGCGGTCAGCAAAGACCTCCTGAATTACAGGAATACCTCGACGCTCTGCTTCTTTAGCAATATAGCTACCGCTCAACACCATGGCTGCAATATTAGGGTTTACCGCTTGTAAGCCATCTAATACGGCATCTGCCAATGCAGGAGTTACACAAGCAGTGTTATAAAAAGCACCATGTAATTTCATATGTTGTAATGTAACACCATAACTATCGCAGAAGGCTTGCAATGCCCCCACTTGATATATCATATATGCTTTAGCCTCTGCAGGATTGACTGCCATTGCTCGACGACCAAAGCCCATTAAATCAGGATACCCAGGATGAGCCCCTACGGCTACGCCCTTTTCCTTGCACATGCGAACTGTAGCATCCATAATGAGAGGATCTCCGGCATGCCATCCACAGGCAACATTAGCACTTGTGACGTGATTTAACACTTCACCATCCATGCCTAATGTGTAGTTGCCAAAACTTTCACCTAAATCACTATTTAGATCTACATAATGTGACATCAATAATCTCCTCCCTTTCTTCATCTCTTTTTTAAATTCTATAGAATTTATAAATATTGATATGATTATACTAAATTTACAAATGTTTTACCAATGATTTTTATCATATCTAGAAAATTTTCTTATAATTATATATTAGAGAAAATACATAAAAAGAGCTCAATCTACATTATATAGATTGAGCTCTTTTGTAACTTATAGAGATGAGAAACTAATTATTGTAATTTAGAAAGTATCAAATCAACTTTACGTTGCATTTCTTCATTTTGCTCACGTAGTATTTTGTTTTCTGCAATAATAGCTGCATTTTCAGAAGACTGTTTGTCTAACATCGCTTGCATTTCACTATTTTGTGCTTTTAATGCAGATACTTCATCTTGCATTACATAAATAGAACTAATAGGACCACCCTTATAGCGATCAGGAATATCTTTTCTTTCAGCACTGGAACCAAATTTATGAGTCACACCTGCATTAAGCATTGCATCTTGACTATCTAAAGAAGCACCAATATTAAACATAGTATCTTCATTAGCATAATGCGCTACGCCAATAGCCACAGCTGTTTGGGATTTATAATTACCAATACCAGCCATAATTTGTGTTGGCGCTAATGGATCATATTGAATTGGTTTCAACGCAGCCAATGCAGCCGCATTAGCACCTGCCTTACTAGCATACTTTTTAGCAGCACTATCTGCCATGCCAGCAAGACTCTTCATCGCTTGATCAACTTGTTGCTTATTAACAGCATCAGTAGGACGCGTAGCTGCTGCCACATTATTAATTTGTTTACCGCCCATATCCAAATTGCTATCCATTGATACACTGCTAGGAGTAGATCCATTTGCCGCATTAAAGGTCATAGTTGGTGCACCAGAACCACTACCAGTAATTGAAGATACCCCAGAGATATGATCAGCTTGCTTATCAATTGTAATACCGCCAACAGACACTTTATCGAAAGTTACTTCTTTCTTAGTTGCTACTGTAATATCCTTACCAGTATTAGTAATTGTTATATTATGGCCATCATTGAAAGTAACAGTATCTCCACCTTTTACAGTTTCCGGTGCCATACTATTTACTTTTACATGCCAAGCAGCCGTATCCTTAATCACGTTTTTACCAGCTTGATCAATATTACTTAAATCCTTTTTCGCCGCATTATTTGCTAAGGCTGCCGTATTATTAATCGTGTTCATCGTAGCATCATCTAGGCCCACTGTTACAGACTGACCATTCGCCTCTGTAGTAATACCATTTGTACCATCGATATGAAGCACTTGGTCTTTAAGTTTTATATTACCGGTTCCATTATTACCTGCAATATTCAAGGAAATATTATCTGTAGCATTTTGTAATCTATTAACAGCCGTATCTAACTGATTTTTATTAATAGCAGAATGCGGTGTAGTACCATCAGCTACATTTTTAATTTCCGTATTACCTGCATCAATACCAGAGCCATTCACTTTAACAGTATTTGTGCCATCCGTAGCAGTCAAACCATTTGGTGTTACTGTTGTTGTATTCGTACCATCGGTTGTAGATAAGCCGCCTTTTGTAAGCGCTGTTGTATTACCTGCTGCATCTGTTGCAGTAACACCGTCTTTCGTAGTCACAGTGGATACACCAGTGTTATCTTTAATTTCAGATTTCGTTGGTGCCAATGTTTGTGTATTACCCGCTGCATCAGCAATCGTAGTAGTACCACCAGTCATAGTCGTTGTGTTACCTGCAGCATCGGTGTACGTAGCAGAGTTTAAACCAATTAAATCTTTAGCTAATTTAACATTTAATGTACCAGCACCATCAGATACAACACCAATATTATTATCTGACAGTTTAGTAGTATCAGTTATGCCACCTTTAATAGATAATACTTCTCCGTGCTTACGTACAGATGTATTACCAGTATCACCACCGAACTCGTGAGTTGCATCACTTGTAGCTTTACTAATGGCATCATCCATTTGCTTTTTATTAACAGCAGATGTATTGGTTGTGCCAGCAGCTACATTCTTAATTTCAGTGTTACCAGCATCAATACCAGAGCCATTCACCTTAACAGTATGTGTACCATCCGTAGCAGTAACGCCAGTAGGTGCTACTGTTGTAGTATTGGTACCATCGGTTGTAGATAAGCCACCTTTTGTAAGCGCTGTCGTATTACCTGCGCCATCAGTAGTGCTCACACCACCATTTGTTAACGCCGTTGTATTGCCTGCAGCATCTGTTGCAGTAACACCATCTTTTGTAGTCACAGTGGATACACCAGCAGCATCTTTAATTTCAGATTTTGTTGGTGCCAATGTTTGCGTATTACCCGCTGCATCAGCAATCGTAGTACTACCACCAGTCACAGTCGTTGTGTTACCTGCTGCATCTGTGTACGTAGCAGAAGTTAACCCTGTTAATGCTTTTGCCAATTTGAGGTTTAATGTACCAGTTGTCGCATCACCTAATACAGCAATGTTACCATCTGTAAGATCTGCTGCAGTTGTAGATGCACCACCTTTAATGTTAAGTTGTTCACCATGTTTACGGCTTACAACAGTAGTATCATCACCACCGAACTCGTGAGTTGCATCCCCTGTAGCTTTACTGATAGCATCATCCATTTGTTTTTTATTAACAGCAGATGTATTAGTTGTGCCAGCTGCTACATTCTTAATTTCAGTGTTACCTGCATCAATACCAGAGCCTTCTACCTTAACAGTATTTGTACCATCAGTAGCAGTCATACCATTTGGTGTTACTGTTGTTGTATTCGTACCATCAGTTGTAGATAAACCGCCTTTTGTAAGCGCTGTTGTATTGCCCGCACCATCAGTAGTACGTACACCACCGTTTGTTAACGCAGTCGTATTACCTGCGGCATCCTTAGCAGTCACACCATCTTTTGTAGTCACAGTGGATCCACCAGCGTTATCTTTAATTTCAGATTTCGTTGGTGCCAATGTTTGTGTATTACCCGCTGCATCAGCAATCGTAGTGGAGCCACCTGTCACAGTCGTTGTGTTACCTGCTGCATCTGTGTACGTAGCAGAAGTTAACCCTGTTAATGCTTTTGCCAATTTGAGGTTTAATGTACCAGTTGTCGCATCACCTAATACAGCAATGTTACCATCTGTAAGATCTGCTGCAGTTGTAGATGCACCACCTTTAATGTTGAGTTGTTCGCCATGTTTACGGCTTACAACAGTAGTATCATCACCACCGAACTCGTGAGTTGCATCACCTGTAGCTTTACTGATAGCATCATCCATTTGTTTTTTATTAACAGCAGATGTATTGGTTGTGCCAGCAGCTACATTCTTAATTTCTGTGTTGCCTGCATCAATACCAGAGCCATTCACCTTAACAGTATTTGTACCATTCGTAGCAGTAACGCCAGTAGGTGCTACTGTTGTAGTATTGGTACCATCGGTTGTAGAGAGACCGCCTTTTGTAAGTGCTGTCGTATTACCTGCGCCATCAGTAGTGCTCACACCACCGTTTGTTAATGCCGTTGTATTACCTGCAGCATCTGTTGCAGTAACACCATCTTTTGTAGTCACAGTGGATACACCAGCAGCATCTTTAATTTCAGATTTTGTTGGTGCCAATGTTTGTGTATTACCCGCTGCATCAGCAATCGTAGTAGAGCCACCTGTTACAGTCGTTGTGTTACCTGCTGCATCTGTGTATGTAGCAGAAGTTAGACCTGTTAACGCTTTTGCCAACTTAAGGTTTAATGTACCTGTTGTAGCATCACCTAATACAGCAATGTTACCATCTGTAAGATCTGCTGCGGTTGTAGATGCACCACCTTTAATGTTAAGTTGTTCGCCATGTTTACGGCTTACAACAGTAGTATCATCACCACCGAACTCGTGAGTTGCATCACCTGTAGCTTTACTGATAGCATCATCCATTTGTTTTTTATTAACAGCAGATGTATTGGTTGTGCCAGCAGCTACATTCTTAATTTCTGTGTTGCCTGCATCAATACCAGAGCCATTCACCTTAACAGTATTTGTACCATTCGTAGCAGTAACGCCAGTAGGTGCTACTGTTGTAGTATTGGTACCATCGGTTGTAGAGAGACCGCCTTTTGTAAGTGCTGTCGTATTACCTGCGCCATCAGTAGTGCTCACACCACCATTTGTTAACGCCGTTGTATTACCTGCGGCATCTGTTGCAGATAAACCACCTTTTGTAAGCGCTGCCGTATTACCTGCAGCATCTGTTGCAGTTACACCATCTTTCGTGGTCACAGTGGATACACCAGCAGCATCTTTAATTTCAGATTTTGTTGGTGCCAATGTTTGCGTATTACCTGCTGCATCAGCAATTGTAGTAGAACCACCTGTCACAGTCGTTGTGTTACCTGCTGCATCTGTGTACGTAGCAGATGTTAGACCTGTTAATACTTTTGCCAATCTAACATTTAATGTACCAGCACCATCGGATACAACGCCAATATTACCAGTCGTCAAATCTGTTGGTGTAGTCACGCCACCTTTAATAGATAATACTTCACCATGCTTACGAATAGAGGTTGTACCTGTATCACCATCAAATTTGTGTTCTGCATCAGCTAATGCTTGTGCATTATTAGCATTTGCTTTTGTAACAGCTTCGTTAATCGCTTTCGCTACATTTTGTGTTGTGGCTACGCCATCTTTACCGGCTGTAGTACCTTGTGTAGATCCTGCAGCACCGATGTTGCCAGTTGTATCATCTAAAACTAATGTACCTTCTTCTACATTTACAGTGTATGTTTTTACACTTGCTGTAGTAGCATCAGATACTGTTGCTAAACCAGTTCCAGCCACCTTAACTGCATCTTGGGCAGCATTGACCGCCACGGCTTTCACAGCATTTTCAGATACGGCTACTTCATACGTTTCATTCTTAGCGGTACCAGTTTGGCCTGTTACCGTTGCTAAGTTGTTATCGCCAGTCAATGTTTTAGCTACTACTTTTTCAGTAGAAGTTGCTGCTGTTTGTGCATTAGCAATGGCCGTATCCATTTGACCTTTGCTTACTGCAGAATCTGCAGCAGTTGCATCAGCAATGCCTTTAATTTCTTTACCGCCTGCATTAATACCATCTGTTTTATCGATAGTAATACCACCAACTGTTACTTTATCGAAAGATACGGTTTTAGCTGTACCAATCGTAATATTGCGACCTGTATTGGTAATAGTAATATTATCGCCGTTAATGAAGTCTACCGTATCGCCACCAGTTACCTCTGTTGTAGCACCTGTATTAGTTGTAACCTTCCAAGTACCACCAGCTTTAACAGCATCTTCCATTTGCTTTTTATTAACCGCAGATGTTGCTGTTGTACCAGCTGCTACATTCTTAATTTCAGTGTTGCCTGCATCAATACCAGAACCTTCGACCTTAACAGTATGTGTACCATCCGTAGCAGTAACGCCAGTAGGTGCTACTGTTGTAGTATTGGTACCATCTTTAGTAGATAAGCCACCTTTAGTAAGTGCTGTGGTATTACCTGCGGCATCTGTTGCAGTAACACCATCTTTTGTAGTCACAGTGGATACACCAGCAGCATCTTTAATTTCAGATTTTGTTGGTGCCAATGTTTGCGTATTACCTGCTGCATCAGCAATTGTAGTAGAACCACCTGTCACAGTCGTTGTGTTACCTGCTGCATCTGTGTACGTAGCAGATGTTAGACCTGTTAATACTTTTGCCAATCTAACATTTAATGTACCAGCACCATCAGATACAACGCCAATATTACCTGTTGTTAAGTCAGCTGGTGTAGTCACACCACCTTTAATAGATAATACTTCACCGTGCTTACGAACAGAGGTTGTGCCTGTATCACCATCAAATTTGTGTTCTGCATCAGCTAATGCTTGCGCATTATTAGCATTTGCCTTTGTAACAGCTTCGTTAATCGCTTTCGCTACATTTTGTGTTGTGGCTACGCCATCTTTACCGGCTGTAGTACCTTGTGTAGATCCAGCAGCACCGATGTTGCCAGTGGCATCATCAAGAACTAGCTTGCCTTCTTCTACATTGACTGTATATGTTTTTACACCGCCTGCAGTAGCATCAGATACTGTTGCTAAACCAGTTCCAGCCACCTTAACTGCATCTTGAGCAGCATTGACTGCTACCGCTTTCACAGCATTTTCAGATACGGCCACTTCATAGGTTTCATTCTTAGCGGTACCAGTTTGGCCTGTTACCGTTGCTAAGTTGTTATCGCCAGTCAATGTTTTAGCTACTACTTTTTCAGTAGAAGTTGCTGCTGTTTGTGCATTAGCAATAGCTGTATCCATTTGACCTTTGCTTACTGCAGAATCGGCAGCGGTTGCATCAGCAATACCTTTAATTTCTTTACCACCGGCATTAATACCATCTGTTTTATCGATAGTAATACCACCAACTGTTACTTTATCGAAGGATACGGTTTTAGCAGTACCAATCGTAATATTGCGACCTGTATTGGTAATGGCAATATTATCGCCATTAATAAAGTCTACCGTATCGCCACCAGTTACCTCTGTTGTAGCACCTGTATTGGTTGTAACCTTCCAAGTGCCTCCAGCCTTAACAGCATCTTCCATTTGTTGTTTATTAACCGCAGATGTTGCTGTTGTACCAGCTGCTACATTCTTAATTTCTGTGTTGCCTGCATCAATACCAGAGCCTTCTACCTTAACAGTATGTGTACCATCCGTAGCAGTAACGCCAGTAGGTGCTACTATTGTAGTATTGGTACCATCTTTAGTAGATAAGCCACCTTTAGTAAGTGATGTGGTATTACCTGCGGCATCTGTTGTAGTAACACCATCTTTTGTAGTCACAGTGGATACACCAGCAGCATCTTTAATTTCAGATTTTGTTGGTGCCAATGTTTGCGTATTACCCGCTGCATCAGCAATTGTAGTAGAACCACCTGTCACAGTCGTTGTGTTACCTGCTGCATCGGTGTACGTAGCAGATGTTAAACCAGTTAATACTTTGGCCAATCTAACATTCAACGTACCAGCACCATCGGATACAACGCCAATATTACCAGTTGTTAAGTCAGCTGGTGTTGTCACACCACCTTTAATAGATAATACTTCACCGTGTTTACGAACAGAGGTTGTGCCTGTATCACCATCAAATTTGTGTTCTGCATCAGCTAATGCTTGTGCATTATTAGTATTTGCTTTTGTAACAGCTTCGTTAATCGCTTTCGCTACATTTTGTGTTGTAGCTACGCCATCTTTACCGGCTGTAGTACCTTGTGTAGATCCAGCAGCACCTACATTACCAGTGGCATCATCAAGAACTAGCTTGCCTTCTTCTACATTGACTGTATATGTTTTTACACCGCCTGTAGTAGCATCAGATACTGTTGCTAAACCAGTTCCAGCCACCTTAACTGCATCTTGGGCAGCATTGACCGCCACGGCTTTCACAGCATTTTCAGATACGGCTACTTCATACGTTTCATTCTTAGCGGTACCAGTTTGGCCTGTTACCGTTGCTAAGTTGTTATCGCCAGTCAATGTTTTAGCTACTACTTTTTCAGTAGAAGTTGCTGCTGTTTGTGCATTAGCAATAGCTGTATCCATTTGACCTTTGCTTACTGCAGAATCGGCAGCGGTTGCATCAGCAATACCTTTAATTTCTTTACCGCCCGCATTAATACCATCTGTTTTATCGATAGTAATACCACCAACTGTTACTTTATCGAAGGATACTGTTTTAGCAGTACCAATCGTAATATTGCGACCTGTATTGGTAATGGCAATATTCTCACCATTAATGAAGTCTACCGTATCCCCACCAGTTACCTCTGTTGTGGCACCTGTATTTGTTCTAACCTTCCACGTACCACCAGCTTTAACAGCATCTTCCATTTGTTGTTTATTAACCGCAGATGTTGCTGTTGTGCCAGCTGCTACATTCTTAATTTCTGTGTTACCTGCATCAATACCAGAGCCATTCACCTTAACAGTATGTGTACCAGCTGTAGCAGTAACGCCAGTAGGTGCTACTGTTGTAGTATTGGTACCATCTGTAGTAGATAAACCACCTTTAGTCATGGACGTTGTGTTACCTGCACCATCAGTAATGGTAGAGGAAGCACCCGTTACAGTTTGTGTATTGCCCGCACCATCAGTATAAGTAGCAGATGTTAAACCTGTTAACGCTTTTGCCAATCTAACATTTAATGTACCGGCACCATCGGATACAACACCAATATTACCAGTTGTTAAGTCAGCTGGTGTTGTTACTCCACCTTTAATAGATAATACTTCACCATGTTTACGAACAGAGGTTGTGCCTGTATCACCATCAAACTTGTGTTCTGCATCAGCTAATGCTTGTGCATTATTAGTATTTGCTTTTGTAACAGCTTCATTAATGGCTTTCGCTACATTTTGTGTTGTGGCTACGCCATCTTTACCGGCTGTAGTACCTTGTGTAGATCCAGCAGCACCGATGTTGCCAGTTGTATCATCTAAAACTAATGTACCTTCTTCTACATTTACAGTGTATGTTTTTACACCTGCTGTAGTAGCATCAGATACTGTTGCTAAACCAGTTCCAGCAACCTTAACTGCATCTTGGGCAGCATTGGCTGCTACTGCTTTCACTGCATTTTCAGATACAGCTACTTCATAGGTTTCATTCTTAGCGGTACCAGTTTGGCCTGTTACAGTAGCTAAGTTGTTATCGCCAGTCAATGTTTTAGCCACTACTTTTTCAGTAGAGCTTGCTGCTGTTTGTGCATTAGCAATAGCCGTATCCATTTGACCTTTGCTTACTGCAGAATCCGCAGCGGTAGCATCGGCAATTCCTTTAATTTCTTTACCGCCTGCATTAATACCATCTGTTTTATCGATAGTAATACCACCAACTGTTACTTTATCGAAAGATACATTTTTCGCAGTACCAATCGTAATGTTGCGACCTGTATTCGTAATGGCAATATTATCGCCGTTAACAAAATTTACTGTTTCCCCACCTGCTACAGCAGTATTATTGCTACCATTAGTAGACACATTCCATGTAGCCACAGTTTTAGCAAGATCTTTAATATGTGTATCCCCAGCTGCAGATAAATTAGATAAATCCTTATTAGCTGCATTTGCCGCTTGTGCCACAGCATCTTTTAGTTTTTGTGTAGACGCTACAGATACATTAGCGCCACTAGCAGATGTACTAATTAAAGCATCACTACCACTTTCACCATTAATATTAAACTTGATACCACTAGCTGAGTTTAAAGCTTGACCTGTAGTAGAACCAGATTGAGCTGCTAATGTAATAGTATTTTTACCTAATTCACTAGTAGAATCAGCGACAGTCTTAACCGCTGCATCCATTTGGCTCTTATTAACAGCATCAGTACCAGCTATACCTTGGCTTACGCCAGATATAACTTTATTTCCAGCATTAATACCTGAAGATGTTACAGATGGACCACCTGAAATTGTTAATCCATTAGTATTCAAAGTACTATTTCCAGTTTTGATACTTTTACCAGAAACCTCACCAGTTGTACCATTTAAAACAATCTGATTAGCACCAGTGCCGACTGTTACAGAATCAGCTGTAAGCTGACTAGTTGTCCCTACCGTGATTGTTGTACCTGATTGTGTAAGTGCAATATTATTACCATTTTGCAAAGTAACCTTAGTACCACCGGAAACCTTTTGGGCTGCCCCTGTATTAACCGCTAAATTCCATGCAGAACCTTCTTTAGCTTTATTAATAGCAGTTGCGACATTTTGAGCCGTTGCCAATCCATCAGCACCAGATATAGACGCCGTTCCTGCCGCATCACTTTGGATTGTACCTTTAGTAGTATTAATATTAACCGTATTACCAGTCATAGAGGTAGTAATATAAGAGCCACTAGCTCCCTTAACATTAAAATCTACATTACTATTGTTTAATGATTGACTAGAACGCGTACCACTATCTGCACCTAAAGAAATAGTACGTTTTACAGCTGCTTGGGAATCATCAATAGATTTTTTAGTAGCTGCATTTAAATCATAAGTAACCTGTCCATTAGTTCCTACTGTCGCTACTGTGGATGTGCCATTAGTAAAATTAAGTCCATCGGATAATTTAACACTATTAGCTGTACTGCCATTAGCTTTGTAAGTAATTTTTTGATCCGCATTGGCTTGATTAATGGCTTCTGCTACATTTCTAGCATCGGCCATCCCTGCACTTGCACTTGCAGTACCGTTTGAAACGGTAATATCTTTTTTAACGCCCTTAACAGTTATGCCTTGGTTCGCTGCAGTTGTTGTTACATATGTTGTATCACCTGTAACAGCTAGCTTACTATTTGCTAAATTAACATCGCCACTGGAACTGTTATCACCAGTAAAAGCTAAATTAACACTCTTAAGTTGAGCTACGTTAACAGCATCTGTATCCTTTGTACCAGCTGCAAGACCTATCATTTGACGTGTATTAGTACCATCGCCAATAGATACAGCCCCCCAGGTACTTGTCAACGTATTTCCAGTTAACCCAGCATATTTATTTGTACGATTTGCATTAGCATCATATCCAGATGCACCTGACGCCGTATCTGCTTTAGAATATGTACCTAATGCGACACCTCTTGCTACAGTAGCTTCTGAACCGCCACCAATGGCTATTGCATACTCTTGATTCGCAACAGATCTCATACCAATGGCAGTAGCAAATGTAGCTGAAGCGGTACTTTGTGGGCCTAGGGCTGTTGCAGATGCCCCTGTCGCCTTACTTGTTTTACCTAATGCTACAGCATTAAGTAAACTAGCTTCTGCGTCTTGCCCAATGGCAATTGTATCACCATTTTTCGCTTTTGCATTTTTACCTAATGCAAGAGAATCCGTACCAGTTGCTTGAGATGCTGTACCAATAGACACTGCATCACCACCACTTGCAACAGTATTTTTACCTATTGCTACAGAAGTATCTCCACTAGATGTAGCGGACTCGCCTAAGGCCACCGAACTAGTCCCGCCAGATGCAGCGTTAAATCCTCCTGCATAGGAGTTAGCCCCTGTAGCTTTAGCATTAGCGCCAACAGCTACAGCTATTTGACCTGAGGCAGCTGCTCGTTCGCCTAATGCCATTCCATGAATTGCCGAGACATCAGCTTGATAGCCAATCGCAATTCCATAGTCCTGACTTGATTTTGATTCACGCCCCACTGACACATTATATGAACCCTTAGCCCAAGATCTGGTACCTAGTGCAAGTGCCGAATTTCCTTCTGCATAAGATCCAGTACCTACCGCAACAGATGGGTTAACTGTTGATCCTACGGTAGTCCCCCATGCTTGGCTATTATAGCCAAGCGCTACTGACGCTTGTGAGCCATTACCGTTTTCATTAATAGCTTGTACATTTGTAATACTAACTGTTTGCATCGCTAAAGTAGCCAAAATACTGGCTACAATAATTTTCTTTTTTCCTGTTGTATTTTTAGCAATTTCTGATACGACTACATAGCATTGTTTGCTTTTAGACCAAATAACCTTAAAGATCTTATTCATGCTGTTCCCCTTAAATATTTAACACTCTGGATACATAATATAGTATCTCATTATTTTTTGTTTTTATATTTACATACATTTCCATATAAAACCATTGTTACATTTTAAAAGTAATCTTCATCATTTTATCATGTTTTACATTTCCTTCTCAACAAAAATATTACCAATATGAAAGTTTTTATACATCCATAACATTTGTTGCTATCCAGTAAGATTTTATAAATACTACGATATATGAATTTCACAAACACACATAGATGTATATTTATTCCTTTTATTTTGATTTTATATTTTCTTTAATTCTCATTATTATTTTATTTTAGATTAATTTGTTTTATAATTAATTCATCATGCCGTATATTTTTAGTTTTTTTTCATTTTTTCGAAATCTTTAGGAATTACTTTTATTGTATAAGTTATTTTTTTTATATTTCCCTTATGTATACAAATAAAAAAGAGATATCTCATACTTCATGAGACATCTCTTAAATAGATAAAATCGAATAACAATACATAAAATAGAATTAAAATAACAATCTCAATAATAAAGAATAATTACTGTGCTCAAAATTCTTCATTCCCTATTAAAGTAGAAAGTAACCTCATCTTATTACTACTTTTCATATTTTCAGAATTAAGTTTTTTAATATAAATCACCTAACCCTACAATACCCGGTCATGAGATTATAAACAGTACTTTGTAAATCAGTAGAATCTGTTATTTCCGATACAGCACAGATAAAATCTGGATGTGCCTTCCAAACACCTTCGACATTTGCAGTTTTAATGCCTCCAATTGCTACAATAGGGAATTTACTAAATTGTTTAGCCCACTGTACATAAGAAATCCCCACAGGCTGTGCATTAGGCTTTGTTTGGGTCGAGAAAACAGGTCCTACCCCAATATAATCGATTATATTCTGATACCGATTAGCACATTTCAAATCATTGATACTATGCGTAGACCATCCAATTAGCATATCTGGCCCCACAATTCGCCGCACTGTATTAGGCGGTAAATCATCTTGCCCAATATGAATACCATCTGCATGGACTGCCAAGGCAAGATCTACATAATCATCAATAATTAATACTGCATGATAAGCTGATGTTAACTGTCTAAGTATCATAGCCTCTTGATAGCGCAATATAGGTGTTTTATATTTCTCACGATATTGAATAATTCGAATGCCCGCACTAAGCATATCTTGCACCAAGGGAACTACATCTCGATTCCCACCAGTAATCCCATAGATAGGGCATGTATCTAATACTTTAGTTAGTTTCTCTCTTCGGCTTGAAGCTTTCATCTTAATCTTTACCTTTATCTAATACTATGGATAATGCTACATCAGCTTGTTTAGCCGCTGCAATAGATACACGAGGGGCATACGGACAAGCATCAGCAATATCTGATGTTTCATCACCAATTACATATATATCAGTTCCGATTTTCTTGGTAATCAAGTCATCTGACTTACCAATTCCTGCTAATCCAGAAACCATAATTTTAGGTTTTACCATAGATAAAGTTCCTTCTACAAACATAGATTTTGCATCTGCAGAATCAAAGGCTTCTATCAATATATCTGCTGCGTCATAAATGACAGGTATGCTGTCTTTTGTTAAAACCTCTCGATAGGTTACCACCGTAATATTAGGGTTTATCTCTGTAAGGATATCTTGTAAGGCATCAACTTTAAACTGTCCCACATGGTGAGGAAAATAATATTGACGATTCAAGTTACTCATTTCTACTCTATCATAATCGGCAATGATAAAGTGACGTATACCACTACGGGCCAAATTAACAGCACAATTAGAACCTAAGCCTCCTGCCCCTAATATTCCGACCACTACGTTCTGTAATTTTGCCAATTCAGGTTCAGTATAAAACCTTGCTATGGCCTGTTCAAAATCATTGGTCTGATGAGTAATATTCATCCCTCTCATAACAGTTGCCAATCTTTAAATACTGGTTGATATCCCGTATGTTCTACCATAGCGACCATGTCATGTACACTACGGTTATCGCTAATGGTAAATTGACTAGAATCATCTTGTTTAGTATGACCACCTACCGAAGTAGTTACCCCAGCAGATACTTTTGTAATCCCCAATGGAACAAGATGATCGCGCATAGTTCTACTTTCACGAGAGGATAACGTAATCCCCACTCTTGGGAATAATAATCGCAAAACTAAAATATATTGTACTAGCGAAACATCATCTACAGGATGTTCTGGTGAATACCCAACTGCACAAGGTCGAATTCGGGGCACCGAGACAGAGAGCTCTACATCTGGATATGACTGCATTAAATATTGTAAGTGTAATATTGTTTTATATGCCTCTCTGTGCCATTCATCTAGGCCCATTAAAGCACCAATATTAACAACTCTAAATCCAGCACGACATGCCAATTCAGGTGTATCAATGCGTTTAGTATAGTCACTCTTAGGTCCAAAAGGATGTAGTTTCTTGTATAACGTTGGATTATATGTTTCTTGGAACATAGTCATGCCATCAGCACCAGCCTGTACTAGCGATCGATACTCTTCTAATGTAAGGGAGTATACCTCTATGCTTACACTACTAAATAGTTTTACAAGCCGTTCCACCGCCGATTGTATATATGAAGGTGGGCTACATGTTTTCGATTCACCAGTTAATACCAATACTTGTTCCAATCCTGATTTTGCAATGGCTTGCGCCTCTCTCTCAATATCGTCCATAGTCAATTTCTCTCGAACAATCGAACTATGATGACTATACCCACAATAGACGCAACCGTTATCACAGTAATTAGAAATATACATAGGGGTAAACAATTGCATAGTATATCCAAATTGTTGTACAGTTCGTTCATGCGCTAACTGTGCCATGGTCTCTAAATGAGGTGTAGCCGTGGGCGATAATAATACTAATGTATCATGTATATCCAAGCTTGATTTTAAAAGCGTAGATACCACTTGCTCATCAGTTACATTTGCAAGTGTCTGCGCTATATCTTCATCTGAAAGTGTTGAAAGTACATCTACAAATGACATTGCTCTCACCCTACTTTCGTAAAAATCCAGTTAATGGTGAAGAAGCACTCCCAGTGGTTTTCTTTGGGGCACATTTTGCAAGATACGCCTTTCGTCCAGCTTGTACAGCATGATAAAAAGCCTCAGCCATTCCTACTGGATTAGGGCTCGTAGCAATAGCCGTATTCACTAACACCGCACTGGCCCCCATTTCCATAGCAATAGTTGCATCAGAAGGACGACCAATCCCAGCATCTACAATGATAGGTACCTGTAAGGAATCAATGAGAATTTCAATGAGACCTTTTGCCTCAAGACCTCTATTACTACCAATAGGAGATGCTAATGGCATAACACATCCAGCACCGGAATCAACTAAACGTTTAGCATCCATCAAATTAGGGCTCATATAAGGAAATACGATAAAACCTTCTTTTGCTAATACTTCTGTAGCCTTAATAGTTTCCATATTATCAGGCATCAAGTAACGCTGATCTTGAATAACTTCAATTTTAATTAAGTTCCCACACCCTAGCTCTCGGGCCATTCGAGCAATACGTATCGCTTCCTCTGCAGTTCTAGCACCAGATGTATTGGGTAATAAGTGCATCGTATGAGGGATATAATTTAAAATATCCCCCTCTGACTGTGCTGTACCGGCTCGTCTTAATGCAACGGTTACAATATCTGCCCGAGAAGCCTCTAACGCCTCTTTCATCAACGAATAGGATGCAAATTTACCTGTTCCCACTAACAACCGACTTGAAAAGTTAGTATTACCAACTGTAAATGTATCTGACATATTAACCGCCTCCTACAAAACTAACAATTTCTAATCGATCGGCTGCGGTAAGTATGGTAGTAGTATATGATTCTTTACTGATAATTACACCATTTAGTTCTACTACAAAACGCTTGCCTGTATATCCAAGCTCATCAAGGATGGCACTAAGCTGATTAGATACAACTAATTTAGCTTCCCCATTTACAATAATTTCCATAGTAACCTCTCTATTCCATATCAGATTTGACTATAAAATATCGATATATTCTTCCTGTAAGGCTTTATTCATACTGCGTACAGCACAGAATTTACCGCACATTGAACAGGTATCACTATGGTCTTCCTCTGGAGCACGACTTTCACGTATAGCACGCGCCCGTTCAGGATCAATAGCGCATGCATATTGTTGTTCCCAATCTAGCACTTGGCGAGCTCGAGCCATTTTGTCATCAATATCTCTAGCATGCGGAATACCTCGAGCAATATCTGCAGCATGGGCAGCAATTTTGAACGCCATAATACCATCTTTTACATCATCTGCATTCGGTAGGGCCAAATGTTCTGCAGGTGTAACATAGCATAAAAAGGAAGCACCATTCATACCAGCTACTGCACCGCCAATAGCTGCTGTAATGTGGTCATAACCAGGTGCAATATCTGTTACAAGAGGTCCTAATACATAGAATGGTGCACCACCACACAAGGACTCTTGAATTTCCATATTAGTTTGAATTTGATTAAGAGGTACATGACCAGGCCCTTCAATCATGGCTTGCACACCATATTGTTTCGCTCGTTTTGCTAATTCACCCAATCTCACTAGCTCTTCAATTTGACAGACATCTGTAGCATCGGCTAAGCAACCTGGGCGACAGGCATCCCCTAAGGATAAGGTAACATCATATTCTTTACAAATCTTCAAAATCTCGTCAAAGTATTCATAGAATGGATTTTCATGACCAGTCATACTCATCCACGCAAAGACTAAGCTACCTCCTCGGCTCACAATATTGAGAAGCCTCTTATGGTTTTTGATTTGATCTATTGTTTTTCTTGTAATCCCACTATGAATCGTAATAAAATCAACGCCATCTTCGGCGTGTAATCGAATGGTATCAAGAAAGTCTTGGGCCGTTAATTCACCTAAGTCTTTTTGATGATGAATGACACTATCATAAATAGGAACAGTTCCAATCATGACGGGCGACGTTTCAATTAACTTACGTCTAAAGATACGTGTATCTCCGTGCGTAGACAGGTCCATAATCGCCTCCGCTCCAAGTCGAATAGCGCGATTCACCTTTTCGATTTCACTATAATAGTCCGTAACATCTTTTGATGTGCCTAAGTTAACATTAACTTTTGTTCTAAGACGTTTACCAATCCCTTCTGGTGAAATACTGGTATGTAGCTTATTACAAGGGATGACTACCTTGCCTTCTGCAACTAAAGAACGCAGTACCTCTTTATCCATCCGTTCTTTTTCTGCTACTACGCTCATTTCTTTAGTAACGATTCCCGCTACAGCAGATTCTAATTGTGTCATAAGCATATTTGCATCCTCCTATACAAAATACATATATAGCTAGGTATGCAAAAACGGGTATCGATACTATGATCGATACCCGTATTAAGTATTAGCGTGCTTCCTACGCGGGCATGATCCCGATCAGGTAATAAAGGTCAGGTGCTCGCAGCCCTTTCTCAGCCTATATAATAGGCTCCCTTGCATACTCACTATATAATTATGCTTTTATATTACTACTTTATTCAGATTTGTCAATGCAATTTAGTTTTCTTTATTTTCTGTATCATTTGTATCTGTGTCTTGTGCTTGTGCTTGAGTGTTATCAGCATCAGCATCTTTATCAGTCTTTTCACTGATAACAATGTGACCATCTACAACATCAGCAAGCAAGTGTTTTGCATCGATGTGATCCAAATAGAAGTCAGTTACATTATCGCGGATTTCAGATTCGATAACACGACGTAATGGACGAGCGCCCATAGTTTTATCATAACCTTGTTCCATCAATAATTCTTTAGCTGCATCAGTTACATCAAGAGTGATGTCTTTTTTAGCCAAAGTTTTGTTAACTTGATCAAGCATCAAATCTACGATTTTCTTCAAGTCGTCTTTGCTTAATTGGTTGAACTCAATTACTGCATTGAAACGGTTCAAGAATTCTGGACGGAAGAATGGAGCGATACGTTCCATTACATCTACTTTGTTTTCATCGTCATTATTTTGACCATAACCAAAGCCTGCGTTAGATGTAGCAATGATAACTGTATTTTTGAAGTTTACTGTGTTACCTTGACCATCTGTTAAGCGGCCATCATCCAATACTTGAAGAAGTAATGTAATAACTTGAGGGTCTGCTTTTTCAATTTCGTCAAACAATACGATGGAGTAAGGATTACGACGAACGCGTTCAGTCAATGTGTTGGAGTTATCTTCGTAACCAACATAACCAGCTGTAGCACCAATCAATTTAGAAACGGCTGTGCGATCACTGTATTCGGACATATCTAAGCGAATGATAGCATCTTTGTTACCAAACATGTCAAGTGCTAATTGTTTAGCCAATTCTGTTTTACCAACACCAGTAGGACCTACGAATAAGAAGCTACCAATTGGACGGTTACCTTCGTCAAAGCCTGCACGGTTACGACGGATAGCTTTGGATACAGCTTCTACTGCTTTATCTTGACCGATTACATGAGCTTGTAAACGAGATTTCATGTCTTTCAAGCGTTCAATATCGGATGCACCCATTTGAGATACAGGGATACCAGTCATTCTTTCAACAGCTTCCGCTACATCATTAACCTTAGCCACTACCTTTTGATTTTCAGTATGGTTGTCGATTTCTTCTTGTAATTTTTGAATACGCATTTTTTCATTAATAGCGGATTCATAATCTTCTTGTTGAGCAAACTCTTCTTGTTTTGCTTTAGCTTCTGCAATATCTGCTTCTAATGTTTTAATATCAGTTACAGGATGTTGGGAGGCCAAGTGAGCTGCTGTTACATCGATCAAGTCGATTGCTTTATCTGGCAAGCTACGTTGAGGGATGTATTGTACGGAATAATCTACAGCTGCTTTTAACACTGCATCTGGCAATTCAATGTTATGATGCGCTTCGTACAATGGGCGAATGCCTTGTAAAATTTTGAAAGTATCTTCTGGAGATGGTGCATTTACCTTAACTTCATTGAAACGACGAGCAAG
>OIFJ01000280.1_pt1 | contig 25448 bp, 30 predicted proteins | sample 1582011 | NCBI WGS metagenome assembly OIFJ01 (sample SAMN07501050, study PRJEB24779) | human gut metagenome | isolation source: stool | host: human infant | place: USA: Pittsburgh, PA
ATTTGCTAGCTCAGTCGGTAGAGCACGTGACTTTTAATCACGGTGTCCAGGGTTCGATTCCCTGGCAGATCACCAAATTTAATTTGCAGATGTGGCGGAATTGGCAGACGCACTAGACTTAGGATCTAGCGCCTACGGCGTGGGGGTTCGACTCCCTTCATCTGCACCAATTAAATTTAATTTTAAGCATTCAATGCGGGAGTGACTCAATGGTAGAGTGTCACCTTGCCAAGGTGAAAGTTGCGGGTTCGAGTCCCGTCTTCCGCTCCATATGCGGGTGTAGTTCAATGGTAGAACACCAGCCTTCCAAGCTGGATACCCGGGTTCGATTCCCGGTACCCGCTCCATTCAAAAGATAACCGAATCGGTTATCTTTTTTTTATTTTTAAAAATATAAGCATCTATAGCTCAGCTGGATAGAGCGTTGGACTTCGAATCCACAGGTCGCGAGTTCGAATCTTGCTAGGTGCACCAATTTTAAGGGTTACAAGGATTTTGTAACCCTTATTTTTATGGAAATTGTGCAATAGGTGTGCAATAGGAAATAAAAAAATAATATTAGCGTAAGTTTTACCCTAATTTAAATAAGAAATTAAGCTTATCTATAGCCTTATCTTTTGTATCTTTCATAACATGAGTATATATATTTAAAGTAGTTGATATATCGCTATGGCCAAGAATAGTTTGAACTGTTTTAGGTGGCACACCATTTTCGAAAAGTCTAGTAGCAAAGGTATGTCTTAAGTCATGAAATCTAAGTTCTTTTAAGTTACATTTATTTAGGATCCTCTTAAATGTTTTTCTAACATTACTTTCATTTAAATAATTTCCTATAGGAGTAGAGAAGACTAAATTATTATCAAAATAAATTTCAATATTAGAATCTCTATCAATCATTTGTTTTTTTCTATGCTGCTGCAATAATTCTATTAAGTTATCATTTAGAGGAACAGTTCTAATTGAGTTTTTAGTTTTAGGTTGTTGCTCTATTATTTGAAACTCTCTATTTCCTTTAGAATCTATTTTATATGTGCTTTTAATAGCCTTATTAATATCTATATAATTATTTTTAAAATTTATATCTGTCCATTTAAGAGCTAGTATTTCTCCAAGTCTTAAACCAGTTCCTAAAGCTAGTATATAGAGCATACCATTTTTGTTATTCATACATTCTTTCATGAATGTTTGTTGTTCTTCTAATGTAAATATATTAATAATCTCTTTAGGATTTTCAGAGCCTTTTGGAAGTGTTATGAGAGTGCAATAGTTCTTAGTAATATAACCTTCTTTTAATGCTTGATTAAGACAAGATTTTAAACACTTATTTATTGTTTTTATAGTTGATGGACTTTTTCCCTCTTCTGATACTAAGGAATTATAATAAGCTTGTATATGGTGTGTTCTTAAGTCCATAAGCTTTATTTTCCCTATTGAAGAGAATTCTATATAATTTCTATAAAGTCCCTCATATCTTTCAAAACTTGAAGGTTTTAAGTCATGTATTCTATAAGTGAATAACCAAGTATAAAACCATTTACTTAATGTGATCTTATCATCTGTAGGTAATAAACCTCTATTATTATCAACATAGAAAGCTTTCATTTTATCTGATACTTCTTTTTTAGTCTTACCAGTAAATGATTTTCTTTTGGGAGAGCCATTCTCATTATATCCAATAGTAAGCTGACCTCTAAATTTACCATTAGACATTTTATATATGGTACCTTGACCATTTCCTTTAGCTTTTGGTTTTCCTTTCTTTGTAGTTTCCATTGTGTAGACCTCCTTGTAATAATTATGGCTTAGTGTTTAATAACATTTTTCTGATGTTAGCAATATGATGTAAATATTGATATATGGACAGTTAGACAAAAATGTACAACTGTAATTTATTAAAAAGATAAACTGATTATGGCTTGATTGATAACTAAAAGAAGAGGCAAAAACAATTTTAATAACGAACATACATTCTTTAAAATATTTTAAAGTTTGGTAGTGTTAATTAGTTTATATCACTACTAAATATATATGTTAACTATGTAGTGGCATTTAATTTAAACACTACAAGTAATATTAAAAGTCAGTCATTGAATGACCAACATTTTAAGTATTCGTAGTTTTCTGAGTCCCTAAAAAGGAATAGTATAAAGTTATTTTCTTTAGGTTCACCAATAATATTGGGTAAGCTAATGCAATTATTATTTGTAGCAGCTATAAAAGTCAGTTGTTTTGATTGACTGAGATTTATTAATTTAACTTTTTTAACTCCCTAAAAGAGTTTATATATCTGACTTTTATGACTCCATAAAAAGAAGTTTAAAAGTCAATATTAATGACAATAGGTTTCCACACTTTTGTGGAAGGGGTTAAGAAAAAAGTTCTTATCCCTCTAAAGTTACTAATTGTCACTATAAGATTAAGGAGCGTAAATAATATTAATGACCATTCTTCATGGAGATGAAAACACCAAATTGGTGGTATCAAAACAAATATTTAGATAATCGTAAATTGTTATTATCTAATAAAATACATTTATTAAAATTTAAAGCTCCACAAGTTGAGAAAAAATAATATTACTGACTTTTCTTAATCTCTAAAAAAGGACTTGAGCTTATGTTTCCACATTTGTGTGGAAGATTCTATTAAACTTTGTTTAAGTATTCGGCACTTTCAACACCCTAAAAAGAGATTTAAATATAATAAAATATTCCTCTCAGGAATATTATTGACCTCTTCATTAAGAATTTAAATAAGGGTGCATAGAATTATGTGGACCTATAGTTAAAGGGTATAGGAACTTTTTCCTCACCTATGGAGAAAGATAAGTATATATAAAGGTGTCGTGAAACACGACAGGTATAATATAAATTGGTCCACGGAAAATTTCCTTTATCTCATAAGCTTTTTAATATTATGAGTATTAAATATAAAGTCACTGTTGAAGAAGGTTTCTTACATAATTTATTATTCGGTAGGGACAATTTGTCCAATCTAAATACCTTTTCTAATTTTAAAACTTACTTTTAAATGTCCTTTAAACGGACTTTTAAAGTTTCAGTAAGAAACCTTAAATCAGTTTAGCAATTTATGTTAAATAGGATTCACTTACTATCCTTAAGTGCAAAATAGGTACCTTCAAATATGAGGACACTTTAAATAATTAAGACAAAGTTTAGTCATGTTTTATAGGTATTTGCTAAGCTTAGCTTAATTTTGTTTTTGACTAAAAAAAATAAGTGAATAACTTATTGCCATTATTAAAAATAAAATTCCAGTTGTATATTCTTTAGTTACTATACCGATTATTCCTGCAATTAAAAAACATGATATTGAAACAATTTTTAATTTCATTGAATTTTTATTTCTCATAAATTTATCTCCCGATTATAATAAAATTTAACAAATGATATTTATACTAAATTTTGAGTTTAGTTTAATGTAATAAGTTTCCCATATAGTTGGGAAAGAAAATCAAAAAATGGATTAGCACATAAGTGTGCAAAAAACGAATGTATGTTCTTTATTGTGTTAAAAAATTAGAACATTTTGCATACTCCAAACCTAGGTAGAAAGTATATTATATATCCGTCGATTTCATATCTTGCACCATATTTGCATTTAAAATATTCTATAGATTCATCTAAATATTCTTTCGTAACTCCTAAGAAGTCAGCTATTTCATAAGCATTTCTACAGTTATTATTAAAGGCATTTATTAGACCTATTATTCCAACTGATTTCTCATATCCCCAACGTCTAGCTATTATTTCTTGTTTACGGTTATTTATTTTATTTTGATTACTTATATCTCCAACAGTTTTATGAAAGTGCCCCAGCTCCTCAGCTAGGACACAGGCTTTTTCTTTAGTGGATAGCTTTCTATCTATTGCAATTTTATTGCCACAACAACGCCCTTTTCTAGTTTTTAAATTAAGTTCTTTAACAATTATTCCGAGCTTATCAGCTTCTCTTAATAATTCTTCGTAACTCATATTTACTCCTTTGTTATTTCCATAAATCCTCATCATTCATTAAGTCGTCATCATGTTTATAATCCTCTTCTGTAAAGTTTCCTTCTTTATCATGAGATGCAATAGGCATAAGATATTCTTTACCTTGTTCTTCCCATATTTGTTTTTCTTTTTTAGGAAGAGGCGTAATATTATTTTCTTTTTTATACTTAGGATTGTCTAATAAATCTTTGGTATAATTTATAACTTTATTTTGACCTTCATTATTCAGTTGTTCAAAATCTATTATAAAATCTATATATTCATTTTTGAATTTATCAATTGATTCACTAATATTAATTGAACTATTCTTAGGATTTATAAGCTCACTAAAAGATATATCTAAAGCTGTAGCTATTTCTCTTAACACTTCTATTCTAGGTTCTACCTCTGAATTTTCATATTTTTGTATCATACGTTCAGATTTGTTTATTTTTTTTGCAAATTCTTTTTGAGTTAGTCCTCTTTCTTTTCTAATTGCTTTGATTTTATCTCCAATGTTAAGCATTTAAACACCTCCTTTTAAAAATATAATACTACAATACGAAATAAAAGTACATAAAAAATTAAAAAGTGTATTGACATAAGAAATAAAAGTTCGTATTATAATATTAACGAATTAATAGTTCGTTATGGAGGTGTGAAAATGAAAAAAAACTTAAAATTTAAATTTAAAAGACTTGAAAAAGATTTAACTCAAGCAGAATTAAGAGAAAAATCAAAAACAAGTATTCAAACAATAGTCGATATTGAGAGAGGAAAGTCTATTGATGGATTGAGAGTAGGAACTCTTAAGAAATTAGCAGCAGCACTAGATACAACAGTTCAAGAGTTATTTTTTTCAGAAGAGGAATAATTAAAAAGTTACTAATTGTCACTTTAGAAAACACATATCAAAAATTCAAATCAAGTTAATAATGGACAAGTTAATTTCATTAATATTCAGTCTTATTATTTTGTACAGATAAATCAAAAGTATTATACGAAAGGAGAATATAAATTATGAAAGTAAAAATAAACGATAAGAGGGTAAGTGATACAACAGAAAGAGAAGTTTTTACTTATTCAGAAGATGAAAAAGAAACTATATTAAATTTTGATTATAGAAATAAGGTTTGGAATGTTTGGACTAGCGTTCCAACACATATTACAAAGTTATTAAAACTTAAAAATAATAATTTTATTGTAGGTACAGTAACAAATACAGGAGCTATAACTTCTATAAAAGGAACATTAAGAGCAAATCAAATTAGTTTTAGAAATATTATTGAACTTTCAGAAGAAAGAAAAGAAGAATTAAAAAAAATAGGTAAGAAATTAAGTCTAAATCAATTTTAATAGGTGTGGTTATAGTAATTACTTGCGAAAAACAACTTGAAATGTTTAAAAGGTGTAATTACATTAAGAAAATATTTTAAAATTTGAATACAAAGAAAATGAAGGGGTTATATTTAATAAAATAATGTCAAATATAGTCGACAGTATAAAAATATTATAGGAGGAGCTATGGAGGAATATTTAGAAACACTTATTCGAGTTTTAAAAGAGCTTAAAGAATAGAGGGGAGAGAGAAACAATGATTAACATTTCAGAGAAGATGAAAGAGCATAATGAACTTGTTAAGAAGAGGACTTTATCAATTAAGGAGTGGGCAGAGGTAGAAGGTATCTCATACAACCAAGCTTTAAAATTTACTCATGTTAAAGATTTTCCAATAATCAAATTAGGAAGAGAAAGAAGAGTTGTAATATCACGATTGGATAAGTGGTTTGAGGATCATATAGGAACAGAGGTGATTTAATATGAGCTTTAAGTTATTTAAGAAGTATTTAGAGTTATGCAGAGAAACTGGTAAGGAGCCTAACTGGAAAGACTTAAATACATTTAGAGGTATATTTGCTTAAGATGAAGAGGAGGTGCTTAGAGTGGCGGATAAGGAGGTGTTAAATGGTAACGTTAATGCTTTGATGTTGAGTAATAGAATTGTTTTTAATAACATTTCAATAGATTTAGACAGAGTTGAAAAGATGGTTTTAATATCTTTAGTTAATCATAATAATTGGAAAACTGGAATATGTAATCCGTCAATTAAAACTATACAAGATGAATGGTTTTATAAAAGTGATAGAGAAGTTATTAAAGCATTAAAAAGTTTAAGAGAAAAAAATATAATTTCTAAGCAGACAATAAAAAGAAGAAATTATTATAAATTAAACATAGCATTAATATTAAAAGATTACCTACAAAATGACGGTAACCCACAAAATGTAGGTAACCTACAAAATGAGGGTGATAATACCCCACAAAATGTAGGTAATGATTACCCACAAAATGAGGGTACTAACAATGAAAGAACAATGAAAGAACAATTAAATATATATAGTTCAAATGATGAAGATAATATATCTTATTTTGAAAGAATTAATAAAGAAATAGATGACTTAGAAAATGAAATTAATAATAAATATGATAAAGATTTAGTTACTAAAGAAAAAGAGAAACTTAAAGATGAAAACTTAGGTACTTTAGATTTACTTAGAGAATTAAAAAAACAATTAGATAAAAATATTAAAAAATCTAATAAAGAAAAAACATATATGGACTTAACTTTTATAGATGATGTTATAGATAAAGTAAAAATTACTAAAGAACAATATGATAGTTTAATAGATAAGTTCAATAAGGATTTAGTACATCAACAGATATTAAGTTTGGATAACTATATAGTTAATGGAAAAGGAGCTAAATACAAAGACCATTATAGAGCTATTAATAATTGGTGTATTAAAAATAATAAGGATAAAGCAAAATCAAAAGAAGAACCAAAAAGAAGAGGAACAAATTTAGACGATTTATAGAAAGGAGTTAAATTCATTATGAGAAAAATTTATTCAGAAAGCGCTGAATGTTTAATAAGCAATCTTGGAAATGATTTAGAGAATGGAGAATCAAACTTAGTACCTATAATGCAATGCTATTTTAAAGCTTACTTAGAAACAAATTGTTTTGATTTCTTTTTGATTGCAGACGCATTACTTCAAGAAATTGTGAATATTAGAAATACTAATAAAGAATTAGAGAAACTAGAGGAGTTAATCGGACATTAACAGGAAGGGAGTAATAAACATGGAGAATAAACAATTATATTCTTTAGAATCAGAAGAGGCAATACTAGGAACAGTTACGGCTAATAACAAATATATGCTTAAGGTTATAGGGGAATTAGAAGATAAGGACTTTTATAATAGCAAGAATCAAATGATCTATAGAGCTATGTGTAATCTTTATAAAAATAGCATACCTTTTGATGTAGTTGTATTATCAGAGAAATTAAGTAATGAAGTTAAGAGTGGAGCAATAACACTTACAGATATAGCAGAAAAAACGAGCTATATAGACTATGGAACACTATTAAGTCATGTAAAGATAGTTAAAGAAAAAAGTCGTGAGAGAAAGCTTGTAAATGCTTGTCAGAGGGTTATTAGTAGCGAGGGGAATGTTAATAGTAAAATAAATTATTTACAAAATGAGCTTTTAGAAGTCAATCAAGTTAATAGAAAGGATAGTATTAAGAATATGAGTGATGTAATGTTTGATACTTTAGAAGGTATAGAGAACACTTACAACAATGAAATGGGAGTAAGAGGTTTTAAGACTGGTATTTTAAGCTTAGATAAGGTTATGAATGGACTTAACAAAAAGGATTTTATAGTCTTTGGAGCAAGACCAAGCATGGGTAAGACAGCTTTTTCACTTGCAATATTAAATAATATAGAGGTTAATACACTTTATATTCAATTAGATATGAGTACCGAAGGAATGGGACAGAGGTTACTAGCAATGAATAGTGGTATAGAAAATACGGTACTAGCAAGAGGTAAATTAAATAATAATGAGTGGGACAAGGTAAGAGATACATTCAATTACATTGCAGCTAAGAAGAAAAATATATTTATTTATGAGCCTTCATCAATAACAATAAATGAAATAAGATTAGTTGCTAAAGAGGTTCAATTAAAGCATGGATTAGATGTAATCATAATTGACCATATAGGAAAGATTAAGCCATCAACTAAAGGAACTAGATACGAGCAAATGAATGTTATATCAAATGAGCTTAAGGCAATAGCAAAAGAATTAAATATTGCTATGGTTGGATTATGTCAGCTTTCAAGAGCTACAGAGCAAAGGTCAGATAAAAGACCTCTTCTAAGCGATTTAAGGGACACAGGTTCTATTGAACAGGACGCTGATGTTATAGGGTTACTTTACAGAGAAGGTTATTACAAGGCAAGAGAGGAAGGAACAGACATACAAGATGATGTATTAGAAATTAACTTTGCTAAAAACAGAAATGGAAGAACTGGAGCTATCTACTTTAATTATAATTTACCAACTCAAAGATTATCTGAAAAGTTTGGGAAATAATTAAATATAGGAGTGCGAGATATGGAGTTAAAAGAAAGAATTAAACTAATTGCCATACTCTATGAAAAATCAGATAAGAAAACAAAAATCTTAGTTGGTGTTTTAATGAGTGGAAAAGGCAATAATAAATAGATTTTAGTTTACATATTTCAAGGAGGAATAAAGTCTCTAATCAGCACTTAGAAAACTTAACCTATATTCACATTAAATAATGGACAAACTTCTTCTATAAGACGAATAAGTGGAAAAAATACAATGAAAGATATAATAGATATGAAAATAAAAAAGACTAATGTAAATAGTCACATTAGCCTTAAGGGTTATCATGATACCCTGAATCTCGCAAATTTAAGGTATCATGTTAGCTCCAATAAATCAAGAGGTAAACATAAGAAATATTGGAGGAATTTAAAGAAGTGAGTACAGTTAAAACAATAAATGGATTTAATTTTTATTTTGAAACACTAGATTTTCAAGGGGATAGCAAGAAGTTTTATATTACTTATCATAATGATATTTCTTTCAAAAGTTTTGATATAGTAATAAATCGAAGATGGATAAATGAAGTTGGATTAAAAAAAGTTATGGAGTATGTAAGTAATGTCTTTAATGATCCTAAAAAAGCAACTAAGAAAACACTAGGAGATTTATGGAGAATAGATTTGAAACTTAAATATTACAGAGATAAAGCATTAGAAAATAAGTGCAAGAAGAAAATTGAATTAATAGGTAATATCGAAGATAAGATTGTAGGGGAATTTAAGAAGTTAAATGCTATTGGACAAGTTAGAGCGTTAGAACTTTTAGAGGATTTAATAGGAATTAATAAATATAGAGCATAGGGAATTGAGAGGTAAATATAATATGAGAAATGCAATAGATAAGATTACAAGAGATTTAAGTAACATTGAGTTAAGAGATACATTAGATTATGTGGTTATGGCTTTATTAAATACTCAAAATTAAATTATAAAGGCTAGTGGAATTATGGAAGTTGTAAAGCTAGAGGAAGAGGCTAAGGCTAAAATAAGAGAATTAAATATGAGGAAGGTATCAAATGAGTAAGATAATTATAAGTTACCAAACAGTTGAGGAAAGAGAGCAGACTATTAAAGCTTTATCAACTGGTGTTAAGATAAAGAAGATTAGTAAACCTTATAGAAAAGGGCTTTATAAAAGAATATATATTGATATAGAGTAGGTTACCACCATAAAGGGCGTAACATAGTATTAAAGGTTCCTTATTAAGAGGAGCCTTGTTATTTAGCTAAAATGTAGTGTTAAAGGTTTATTGACACTAAAAAAGGAGGAATAATATGTTTTGTTCTGTAAAGAAAGGTAAAGATAAATACGGTGAAACATATAAGTTTTATTTATGTGAGAGATATAGAGATAAAGAAACTGGTAAGGTAAAAAGTAGTGATAAGTATATAATGACACTACAGGGAGATAAAATATTAAATGATATAAATATAGCTGAAATAAAAGAATATTGTATAAATAAAAATTTAAATAATAACGATATAGAACTAATAGTAAATAAAATAAATGTATTAAAAAATGTAGTGTCAAAAGATAGGAACACTACAACTAAAAAGAATGTAGTGATAGAAAATAATAACACTACAGATGAAGAGGTTGAAATAGTACAAGCTGATATAATAGAGGAATGTGATATTGATTATAAAACCTTAATAATGTTTGATGTGCAAAGAGAGTATTCAAAAAATATTAAAGATAGTTTAAAGATGAACTCTTTAATAAATGCTTTTGGAGGAAATAAAAAAGATATATTTGAGATAGAAGAAGAGGAGCTAAAAAAGATACATGATAAAGCGGATACAATTAATAAAAAAATAGAGGAGATATTGGAGGAGCATTATAAAATAGAGAAGTTAAACAATAAATTAATAGAACTAAATAGCAATATAAGAGTTATTCATGATATATATATTTCTTGTTATGATAAAGTACCAAGTAGTGAGATATGGGTAATTGGTGGTAGTTATATAACGAGGATATATGAAATTAGTGATTTAATCTTACCACATATGGGATATAGTTTATATGACGAGTGGGAAGAGATAAAGACTTATGATAATTTAGATGATAGCAAAGCTTATATACATGATTACGAGAGTTTTGAAGAGCTTAATCTATATGATACAAGTAATATTCAAATAGATAAGAAAGATATAACAGGATCACTAATAAAAATAATGCTTAGTGGTAATTGCACTATAGAGTATTCATGTTCTGATTTTATAGATATTAATTTTAATGGTAATTCTATGTCACTAAGTATAGAGCATTTAGTTGATTGGATTAATAATAAACCTACAAGAGATTACAAGGTTTATATAGATGATTTAATTAATTATAAAGAGCAACTATATAAATATAAAAATGTATTTTAAATAAAGTATTGAGTGTATAAGAGTTTTAGTTTAAAATTTATTTACTGTAATTTTTGTTTATTGGTAATGAAAGTATTCTAGTATCAGCTATTTTATTTTTGAATTGCATTAGAAAATTTAATTATCAAATATTATTTAGAAGGTACATAGCATATTGCTATGTACCTCTTCTTTCTATATGAATTACTATATATAATTAGAAAATATAAAATTAATTGTATTATACTTATATTAAAATATAAATGTTTTTGGAGGAGCTATGTTTCTTTTTAAGAGTTTTGAAGCTAAAAATAAGGCTATAGATAAAAAAATAAAAAAAATCATGAGAAAATATATTGAATATGATCTGAAACATAAAAAATTAAAGTTTCCTAGATTTACAGTACATAAAAAATGTAAAGGTGGATTTGTTACTAAAAATCTTAATGATGAAGAAATAATTGAGTATTTATTAATGCCTATAGGTGAAGTTATGGAAGTTATTCCTTATTCATATAGGGATGAAATTATAGATTGTGATGTTGATTTTAATAAACAATTTCATGATAGTATAAATAATACAAAGAAAATATATAAAGAAAAAGCTTTAAATTATATTGAAGAAAGTAATAAAAATATTATTTTTTGGGTTGGAATATTAACTTTAATTTTTACAATTACAGGAGTTATTATTTCTATAATTTCATTAAACAAATAAAAATGATATAATAAGATTAAGAAAAAGAATACATTAAGTACCCTACCTATAAGGTGGAAGGCGTGTTATATAGCCACGGGAAACAATTAATCAGTATATAAATACTGGTGTTGTCCTCGTGGTTTTTTGTTGTTTAAAAATAGAAAGGAGCATTGGGAGTGGATGAAAAGGCAAGAGAAGAAAGAAACGCATATATGAGAGAATGGCGTAAGAAGAATAAGGATAGAGTAAAGGAATATAACTCTATCTATTGGGAGCGTAAAAGCAAATTAAGAGAGAAGAGGAATAGTAAAGATAGTACCTCTTCATTATAAATAACTAAAATAAAATTTAGTATATAGGATAAAAGGCTTAACAAAAGTTTACATTATTATAATTTAAAAAACCTTACAAAACCTGACTTTATTTTTATTTAATAAGAAATTAAAAATACTACTTTATACTAAATTATTTATTATTAATAACTAGTCAAAACTAGACTATTTATATTTTTAAAGTGCAATATTTAATTTAAAGGTGTGCACACTTTTTGTAGTACTTTTAGTGGAGTACTAAATTGAAAATAAACGGAGTACTACAATGAAATGTTACTTAAAAAGGAGCGTTCCAATGGTAACGAAAAGGAGTAGTTTGTTAGTATGAAAGGTTAACAAAGGCTAACATTTAAAAGCTCAATGGAACGGAGTACTTGCATAAAAAGGCTTATTATTTAGGAGGTTTTAATATAAAAGAATGAGGATAGATATTAGTTCAGTAAAAGAAGATAAGCCAGTTAAGATTGTCTTATTAATGGAGCATAGGCATATAAATTTAGTGTTCTTTTACAAAACAAACAAAACGACGAATAAAAGTTATATTGAAGTTAAGCAGCTATATTACACATACAGTGATTTGAATTACATTGATAAGTCAATTATAGAAGTTGAGTATCAGAAAACAGGCTTTGGATATAGGAAGTTCTTTAAATGTCCTAATTGTGGTAAGAAAAGAAAGTACTTATATCCAGTAGGAATTGGATTATTTGCTTGTAGAGATTGTATAGAGCGCAATGTATATGCTTATAGAACTAATATCTATGATGAAAATATAGAGAATGTAATTAAGTATAAAATATCTCTATTACTTAATAAGTTAGGAGCTGATTTAAGAAGAATTACAGTATTTAATTTATTAATTAGTATTCCTGATAAACCTAAATATATGAGGTGGAATAAGTATGAGTTTATATGTAAGCAAATACACTTTTTAAATTATATATATCATGAGCTTATAAATGGAAGAATGAAAGGATTTAAAGCAAGAGAATTAAAAGATATGTTAAATAAAACTAATGTTGAATTTGTTTATGACAGAATAATATATCCTAGTTATAACATAATTGAAGAGGGTGAGATTAATGATTAATGAAGATGTTAAAGAGGTAGAAAAAGTTTTATATAAATATAGTGAAATCTCAACTAAAATTAATTTTATTAATAAGGAAATAGAAATTTTAAAAAATGAATATGAAGGTTGCAAAGGTATTATTTATAATGAAAAAGAATCAGCTACAAATAAATTTAATAGCTCAGTAGAAAATGAGGTTATATATAGAGAAAGAGAGTTATTAAGATTAAATAGAGAATTAAATAGAGCTAATAGATTTAAAAATATAATGGGGCTATGTATTAATAATTTATATGGAGTTGATAAAAGAGTTATAGAGCTAAGATATTTAACTAAAGAAAAACTTACATGGAAGCATATAGCTAATAGGGTTAATTATTCAGAAGATTATTGTAGAAAGAATATAAGAGCTAGAGCTATAAATAAAATAATAAATTATTTAAAAAATACTACTTTGGATATATATAAGTATATTTGATAAGATATGAATAGAAATATCTAAAGTTTACAATTAAATATTAACTCTACAGTTTAAATTATATAAATTATTTTTATAATATTAAAATTAATTAATATTATGGAATATATAATATATAATGAGAAATGATGGAGGTAAGTAATGAAGATAATATATATATATATTGAAAATTATGAAGAGATAATAGAAAATGAAGAAATAGATTTTAAAAGTAAATATAAAATTGAATTTAAAAAGGATAGAATAAAAATTTCTAACAATAATAATTATATAGAAAATTTTTATTCAAAATATCCTAATATAAATGATGTTACAGCTATAATAGGGAAAAATACATCAGGTAAATCATCAATTCTTAAAATTATTAATTCAATATGGAGTTATATATTTAAGGATGTAAAAAGAGATATAAGAGCTTTAGTGTTTTTTGAAGATGGTGAAAAAATAAAGTGTTTTAATGGACTTAAAAGAAAAGTTAAAATTGATATAAATATAAAAAATCAAAATATAAAAATTGAAAGAATAAACAGAAGGACCCACCCCGATAGTACAATTATATATTTTTCTGGAATTTTTGATAGAAATCCTGGATTAAATGAAACTCCTAGTTTTATAGATATTAGTACTAATAATCTAGTCAGAAAATCAATAGATAAAACTTATATTAATAAAGAAGAATCATGGAGGTGCAAAAGTACTAAAAATGATTTAGAATTAGATTGCGATGATTTTAAATTTATTGATGAATTTAAAAAGCAAGAAACTTTAAAATTGATGAATTATTATAGAAAAATTAATGGTTCAGAATGGGGGAAAGAAATCTTATTTAATTTTCCTAAAAAAGTTACTATATATTTTGAGCATGATTATGTTAATTCACAAAGCTTTAAAAGTTCATTAGTGTATGAAAATCCTGAGTTACATGAAATTATAAATGATTTGGTAAGGACTATAGATGAATATATAGAATATTATGATGATTTTAATATGGAGTATGATAAAAAAGAAGTACTGAAAACTACATTTACATTATTAATATATTACGAAATTGTAGAATATTTATATAAATTATATTCATTAGAAATTAACGAATGGATAATTGATATTATAGAAAAAGGAATTGATTTAAATTCTAAATTTATTATTGAAAATATAAAGAATATTTATAGTAAAGAAAAAGTATTTTATGAATCTAAAGAAGAGTACGAAAAAGAAAAAGATGTTGAATATTTTGTAGATGAAAATCAAGAAGATAATTATAATAAGCAAAATATAGCAAAAAGATATAATAATTTTAAAATACAAATAGATGGAACAATTGAGTCTATAAATAGTTTAGAGTTAAATACTGAAGAAAATATAAACAAGATTTATAAATATATAATGGATATTACTGAAAATTTAAATGAGTATATAAATTCATATCTATTCAAAAATTTATTAGATAAATTGAACGACATTTTGGTATTTGAAGATAAAGATATAATATGCATGTCTCCTTATAAAGAAATTCTATACAGTGAAGATGAAGAGGATGAAATTTTCTTAAACTATAAAGAAGAGATTATTGAAATTTTAAATACTATTAAAGATTCGTTAGATGAAGAGACTTTAATATATGAATATGAAGAAGAAAACTATAAATTAGAAGATAAAAATGAACAATATAAAAATAAAGAAGGATATTATATTAATAAAGAGATTGAAGAAGACTCTAGAATTAAAGAAGTTTTGTGTAAATATTTAGAAATAATAAATTTGTTCAGTGATATAATTGATAAATTTGATTTAGAAATTGAAGGTTATTCAGAATTTGCAATTGATTGGAATAACAGCTCTATTATTGATTTTTTTGAAATGTTTGATGAATTAAAGATAAATACATTTAACTTTCAACTTGAATCAGGAATTTTAAGCTCTGGACAAGTAACATATTTTGAATTGCAATATAGATTATATAATTTGATAAAGAGAGTAAAATTAAAAAAGAATATAATATTATTAATAGATGAAGGTGATATATATATGCACCCTGGAATTCAGATACAGTTTATAAAACATACAATGAGATTTTTAAGTGAATTTTTTGATGAAAAACAAATTCAATTAATAATTACTTCTAATTCTCCATTTATAATTTCAGATATTCCAAATTCTAAAATAATATATGTAAAAAGAAATAATAATGGTATGGTTGAAATAGATAAAAGAGAGAGTTTGAATAATATAAAAACATTAGGAACACCAATAAATGAATTGCTAATAAATAGTTTTTTTATGGATAAAGGAATAGTTGGTGAATTAGCACAGGACAAAATAACTGAAATTATAAATAAAATATATTCAGAAGAAGCTTTGGAAATAGAAGAAATAAAAAATATAGAAAAGATTATTGATTCAATTGGAGATGATATAATAAGAAAAAAATTAGAAAGTAAAATTAAATCATTAAAAAAATCATTAAGACCAGAAGATAAGAGAAATCTCATAGAACTTTATAAAGAGAGAATAGCTGAGTTAGAAGGTGTCATCGTTGAATAAATTAGAAATGTCGAAAACTATAATTGAAAATCACTCAAACTATATCAAAGAATTAAATTTAAAAGAGGAATTAGAAAAATTTAAAAAGGATCCTGAAATAAAAGTAATATCAAATAGTATTCTTAAAAAAGAGCATGAAGAATTGATTAATTATATTATTGGGGAATTGAAAAAACTTAATGAAAATAAGAATAATTTATTTATAGAAAAACCAAAAGGTTTAGCAAAGCATATAAATAATGTAAATAATATAGCTCCGACGATATCTAGGGCATTACAAGAAAAACCAAAAGAATTTGAAGCATATTCAAAAAAATTTATTGAAATTTTAAGCTATGAAAAATTTTCAGGAAATAAGATAACCAACTTATCAAAGGGAGAATCGATTAGTACTTTGAATTTTAATAAAAAAAAAGAAATATTATCTGGAAAATGGAGTGCATATAGGTATGTTTTTGAATTGGGAATAAAAGTATGTCCGTATTGTAATAGACAGTATATATCGCCTTTATATTCAAAAGATGGGAAAATGAGAGCTGATTTAGACCATTTTTTTTCAAAAAGCAAGTATCCATACTTATCAATGTCTATATATAATTTAGTACCTAGTTGTAAATTCTGCAATTCAAGTTTTAAAGGGAATAAAGAGTTTAGTTATGAGAAAAATTTAAATCCCTTTGAAAATAATGTTTCAGAATTTTTAGAGTTTGAAATAATACCTAAGAGTTATCAATCATTTTATGGAAATGATGATTTTGAAATAGTTCTAAGTGATAAAAATATAGATGATAAAGAAAATAATCAGAAGGCAAGAAATAATTGTAATATATTTAAAATAGAAGAGTTATATCAATACCATACAGATATAGTTAAAAACATATTGATTAAGAAGATGTTATATAGTGATGAATATATTAAAAAAGCATATAAAAGATATAATATATTAAATTTAGAAGAGAGCGAGTATATATTATTAAGCCCATACATAGATAAAGATAATTTGGACAAACCATTATCTATGCTTATAAATGACATAATAAATAAATTATAATATTTAATATTTTAAAATAATTTTTTTTAGGGTTGCAAAAATTGTTTAATAAGTATGAAATAGATTAAGGTATTATATAAAATTAGAAATAATAAGAATAGAAAAGAGTTTATCAAAATATAAGAAAATGGAATTCTATAATAAAATTTGTTAGGAGTATTTATGAATGAAGAGGAATTCAGAAAAGAAGTATTTAAGAGATTAGAACAGATGGAACTAACTAAAAAAGACCTCTTCATAAGAGAAAGAAACTTACATAAATTTATTAAAAGTAATCTTGATTATAATAATTTAAATGTTGATATAGAGAAAGACTTAGGTTTAATCCAATGTAAAAAGAATAATAAGAGTATAAGGAAAATTAAGAAGCCAGTAATTATTAAGATTAATCTATATACTGTATTTAAGTTTTATATTAACTTAGGTCATGTATTTAGAGATAAGAATAAGAAAGTTTATTCCATGGAAGAGGTAGAGCAACTATTAATTGATTATTATGAAAAGAACAATATAGATTATAAAATTTAAGGCATTTACGCATAGTGTAAGTGCTTTTATTATTTTAGGAGGATTTATGACTAAGGAACAAAAAGAAAAGGTTAAAAAGCTATTAAGTAGCTATAAAACTATGAAGGGACAAATTGAATGTATTGATTTTGAAATTAACATAACCAAAGAATGTATAGAAAGCTTAAAAGAACTTAGAGATACAGAGAGTTATATTATTGAAAAGAATAATGAGATTGAACATAAGAGAGCTATACAGAAGAGGCTAGAGGACTGTATAAATAGCATAGATAATGCTTTCAATGAATTGAGTGATACTGAAAGAAAAATAGTTGAGCTTAGGTATTTAAATGGCAAAAAGCATACTTGGAAAGAGATAGGTAATATAGTTGGTTATAGTTCTGACTATTGCAGAAAAGAAATATTGAATAAGGTTTTAAAGAGTTTATATGAAAATATAATATACATTTTTAAGTATATACCATATATGGAATAAAAACGGTAAAAATGTTATAATATTAAAAATTAAAGAGTGATTTGGAGGTGAATATGTATGGCTAAGAAATTTTATGCAGTTAAGAAAGGATTTAAGACTGGAATATTTAATACGTGGGATGAATGTAAAATACAGGTGGATGGTTTTAGTGGAGCAATTTACAAGGCTTTTTCAAGCTATGAGGATGCTAGTAACTTTATAGGGTTAAATAATAAAAACAAAAATAAAAATTCAAAGAAAAAAGATAACATAAATATAAGTGATGATAATATTAATTCTGTTGAAGCCTATGTTGATGGTAGTTATTCAGATAAATATAAAATGTATTCATATGGTGTTGTTATTATACATAATAATGAAGTAATTAAATTTTCCGGAAAAGATAATGATATTGATAATATATCTATGAGAAATGTAGCAGGAGAATTGTTAGGTTCTATTGAATCCATCAAATGGGCTTTAGAAAATAAAATAAGAAAGATATCTATATATTATGATTATGAAGGAATTGAAAAATGGGCATTAGGACTATGGAAAACAAATAAGAAGGGAACAAAATCTTATAAAGAATTTATTGATAATGTTAGTAAAAATATAAAAATAGAATTTGTAAAAGTAAAAGCACATACAGGTGTATTATATAATGAAGAAGCTGATAGATTGGCTAAAGCAGAATTAAATTACATCCCTAATAATGGAATTATAGAAAATAAAGAAGAAAACAATTATAATATTATATTTAATAAAGTTATGAATGAGGATGTAAAGACAAAGACAAAAAATAAATGTATTACAATATTTCAAGGGAAAAACATTACTGATGATAAATTAAGAAAAGTGGCAAAAGAAATATGGAAGATACATAAGAAAAAGGTTTCAGAAATTAACAAAATAAACAGTATATTAAATATTGATGAAAAAATATTATTTATAGAAATAACAGATGTATTTGAAAAAAAATATAGTTATGAGATAAAATTATAACAATTTATATAAGTAGCGAAGGGGAGTAGAATGAGTAAAGAATTTAAAGGCTTAAACTTGTGTAGAGAAAAAATCAAAGAAAGTATAGAAAGATATTTATCTATATATTTTGATGAAGTTATAGTAAGTGATATGGAGGATAAAGGTGGTCCAAGAAAAAGATTTAATATAAAAATACCTAAAGGAGATTTTTATATTGATTTTCATTTCAATACAAAAGGAACTACTACTATAGATGATTTTGGAGGAGCACCAGAGTTTGAAGAAATTAAAAAGGGGATAGCTAGTTTTGTAAAAGAAAATTGTATGATTAATTGTTCGTGTAATGATAGCTGGTTTGTTGCAAAAAATATTGATAAAGATGACTTTCAACTAGTATTAGAAATGTTAGTAGAAAGTGACTATCATTTAGGAAATAAAATAGATAGTGAAGATCAAAATGAAAGTAGAGTTATATATAAATTAAAGGGAATATATAATGAAGAGTTAACAATTACTTATTTTAATACTAGAACTGTTATGATACAAGGTAAAACATTATTACTTTTTAATGAAGCCTTAGCAGCAGTTAGTGAGCTTTTAGAAGTTGAGGATATACCTAAATGTTATAATAGTGTGTACAAGCTTGAAATAAATAAGGATGCAGTAAGAGAACAAGTAAAAGTTCATATGCAAAATTCACATGATAAATTACCTACTAAGCTTAATAAATGTATTCACCAAGCAGTATATTATCTATTTATTGAAGGAGATATGTTTGAGTATTCGGCAATCCCTTTAACAGCATTTAGAGCACTAGAAGGACATATGAAGTATGCTCTAAAGGAGTTTGGAATATATACAAATAGACAAAATACTATAGGAAACTGTTATAAAAAGAACAATAATTCAGGCAAGTATGAATTAAAAACTGAATTTGTGGAAAGCATAAATAATAATTATAAAGTGAGAAACTTAGAAGAGGCATATAATCAATATCATGATTTAAGACATATGCTAAGTCATTGGGATGATTTTGAAGAAGGCATTGAGATAGATAGTACAACAATGATTGATAATATAGGAACAGCTAAAACATATATTATTGACACACTTAAAATAATAGATTCATATTATGTCTTGTAAAAAGAATATATATATGATACAATAACTAATCGTAATTATTATATAAATGGAGGTGATTATATGAAAAATTATGAAATTGTATCAATTGACAATAATGAATATGATGTTATAATTTACTCAGAATCACGAATAGCTCCATTTGAAGGCATTAAAAATATTGAAGATGATTTGAAAAAAATGAATTTAAAAAATAAAAAAATACTATTTGATATGATATTATGTAGAGGAAATAACTTAGATAGATTTATTAAATGTGATTTTGATGGAAATTCATTATTAAAAGATACTATGGAAGTAGTAAGACTAAGTAAAAAGGATATTTTAAGAAAAATAAGTATAGAATATTTATCTAAAGAAAAAGATAAAGTTGAAAATTCTATTTTAACATCAGTTCAAAAAAGAATGATAATTAAAGGAATTAGTATATAGTTAGTTTTAAAAGAGATATAATCTAAATTATATCTCTTTTTCTTTTATAAAAATGTGCAATAATTGTGCAATAGATTTGATTTTTATATTAAATTATATAGAATTAAATTAAGTTTAAAGGTTAGTGAATGGCTTAAATACTAACTTGTAAGAACTATATTAAACTAACTTAAAATTATACTAATCGAATCCACAGGTCGCGAGTTCGAATCTTGCTAGGTGCACCAATTTTAAGGGTTACAATGATTTTGTAACCCTTATTTTTTTAGGTTAATTTTTGAAAATAATTAATTAAATGATATTATAAAATTATAGGTAATATATAAGATTTACAATATAGATAAAAGTAAATTAGTAATTATAAAGTTTAAAGTGATTATTAAGTGTTTAGCTAGAGGAGGAAGTAAAATGAGAGTATTAGAAAACCTAGAGCCTAAAAGTGTATTTAGATTTTTTGAAGATTTAACAAGAATACCACATGATTCTGGAAATGAAAAAGAACTTAGTGATTATCTTGTTAAGTTTGCAAAGGAGAGAAATCTTGAAGTTATTCAGGATGAGGCACTAAATGTAATAATTAAAAAGCCTGCTACTAAGGGGTATGAAAATGTACCAGGAGTTATAATTCAAGGGCATATGGATATGGTATGTGAAAAATTAAAGAGTAGTAATCACGATTTTAAAAAAGATCCTTTAAAATTAAGAATTATTGATGATAAATTTGTTTATGCTACAGATACTACTTTAGGAGCAGATGATGGTATTTCCTTAGCCTATGGGTTAGCTATCTTAGATTCTAATAATATAGAGCATCCAGCAATAGAGTTTGTAGCAACTACAGAGGAAGAAACAGTTATGGGGGGAGCTACTGCTTTAGATACTTCACTTTTAAAAGGAAAGGTTTTATTAAATATAGATGCTGAAGAAGAAGGAGTATTTATTGCAGGCTGTGCTGGAGGAATAATGGTTTATCCAGAAATAAATGCTGAATTTGAAGATTTTAATGGAGAAGCTTTAAAATTAGAGATTTCAGGGTTTAAGGGTGGACACTCAGGAATGGAAATCCATAAACAAAGAGGAAATGCTAATAAGTTAATGGGAAGAATCTTATATGCTTTAAGCAAAGAAGTTGATTTTAATATTGCATCAATTAAGGGTGGATCAAAACATAATGCAATACCACAATATTGTCAAAGCATAATTGCAGTTAAGAAAGAAGAGGTAGAGAAGGTTAAAGAAATTTGTACTGCCTTAGAAAAAGATTTAAATGCAGAATACAGAATTGAAGAGCCAGATGTTAATCTTTCTGTTAAAAGCATTAAAGGAGTGGAAAAACAATTAACTAAAAAGATTACAGAGGATGTAACTAGATTTTTAGTTTTAGTTCCAGATGGATTACAATCTATGAGTCAAGAGATAAATGGATTAGTTGAAAGTAGCTTAAATCTTGGAATAGTAGAAATGGTAGAGGATAAAATTAAATTTATTATTGATATAAGAAGTGCAGTTAAGAGTAAAAAGATAGAAATTACAAATAGAGTAGAGGCTCTTTGTAAGGTTATAGGAGCTAATATGACTAAAGATGGAGATTATCCAGAGTGGGAATATGAAGCAGAATCAAAAATAAAAGATTTAAGTATTAAAACTTACAGTGATTTATTTGGAATTGAGCCTCAAATAACAGCTTTACATGCAGGTCTTGAGTGTGGAATCTTTAAAGAAAAGATGGGACAAGAGGTAGAAATGATAAGTTTTGGTCCAGATATATTTGATGTGCATACAGCAAATGAGCATTTTAAAATAGAATCTGTTGGAAGATGCTATAGATTCTTAACTGAATTATTAAAGAACATGAAATAATGATTAAAAACTTTATAATAAATTCTATAGTTTAAAGATATTAGTTAAATAAGAATTTAAATTTATGAAAGGTGCATAGGTTAGAATTTATATATAGAAAGAAAACAAGTTTAATATTTTCCTATAAAAAGTACCATAGATCAGAATTAATAATAAGAGTGTGTAGTAATTAAGATTATAAAAAGATTATAGTAATAAAGTAGCAAGAAAAAATAAAAGAGGATGCATACAATAATTTTTAATAAAACTTATAGAAAGTAAGTGCGAAAATATGTTTTTAAGGTTTATTATTAGATTGTATATAACCTCTTTTTCTTTAAGTGTAATTATATTACCACTCTCTGCCGTTATCTCCTGCCATAGAATTATGAGTTATGCCTGGATATAGAACAGAATAATGGTCTAATTTATATGTACTAGTATTGAATACAAATAGTATTTTAAAATCTTTTGTTATTTTATATCCAATAATTTTTTCTTTTGATTTAGTTGTAACAGTATAATCAGGCTTTCCAAAAAAGTTTTCTACATTATTTAAATCTAAGCTTTTTAAATCCTTATTTAAAGATCTAATTTCAAAGATTTGATCACCCTTATTACATCCAAATGATAAATTATAGGAATCAAAATTAAAGTAATTTCCTTTAGCTTCAGCAACATAATTTTCACTAGAAGGTTTTCCTAATTTGTCAATTACATCATATATTGAATCACCTAGTTTAAAATCATAGTCAATAATTTCACCTTTTAAAGCTTTTTCTTTAATATCTTTTAATAATTTTTCGGTTTTATTATCTAATTTTTTATTAGTATTTTTATTATTGGAAACATTTTTATCTTTATGTGAAGCATTGTTAGAGTCAGATTTTTTAGCGTCATTATTAGAACTGTTATTATTATTGGAATTAGAATTTTGCTGATTACTATTTATTATTTCTACAGAAGAATCACTTGATGAATTAGAAGAATTTGTACATCCTACAAATAGCAATGCAAAAATTATAATAACTAAAACTGGTACAAGTAACTTTTTCACTTTAATCACTCCTATTATATTTTTAAAATTAATTAAATTATATATATTTTGTTTACAAAAAGTTAACAAATTTATTAATTAATAAAATTTAAGCCTTTTATTAAAATGAGATAAATCTAATTTTTAAAATAGATTATTAATAATAGTGGAAATAATATAATTTATAGTGTGATAAATGAAATGATAATTTATATAATTACAAATGTATTTTCAAATGTTTTTTTAGGTGAATGGAGTGTTATATTATATAAGTAAGCCATTTTAATAAACATTATTAATATTTGAAGTTTATTTTATAAGAATCTCTGCAGTTTTTGGTTTTTATATATTACACAAAGCCTTATACATATTAATTATAATGAAAAATTTTTATACATATTATAATCTTTAAATATTTAGAAAATAGAAAGGAGCTTTATATATGAAAGAATTAATTAATTTATATTTTCTTTTTATAAAATTAGGATTTATGAATTTTGGAGGGGGATATGCTTTATTTCCAATATTACAAAAAGAAATAATTGAAAAAAGAAATTGGATTACTAATGAAGAGTTAATGGATTACTATGCAATTGGTCAGTGTACCCCAGGAGTAATTGCAGTAAATACAGCCACATTTATAGGTCATAAAAGAAAAGGAAATATAGGAGGGATACTGGCAACTCTTGGTTTTGTTACTCCATCATTAATAATGATAACAATAATTGCTACATTTATTGGAAACTTTTCAGATCTTCCAATAGTTAAGAATGCCTTTGCTGGGATTCGTGTATGTGTAGCAGTATTAATTTTAAATACAGCAATAAATTTAATTAAGACATCAGTAATTGATATTAAAACATGTATTATTTTTGTATTAGTAGCTGGATTTTCTATATTTACAGATATATCTCCTGTTTTATATGTAATAATAGCAGGAATAGCAGGAATAGTATTAAGATCAATTGGAGGTAAAAAGAATGATACTAATTAGATTATTTTTAGAATTTTTTAAAGTTGGTCTTTTTGCCGTAGGCGGTGGAGCTGCTACTATACCATTTCTATATAATATTTCAGATAAAACACATTGGTTTACTCATACTGATCTTGCAAACATGATTGCAATATCTCAATCAGTACCAGGTGCTATGGGAATCAATATGGCAACTTATGTTGGTTATGCAACTTATGGAGTTTTAGGTGCTATTACCTCAACCATAGGTATTATAGTACCTTCAATAATTATAATTTTAATTGTAGCGAGAGTCTTAGCAAAATTTAAAGAAAATAAAAGAGTGGCTGATTGTTTTTATGGATTAAGACCAGCATCAACAGGCCTTTTACTTGCTGCAGGCTTTGAAATAGTAAAAATATCAATATTAACTTTAAATAAATATGCAGAAACACATAATATTGCAGATATATTATCAATTAAAGCTTTAATACTAGCAGGAATTTTATTCTTTTTTATAAGAAAATATAAAAAGTCACCAATTTTTTATATTATTGCCTCAGCTATAGTAGGTATAATATTTAATTTTGCTAAATAATAAAGAAAAAATAAATAATAATTTAGAAGTAAAAGATATTTATTTTTTTAAAAGATAAAAGTATTAAAGAAACTTATTTTAATAATAGGATTCTTTAATACTTTTTCTATTTCAAGCTATGTTTTAATTAGTAGAATTTAAATGAAATCTATAAGAAATAATATCTAAATAATTGATTTTAAGTTGTTATTCGACTTTAAAATATAAAAAAATACATTTTAAAATCTTCAACTGAACCAAGTGTATCTATAGATAAAAAAGAGAGAAAAAGTATGAAATTAGAAGAAAAATAAAAATAATTATGTTAAATGGAAATGATTATATTAAAAGGAAGTTATAATTGTGATATCATAAATATCGTCATCAAGAACAAGCAAGAAACGCACTACAAGATGACAATGGTCTTTGAAAATTAAACAGAAGATATTAACATAAACCAGCAATTCTTTTATAAGTAATATGAGTATAGATTAA
>OIFJ01000282.1_pt1 | contig 25319 bp, 21 predicted proteins | sample 1582011 | NCBI WGS metagenome assembly OIFJ01 (sample SAMN07501050, study PRJEB24779) | human gut metagenome | isolation source: stool | host: human infant | place: USA: Pittsburgh, PA
TCATAATGAAGCAAAAGAAATACTTTCAAATACGGAAACAGTTCAAGAGCTAAAAGACTATGTAGAAGAGCATCTCTCAATAGACGAAGAAGTTATACATCAAAATATCAATATTCTACAAAAACAACAGGAAGAATCAAAATCAACTGAATCTTCTAAAGATAGACCTATCAAAAAGTCCAATATAAATAACAATGAAGTAAAATGAACAACGAGGAAATAATGACAGGTGTGGAATTAGAAATTATACTAAAAGCTGGAAAAATACTACTTAGCAGTGGCGCCGAAATCAGTCGTACAGAGAATACTATGAACTACATAGCACGAGCTATGAATTTTAAAGATTTAGAAGCCTACGTATCCAATAGAGGTATTTTTGCAACTGCTAAGAAAGCTGATGGAACTGAAATTACTCGTATTTGTAACGTTCCTGAAGTCGATATTAACCTCAGCAAAATTGAATCTGTTAATGCTCTCTCCCGACGTATCACACAAAAAAATATTACTATTGAGGAGATTGAAAGTGAACTTAATCAAATTGATACCATGTCAGACTATTCTTTTTTTTGGAGATTAGTAGCTTATACGTTAGGAGCTTCGGGCTTTAGCTATGCAATTGGTAGTTCTATAACAGACTCTATAATTGCAGGTATTATAGGCTTAATATTAGGCGTCTATATGTGTACGATTAAACGCATACTTAGCTCTGATGTATTGATTACCATTTTAGGTAGTATTCTAATAGCCTTATTGGGTAATCTCTTTATCCACTTTGAATTAGGCTCCAACCTATCAGTTATATTACTAGGAGCCATGATTGACATTGTTCCCGGAGTTCCTTTCGTCAATGCTATTAGAGAGTATAGCCAGAATAACTATAATACAGGAATAACCCTTATGATGGGCGCGTTACTTACCTGTATTTCAATGGCTGTAGGGGTCGCAGTAGTACAATCACTACTCTTCAACACACAAATGATTCCTCTTTATACCTCTAATTTAGATACTAATTCCTTAACCTCTATGTTTATGCGTAGTATAATGGCTGGTATTGGTACTACAGCATTTGCAATCTTATTCCGTGTAGCTAAACAACATTTTATCGATTGTACAATATTAGGATTCATCTCATGGTTCTTGTTCTTAACATTATCTTCACTACAGTCTAATGTTATGCTCTCCATATTCATCAGTGGTTTTATCATCGCCATAGCATCAAGAATATTGGCTGTTAAACGGAAATGCCCTGCTATAGTTTTCCTAATGACTAGCTTATTCCCTTTACTACCAGGGCTCAGCTTTTATCGATCCATTTATTATATGCTAATGGGACAAGAAACTATTGCCATTAGCTTCGCAAAAGAATCCTTTTTGATAGCTTTTACAATTGCTATATCTATCGTAATTGTAAAACATATAAAACCACCACGAATCAAAAAACACTTATAAATAATATAACGTTATAACCAATTCATATAAATTACTTGCCCGACAAAAGAGGTTCCTATAAGTCACTACTGTGACCATTAGGAACCTCTTTTATTTATAACTATATTGTGCTAATTAGATATCACTTATTTATAGCTGAACTGCGCATCCATAATCATTTGGCGCAACTGCTCAATGCGAATACCTTCAGGTAGCTTGTCTCTATAAAACTGCAAATTATAATAGTAACGAGTATCTTCATAATCAGTAACTAATACCATATCCGTCCTATTATGTAATGGCCAGCCATACATAAATTCGGCTAGCAAACTACGCACACCATCATTATTGACCTCTATTACATCATGCTTAACAGGCAATACCATCTTTACGGTAGGTTCAGGAACCGTTCTATCTTTAATGAGCTGATTAACCTCAGCATCAAGAGTAGGGCTAGTACTATCGATAGATCTAGCCTTTACATGCATAAATACCCCATCAGAGGTTCTAAACACTCTACCATCAATGTCCTTCGTTTCGCTCTGCGTTTCGATAGCATTCTTTAATACTCGGAATTGATACGGTCCATAAAACTTGATATCTGTAATAGCATCTAATGCCGCATCATATTGACCATTATGTACATTCGTAACATGCATAAGAGGTTTAATATCGTTAGCTTGTGAAAGCATTGGTAATGCTAAACATAGACCAAGACTTAGTAATGTAATACAACGTTTCATATGAGTCTCCCTCTCCCTAAAAACTATTATCTTATTTGTATTGTAACATAATTAATCTATTCCATTATAATAGTTACAAAACGAAAGAGGTTCCTATTGGTCACCAAGGTGATTATTAGGAACCTCTAATCTATTTACTTTTATTATTGACAGCACTATATTGAACTTGAGGCCTCTAAATGGGTCCAGCCTTTGCTAATCTTCTAGAGATTGGCGGTGAGAGATTACATGAAAAAAGGCCCGACATAGAAGTCAGACCGTTTCTTCAATTTTAAAACTTTAGAAGCGAAGTCTGGCGACCAAACCATTTATGCCTCACTTTGATATAAATTATATCATATCTAAACAGGGAAAGGAATCAAAGGATTTCTTTCCCTATTTTCAATTACAAATGTTTATGGTGCATACGATAGTGACTTATATCATCGACAAGATATTCTCTTAATTGCTATATTGTTAATATATTACTACTGGGCTGACGGATTCGTAGAATTGACTACATGCACAGTAGCACACATCGTGTGATAGCCGACCGTCTGGGCAAGCTTTTGTTCAGGCGGTCTTTTTTTATTTTCTTGTAGCAAATAATACTGTACAAAGTTTTAATCATCTCACCTATATGAAAGGAGTTTTCTTATGAGAAATCGTTGGCTTATTGCACTAGCTGCCATTGGTCTGCATATATCCATCGGTAGTGTGTACGCATGGAGCGTGCTCACACGACCTATTATGGCAGATATGGGATTTACTATGTCTCAAACAACATGGACCTTCTCCCTAGCTATCCTGATGCTTGGACTGTCTGCAGGCTTTTTAGGATCCTTTGCAGAAAAAATAGGTCCTAAAAAAAGCGGCCTTCTTGCTATGTTATTCTGGGTGGCAGGCCTATTAGGCACTGCTTATGCACTTAGTATCCATAATCTTACCTTACTCTATCTATTCTATGGTATCATTGGTGGTATCGGATTAGGTATTGGTTATATAACACCAGTTTCTACACTAGTAAAATACTTTCCAAATCGTCCAGGATTTGCCACCGGGTTAGCCATTATGGGTTTTGGGTTTGCTTCACTCATTGCAGGCCCGCTTATGCAATTCCTCGTAGCTCAAGTTGGATTAGTAAATAACTTCATTATCCTCGGCGTAATCTATCTAGTGGTTATGGGCGCCTCTTCTCTCTATTTGAAAGCACCTCAACCAAAACAACCACCTCGAACTACGAAAGATAAATCCACTATGTACGTTCACAACCATGGTATGCTAGCTAATGATGCTATGAAAACTTGGCAATTTGGTGCCCTTTGGTGGATTTTCTTTATTAATATTACCTGTGGTATAGGTCTTCTATCCTTAGCGTCCCCTATGGCACAAGAAACCATTGGTATGACACCTGCAGCAGCTGCATCGCTGGTTGGTATCATTGGCATCTTCAATGGTGGAGGTCGCATTGTGTGGTCTACTATCTCTGACTACTTTGGCCGTGCACAAACTTACATACTATTCTTTATTATACAAATTATCGCATTCTACGTACTTGCCGAAACCAATAATACTCTAACATTCCAAGTTTTAATTCTTCTCATTATCACCTGCTATGGCGGCGGATTCTCCTGTATGCCAGCTTATCTTGCAGATCTCTACGGTATACGTCAGCTTTCTACTATTCACGGTCGCATTCTGACTGCTTGGGGATTAGCAGGCATCGTTGGGCCTATGCTCGTGTCATACTTTCACGAAGCAGGATATGGATATACTACAGCCTTAGTATGCTTTGCTCTCCTATTCGTATTAAATACAATTATTGCTATAATCTTAAAAATATACGGCAAACGAGGTCTGCATAAAAGATACTGTTAAATCCCCCAAACTAATTACAAAATGAAAGAGGTTCCTATTGGTCACATAGGTGACTATTAGGAACCTCTAATCTATTTACTTTTATTATTCACAACATTATATTGAACTTGAGGCCTCTAAATGGGTCCAGCCTTTGCTAATCTTCTAGAGATTGGCGGTGATCAATATGAGTACATTCAAAGTGTTATCGTTGATGATTTCCTTTGGCATACTTGTAGCGACCATTATCATGGCAATAAAATGATTGACCTCTAGCTGAAAGCTAGCTTTCTAATCGTGGCATGAAAAAAGGCCCGACATAGAAGTCAGACCGTTTCTTCAACATTAAATTCTAGAAGCGAAGTCTGGCGTCGAAACCATTTATGCCTCACTTTGATATAAATTATATCACATCTAAACAGGGAAAGAAATCGAAGGATTTCTTTCCTTATTTCATTTATAGACAGTTTTAACTAAATAATCCAAACATCACCTGCATATAGATTACCAGTAGACGATAATTTTACATCAGTAATTAATTTACGTAATTGTACTTTACTATATACACCATTATCTAGCGGGTATTGGATTGTATTTACATACTTATGGTTTTCATCATAAGTAATAAACATCAATATCCCCTGTTGATTATCTAACTCAAGATCAAGTAATAACCCTGGTATGCCATCATTCCAAACATAAGTATGGAGTCCCTTAGTTATCATTCTTGCTCCAGGGATACCAAAAAGATCTGCCGACTTATTATCAATCTTATTTAATATACGAATTTCATCAACTGTACTAAATAAACCTTTTTCAGTTTCATTATTAGGTTCAATACGAATCTGTTGATTTATATTTTTATCAATTGTAAAGGTTACACCCTCTACTCTTTCATTTAGCTTTTTATCTTTTACAGCTGTTTTAGGTACTCTAAAGGAATACGTTTTATATGTCTCAACCTTACTATAGTCATCTAACTCTTGAAGGGAGTGAATTGAAGGCAATATATAGTTAGCTATTATTGTATTAATATCATTGGATGTAACTAGCTTCGTTGCACGCGGATAAAGGATAACATTATACTCTTGATTTGGATGTTTACTCAGCTCAAATTTTAAACCAATAATCTCCATCTCAACAGCCCCTTTGAGCGTTGTCTTTCTCAAAGAACTTTTACTTAAGCCGTCATATTGATAAACCACATCAATTTTTTCAGTAGTGTTTGGTGTTTTATTTTCAATAATACCTGCAGCAATCATTGGGGATTCTACTAAATAATGAGCGTTTGAATTAGGAAAATCGGTTATAGCCTCTTTCTGTATTGCGCTAAATGGAAATGTAACCGATAATCCACCATCATTATTATGTAAATTCACAATTGTATTACCGTCAAATTGACGACGCTTTATAAAGTATAAATCATTTTTAAAGGATTCAACTTCATCATCATTAATAGCAGTACCAAACCCTTTAGATATTCCATTTTTCGATATAGTCGAATCTATTATCTTTCTAGTTTCTATATCATAAGCATTCTTAATATTTTCAGTACTATATACCCCCTGTACATACACATCCTTAGCAATACTTGGATCTGCACCGGGAATATTCACATCAACAGCATAACTAGATACACTAACAGTACTTAATATTACAGCACTTAGTAATAATCGTTTTAACATATACATTTCTCCATAAAATAGTGATATTAACTGTATTGTAACATAATAAGAAGATATCGATGAAAATAATTACAAAATGAAAGAGGTTCCTAATAGTCACCTAGGTGATTATTAGGAACCTCTTATCTCTTTACTTTTATAATTGACAGCACTATATTGAACTTGAGGCCTCTAAATGGGTCCAGCCTTTGCTAATCTTCTAGAGATTGGCGGTGATCAATATGAGTACATTCAAAGTGTTATCGTTAATGATTTCCTTTGGTATACTTGTAGCGACCATTATCATGGCAGCAAAGTGATTGTCCTCTAGCAAAAGCTAGCTTTCTAATCGTGGCATGAAAAAAGGCCCGACATTGAGAGTCAGACCGTTTCTTCAATTTCAAATACTAGAAGCGAAGTCTGGCGTCGAAACCATTTATGCCTCACTTTGATATAAATTATATCATATCTAAACAGGGAAAGAAATCTAAGGATTTCTTTCCCTGTTTTACTTTATAACCTAAAGGTTTTCCAATCAAAAGATATAATTATCTCTTTAAGCTTTTTATCAATAGCTCTAACTAAACCTATAAAAGGTTCTCCATTATTATCATCCCAAGAATCTAATACTCTATCAATACAAATATGAATTAACGTATTTTCATAATAATTTCCATGCTGAGGACGAGTGACACAGTTTTCATAAGTAGTATTTAATCTATCTAACTCATTATTGACAGTATCATTAATCAAAGTATTAAGTTGACTATATATGCTTTTGCGTATTATCTTTCCCTGATCAGTAGAATCATTATTATAATATCGTAAAGATAAATACGCACCCTTAGAATCATGATCAACCCGCCAAAATATCCATGGATTAAAGCTTTTAGGTGGCTTTGACCAAATAGCATCTGTCTCTGTCCGAGTCCAAAAACGACGATTAGTCCAAGGACTCCCGCCTTGATTTGTACCTGTACTATATTGATTTGGATAGACATACATATCTTTCCATAGCCAGGAACCATCTAAATTTTCGTTATCAAATACAATCTGCAATAGTCCATGCTGGGTAATACGTTCCCATTTAATATATTGCTCGCCATCATCATATCGGCCATGAATTTTAGATACACTCTGACACCAATTTAGTTGCTGCTTTAAATGCTCACAATAACTTTTTAGAATGTCACTTTCACAATCATTATAATTCTTCAAGATATCCAAAAACATAGGCCCAGTTAAATAATTATGTACAGATTCGCTATGGGCTACTTGCCAATCGTAATCAAAGTAATACCCCGTCTTGAAATACACTGTATGTATATGATAATCAGATAAATTAGCACAATCGATATTAAGCTCAGACCTCTTAAATGCTTTCTCTAATTTACTGTAGGCATTCCAAGGTTTCTTACTATTAAATACAGTCTCAAGTGAATCTTTATAAAAGCTTATTTGATTACCATGTTCACTAGTGCTTGTTTTGTCTTCAATAATTATGGCTAACTTGTATTGAGGAATTATAGCTAACACATCAATATCTAAAACCTGCTGCACCAAGATGACTTTATCTATTGATTTGATGTCTACCTTTAAGAGTTTATCGCAATTTGATGGCTTATCTATTAACTTTGCTAGTAAATCTAAACCAAGTTGACGATATCTATGTGTAGCTACAGTATCTGGCTCATTAATCCAATTTAGACCCCAACAAATAAAAGCATCTTGAGATAACTCACCTGTGGCAAAAGAAAATATATTATTCATAATAACCTCTAACATGAATAGCCAAAGATCATTTAATATCCTTGGCTATAAATGTTACTAGAAATAATTAAAATGGATTTTGAACAGCTAACAAACTATCAACATAAGCACTTAATATAGTATCATCTGTATCCTTTACAATTTCTTTTATAGCTTTTGTGATAGTCGGAATCATATAAGAATCAGCAAATTCTAACCCACTTAAAGAATCAAATTCAAAATAAATGTTCAAGGCTTTATCAAACAAAGAGTTATCAATCAAAAACGTGGTTAATTCTTTTAATAAAGTATCAACAGTAAAACCTGTAAAACTTAAATAGCTATTAATATTAGAAAGATTAAAATCCAAATCTTCATCATCAATCGCTTCTTCTATATGTTGAATTATATGAACTAAACATTCTACAATACGTTTTATATCTCCTACCGACTTATTGATTTCTAAAGCTTCATATCGATATCTAAGTTGTAAGGATAATTTCGTAGCTTCTACACTTTCTTGCATATACTCACTACCAAAAATCTCTATTAAAGAATCCATATCTAAATTATCTATACAATCTAATTCAAAAGCAATATCATCACAAACATCATCTAGTTTCGTTTCTGCATATTCATTATATTGCATTAATTTATAAGCCTTTACATATAGACGTAATTCCTCTAAAGTATCAAAATCATCAGAATTGCAGCATACATAATCTGCTCGATTAAGCAATTTTTGAGATGTAATATACCTAGAAAATGCATCCTCACCATCATATATAAACAATTTAGAATCTTGAACAATTTTTGAACCACTAATATCATCAACTTCTAAATTATTTATATTATTTATTATATCTTGTTCTATCGCCTCCAAATATTTAGCGATATCTCTAGCTTGATCATATTCACCGTGATTAATATATATTTCAATAGCTAAGTTAGCATAAAAATCATTATCTACCAATCGTTTAAAATCATCTTCACATAATAAAATTTCACCAATCAGATTAGCTGTAGTCAATATATTTCCCCAATTTTTTATTTGAGACTCAATTGAGTTTACTATTAATTTAGCTAAATCTTCTGATGGCTTTTGATCGTAACACACACACCAAACATTAATATTCTCATAATAGTCCTGAGTATCATTTGATGCCATATCAGAATCCATCATTATATTAAATAGCCAATGTACATCATCTGCTGGTACACACTCTGGCCATATTTTTAATATATGGAATAAAATATCATCTCTATCATCGATATAAAGCCCTGTACTTATAGATTCTCGTAACCAAGTATATATTTTATTCACATCAAAATTTTTTTCATTATCTTTTAGTACTTTGATTGCAAACGTTTTAATCTCAATTATACGTTTTCTAAAGACTAATGCGCTATCCTCATCATCAATATATTCACTAATATCTTTATTTTCATCTAACTCAATAAGTTGCTTTAACCACATTTCTAAACGAAGAATATTCCATACAGTTAAAGAAGCATCTGCGCTATCTATATTTTTAAATTCATTTAATAAGATAGGTAATAATAGTGAGCAAGCATTTATCGACCAATTATATTCTAGCTTATGCTTATAATCGTACTGCGTATCACAACCATAACAAAATAAATCAGCTACTTGATCTGATAAAATAAAATTATTAATATCATAAATAACATCTATAATATCATCTAAATAGTATCCCCAAATAATATTAGAATACTTCACCTTAATAGCTTCTAACAAAGTTTTAGCTTTATCTATATTATTATGCTCAAAATAAAACCGTAATTGTGCAAAACTAATTTCTTTTATATAGTCTGAGTTCTGTTGTTCTGCAATCGCTAAAAGTTTATTTATGTATTTAGCTTGAAGTATAGAATTTTGATTAATTACCTCTAATACTTTTTCAATAATATCATCTCGTTGTTCAGAATCCCAAGAACTACCTTTAGATTCAAGATAATCTATTAGCCTACCTACAATTTTGATGGTTTTAGTATAGTTACCACAACTTAAATTAATCTCTACAACAGATATCATTAATTCAGCATCATCAATTTCAGATTTTGTGAATTTAGTCAGCATAAGAGCTATATTTAAATATTCACTTGACTTAGCGTATTGACCAAAACATGCATAAAACTCAGCATAACTTTTTAATGCACGAATTTTAAGTTGTTGTATCAATTCTTTATTACTATGTTTAACTAAAATTAATTCATCAATCACCTTATCAAAAAGAGTATCATATAGAGAAATCTGAGATTCAATCGTCTTATATAATCCATCCAACTCTAAAGGTGACGGTGTTTGTTCTTTAGTTTCTTTATATCGTTCTACTAGTCGTTCAATGCCATACAAACCATGTTCTATCGCCTTTAGTGAATTTTTACCTTTCATATAATGATAAGAAGCCATTTTATGATAGAAATCTCTAACTTTATTAATCTTACTATACTTATCAGAGATAACTGGTTTAGCAACCAACTCAGATAAATCTAAGCTATCAACAGTCTCTTCCATATAGTCAATAGCTTTTATTTTAGAAGAATAATACTCACCTAAAGAATTCTCATAATAAGTAATTTGATGAACAGACATATCATTTCGGAGAGCTTCAATTAGGGCTTTAGATTTAATTTGGTAGCGATTTTGGACTTCTAATCCATTATCTACTTCTCCTTGTTCAACAATAAATCCCATTTTAATTAATCTATTAATTGGCCAGTATAAATCTGATTCAATAATTTTACAAACATGAGCTAAACTTTCAATAGTAAAATAGTCCTTGAAAATAGATGCCACATATAGAATCTTCAATTCTGTATCTGTTAAGTTACGTAATGCCTCAAGGGCAACTACAGACTTACTTCTAAAAGCCCCTTGCTTTTCAAGACGTAACATTCTACCTTTTAATACAGGACCATCAGATATATAACTAACTTCATTAAAATCGACCCAACCAGTGGCTGTACTTTCAACTGCACCATTCTCACGTAATACATCAATAAGATTGGACAGTAATAACGGATTACCATTGCTAGACTCACATAACCAACGCTTTAATCCGTCGGAAAGCTTTTCATCATAATCAAAATTGTAGGAAATAAGAGCTTGAACTGATGTAGTATCTAGCTCTTGGACCTCATGTTGAATCATCAATTTTTGAGTTCGGCCAAAATTGTAGCGATCCATAAAGCTAAACATTTCATTAATACCATTATGAAGTGAATCAGCCTTAGCCTCTGAACCTCGTAATGAGCCAATTAATAACAAATTAAATTTTTTATCATCTAATCCTTGTCGAGCCTCCAACATAATTTGAAAGATATGTTTAAACACATTGATAGTCCCTCGATCTGCCCAATGAAGATCATCAAAAACTACAACTAACGGTTTCTCCATACTAAGGCCCAATATGATATCTGAATAAAGCTTAACTTTATCATTTTTATAAGTCTCGGCTAACACCTCTGGATTTGTATCCCCTGCATAAGCAGAAATTGCTAAGTCAATAATTGCACTCGGTAATTCCAATCCAGGAATAAATCCCAGAATCTTACCACCTACATCAAAAACTTTTTCCATATTAAAAGAGCCAAAGAACTTTTTCACTTTAGATTGTTCTTGCCATTTAATCGACTCTATACTATTCAAAAGATCCGAACAAGGCTTATACAAATCATCCGCATCAGTCAAAGCGGAACATTGTACATACAAGGTTTGTACTTCTGGATGCAGGGTAGCAAACTTATTTATAATTGCACTTTTACCAATGCCAGCATCCCCATGTAACAAATCAATACAACCTTTTCCCTTTAATGCAATCTCAAGACGGTTTGACAAAGAATCTAATATACTCTCTCTACCAAATAATTCCCCTGTATAACTAACACCCATAATATATCCCCTTTCAGGAAAACAACATATAATGATATTTATATTATACGTCTTCACTACGACAAATGAAAATAAAATGAAATCTAAATTTATATAAAATAAAATAGAGATAATTACTATGGTTAATCCATCTGTAATCATCTCTATTTGTTATTAACTATTTATTTTCTAGTGCTTCAATAATCTCATCTAAAGCTATTAGACGGGCATCATAGTCTATTATCTTATGGTAAATAAAATATACAATCGGTAAAAGAAAAGCTAGTAAACTAAAGATAAAAATCATAATAGCAATTAGAGCATTACTCGTTTCTATTCCAATAGTTAAAAGTAGTACTACTACCGACAAGAAAAAATAAGGTACAAGATAATAATTTTTATGTTTTTTCAACTTATAATCGAACCACATTGTTATCAAATATAAAATAAACATAGCTACAACTAATACAATTGTTGTTAGCGTTATATAATTTTGAAAATTTATACCTATAACCCCATTTGTAATACTAGGATTAACATTAGAGGTCACCGTGGAAAGGAAGGATACCAATATTGTAAGTAAACCACCAGCTTTAAAATAATTTCTTCTTAACTCAACTACAGAATATTCCATCCTGGCATCACTTAAGGAAAACTTAGCAGCCTTATAACATTTTCTATAATTATTTTTCTGTTCTAAGATCCAGCCATTAGATTTACACAATAGCATTCCAGTTTTTATCAATTTAAATTTTCCTCAATTACTCATATAAATTTATCTCTATATACGATTTCGATACAATAATAACTAATCTTTATCTGTAGATAACTTCACTCTAATTTCATGTCGTTTAATAAATTTATTATTCTTCTCAATATCAAAATAACTTTGATATACTTTAAAATCTGGAATTAAATCTTCTCGGTGTTGAGCCAATATATCTAAAATTTTAATCTTATCTTGTTCTGAAGTATTAACACCAAATATGATTCCTTTTAATAAATTTCTAGGGTATGATATTTTTCTGGTATCTTTATTTTTAAATTTATCACTATAATCCATTAATAATCCTCTGGCTTCGCTCTCATTTTTCCAGTCAGAATACTTCCTTGTATAAATCAATTCATATAGCTGACTAAAGTTAGTAAACCATTGAGGATCCAATCGCTTACTATACATTTTAGATTCTTTTTTTCCATCAATATACCAGAATCCTAAACACTCATCAATACGTATATATTCATAAAAGTTTACTGGAATACTCTTATTAAAATAATCTATTTTTTTTATTCCTATAATTGACTCATCAAACTTTTTAAGTTCAAATTCAAGAGATTCATCAAAAATAAGGCATACCCCTTTATGATCATCAGCATAATGCCCCCACATTGATGAATTCCGGTGTGTATAAGAAAAGCATACCATGTAAGCATTTGGTCTTACCAATTCGAGTAGACGTTCAATATATAACATAGGAAATTCCATATACATTAATATATTAAAGTTTTTATTAGGACTTCTAAGTTTATGTTTTAACAATAATCGACTACTTACTAAATTAATCCTAATGGTTTCGGGAATTCTTAAAATACTTGTTGAATCATACTGTTCATTAGGTATAAATATATTTACTTGATTTGCAACATTAGAGTAATCTGCCACTATCAAACCAAACCTAGTAAATCCATTAATAATTTCATCTAAAATAATTAAATGAATACTCTCTAAATAATATAATAATGTATTTTTATCAACTTTCCAATATGACAATACATTAATAACCTTTATTATCTCTTCATTCCTTATAAGTCTTTTATAAACAGATTTATATAAGTTCTTATATAAATCAGATGTTAAGACATTATTTGTAATTAAAATATTAATATCATCCTTCGTCAAACTGTCTGATTTATTTGTAATAGCTCCTTGAAAATAGAGTGAGCCTAAACATAATATATAATGTCTAAAGAAGTTTTTCCATAAAATTTCATCTCCATCCCAATAGATATCCATATCGCCTTCCATAGGATCATTTAGGTTATTAATATCGCTAAAATAAAAATATGATTCTTCTAATTCCTTATATTTAATTATCGCATCTATACTTCTATATCTGTATAATTCTGACATAATTTTCCTTTCACTTTACATAAAAAGAGGTAGAAAAGTCCTATTTGGTTTTTTCTACCTCTTTTCCTTACATTTTGACGCCTAATAGGGCTAATTGTTCGGCTATTTCTTTTTCAAGTTGTGCAATTTCTTTGTTATCTTGTTCAATCATACGATTGATTTCATCAAGATCAAGTTCTTCTTCTTCCTCAAATGTGTCTACATATCGAGGAATATTTAGATTATAGTCATTCTCTTTAATTTCTTCGAGAGATGCAACATGTGCATATTTATCAACGTCTTGTCTATTTCGGTATGTTTCAATAATTTTAGTAATATTTTCTTCACTCAAATTATTTTGATTTTTACCTTTTTCGAACTCATTGCTAGCATCAATAAATAGTACGTTACGTGTCGTGCGATTTTTCTTAAATACAAGAATCGTTGTAGGGATACTTGTACCATAGAACAAGTTCGCAGGCAAACCAATCACCGCATCAAGGTAATTCTTTTCTATAATAGTTTGGCGAATCTTACCTTCTGCTGCACCACGGAATAGAACTCCATGAGGCAAAACGATTGCCATTGTGCCTTCATTATTTAAATGATATAAGCTATGTAATATGAAAGCATAATCTGCTTTAGAGGCTGGTGCTAATTTGCCATATTCACTAAAACGTGGATCTTTAAGTTTACTTTCATTATTATCCCATTTAGCAGAGTATGGAGGATTCGCAACAACCGCATCAAAGGAACGGGGTCTATCGATACCATCACGGTCAGGACCGTCTGGCCAATCACTTTCAAGAGTATCAGCATTATTCAGTGTCATATTATTATACGTAACACCATGCATCATTAAGTTCATACGAGCCAAGTTATATGTTACCGTATTTAGTTCTTGCCCATAAAAGCTAACCGCACCTTGACGAGATCCATCAGGCAATTCATTACGAACCGTCAATAGTAGTGAACCAGAACCCATTGTTGGGTCATAGACTGTGAAAGTATCAGTTTGAGATTCTATATTCCCAGTAACAATCTTAGCCAAGATTTGACTAACTTCATGAGGTGTATAGAATTCCCCACCTTTTTTACCAGCATTAGCTGCAAACTTACCAATTAGATACTCATAAATCTCACCAAGTATATCCTTACCATTTTCATCTTTATACTCGATTTCATCAATTTTAGTAACAACTGCATTTAAAGTCTTAGTTCTACCTGCTGTTGTTGATCCAAGTCCAGAATCTCCAAGATTAATGTAGTTAAAAATGCCTCTAAAATCTGCTGCAGCTTCTTTATTAATTTCAGCATTTTTATTAAAGTTTTCAAATAATCGTTGATAATCACTAGGAATAACAGATCCATTATGAATACTTTCAGTTAATGAAACCCATGTATCCTCAGGATTAATAGCATATCCTAATGTGCCAGCAATATCAATTAAACAAACATCTAAACCTTCCTCTTCAACAAGCTCCTTATATGCGTCATTAACGGATTTTCCATCTGAAATATCAACCAAGTCATTATTAACTAAGTACTCTTCCTGATGAATGGAAAGATATTTATAGAATAAAAATGGAAGAATGTAATCTTTGAAAGAGCTTGCATCCATTGTGCCACGCAAATCGTTGGCAATCGCCCATAATTGGCTTGAAATATTCTGTGCTTTTGATTCTGCCATACAAAATCTCCTTTATTTATACAAACATCTGTTGAAGTAATGCTTTTTTCTGTAATTTTAAGTGATCTAACTTACGCTGATGAAGGGTAATAAGATTATCCAATGCAGAAAAATATGTTTCTATCTTTATCTGTTCTTTTAAATTCGCTGGATATGTAATATTAATTTTCTGAACATCTTTTTTAGTTAATTGAGGTTGAGCACTACCGAAACTAATAAATGAAATTTGACTTTGCCCCTTGTAGGATCTCAGAAATTGTTGTAAATATGACATGCTAATATCTACTCTTTTTCTTAAAATTAGCATTCCTGAATTAATTCTTACATGAGGCATAACACATTGAGTCATTTGATTATACCAAGCGATATGACCTAAAGAGCCTCTTGAAGTTATAATAACATCATCTTCGACAAGCCTACCATTTCCCATACTATTAGATTTTTCTTCAGTTATATACTGATTGGTTTTAAAAGAAAAACCTTCATTTGTCACATTTGATGCATTCAAAAATAGAGTATGACCTTGAACGTCGAAATCAACCTCTTTCGGATAGTTTTTTCCTCTATCTCCATCTAATACATCAACTAAATCTTCCAACTTACGCTGTTCCCAAGCATCAGTAAATCCAGGGAAACGAAGTTCAGGATATCGTTCTCCATTTTTCGGAAAAAGTTTCTGAAGTAACGCTTTTTTCTTTAATTTAAGATTATCTAACTTACGCTGATGAAGGGTAATAAATTTATCGAGAGTATTTAATAATGTCCCAATTTGTTTTTGTTCAGCTAGGGTAGGTACTAAAACTGTTTCTTTCAAAAAATCTTTAGCAACTAAGTTTGTCATCATTGTAGTTTTTTTTGTACATCTTGATAGAACCTTTCCCATTATTGGTTCATAGTTAATATAATATTTCCAAAAATAAATATCATATTTAACAATTGGTCTAAATACTTCAAAAACATGAGATATAATTCCATCACCTATAGTATTTTCCACAAATCTACCATAAGCAAAATCTTTACTCTTATTTCCCTCAAAGGCGATCTCACCATATCGGAATATATTATAAGTCCTTAAATATTCTTCATTAGATACTTTTGCATCAGATTTATAATACATATTCGCTACAGAGATAATTTTATCAAGTGAATATGATAAATCATTCTTTTCAGAGATTTTCTCATATAAATCACTAAACTTACGATGTTCCCAATCTTCAGTAAATCCCGGAAATCGTAATTTAGGAACTCTCCGCTTTTCTTTACTCATCATAACCTCGCTTTCCTTTTATCATAACAACACTACCTTTCATTAACATAAGAATCTGCAAATTTATATAGAGCTGCCACAAGTTCATTACCATATTTAATTTTATTAAGGCTTACAATATCTGAATCTTGTGCTTTTGCTTGGTATTCCGCACGTGCATCTTTTTTTAATTTACTAATTCTACCTGTACTATCTAAATCCTGTTTACCAGCGGTATGTCGAGAAAATAGATCTAATATTTCGTCATTACTAATAACATCAATGATTCCCCATTTTAAGCGGAAATTAGATAAATCATCATTTATAATCATCGTATTTACATCTTCGATGATTTCAGCGCGAGATAACTTTACAGGATATTGAATACGCTTTCCTTCCGGTGGATACGTACCTTTATAAATTGCATCAACAGCATTATTAATTTGTTTTGCATATTGTCGATCATCTAAAGACATTGCAAAATCATTAATTTTTTCACAATAATCTGCAGCTATGTCCATACGTTTTTCATGAACAGCATTCATTAAAGCTTGTATCAATTCAGTAAGATAATCATAGTTAACACTAATTTGTTTTACATGTATCATACGTAGTTCAATTTGAGCAACTGGTACATCATGGTTTTCAGCAATTCGTTCTTTTAAATCGTTATACAGAGAAGTTGTTAACATTTCTTCTTGTTCAGGTGTCATCCCTAACAATGTAACAAGTTCATCTGGATTATCATAGTCAAAGCCAATGTCTTCTCCATTAACGACATCCGGATCATATTGTTTTAGCTTTGACATTCCAGCACTATATGAGCGCATAAGATTAAACATTTCTTCTTGCTTAGCTTCACTAGCAGGAACTTCTGTAAAGTTATCCGTCATATCTGCAAGACGATTTACCACTTGTTTTACTTCTTCAAATTGTTCTTTGAAAGGTTTCGCTAAAACACCAGTATCAACTAATTCCTTTGTATCTACTAATGTGTCTTGTACATCAGCAGAGTGTTTATTCGCATAAATACTTAAAGCTCGGTTCATGAGTTCTTCGTTTTTAGCTGGCCATCTGTAATTGACTATACGGCCCCACGGTTTTCCTTGATTATCCGCAATGCGATTTGTTCTAGAATACGCCTGAATTAGCATTGCATCCTTTAATGTACGATCTACGTAAAGTGTATTTAGCTGCGGTGCATCAAAACCTGTTAAGAGTTGATCTACAACGATAACAAGATCTAAATATTGCCCATCTTGTGCTGTACGATTTAAACGTGTTGTTAAGTCTTGAGTATATCCTGATACATCATCAAGTCCAAAACTAGTACCAAACATCTTATTGTAATGTTTCATAGCACGTAATAAACCATCATTTGTAGTTAATTGGTTATCACTATTATTGGTACTCATACTGAAAGTAATACCTACTTTTAACGTAGGTAGCCCTTGTTCTAGGCGTTCTTGATTCACTCGCTCAAATTCTTCAAAGTACATTAAGGCCATTGGTGTACTAGGTCTATTGCCACCTACATGTGTAGTAAGCATTGCATTATAAGCCCCATCATTAGAACGGTTTCTCCAATTTTTAAAGATATCTTCTACAACCAATTTTACGTGTTCTTCATTATTATCATAGAAGCTTGGCTCTATCATGTCATCCATATCATCATCAGTAAGATTAGCAATTTTTCGTTCAATATCGAGCTCATTCCAATTAGGATATTTCTTTTCATAGAACTTTGGTAAATATTCAAGTTTCATTTTGTCTTCTGCAATTGTAGTTTCAAAATCCACTTTAAAACCCAATACATTTTTATCTGCAATAGCTTCTCGAATAGTATATGCATGTAACAACTTACCAAAAACTTCATGTGTTTTAGTACCTTTTTTGCCTACCACCTTATCAAACATAGGGGTTCCTGTATAGCCAACCCAAGCAGCACCTTTAAATACTTTTTGTAAATCTTCAAAGCTTTCACCACCGGTAGACCTATGGGCCTCATCTACAATAAACACAAAGTTCTTATTAGGTACCACAAAGTCTTTACGATTAATGAGAGTATTTAGTTTTTGTACAGAGGTAACAATGATGCCATACCCTTTTTCATTTAATTTTTTCTTTAACGCTGAAGTATTTTCTGTCCCTCCAACTGTATCGAATTGTTTACCATCAATATCAATAGAACCTTCAGGGTCATATGCCTTATAATTTGCTTCAGTTTGTTTTGTTAATGCGATACGGTCAACGACGAATACAACCTTATCTACATTTGGCATGCGACTTGCCAGCCACGCAGTTTTAAAACTAGTAATTGTTTTACCAGATCCTGTCGTATGCCAAACATAACCTAATTTATTAATTGGTAAATCGAAATCAGCACGTTTTAATTCATTTAAAACTGCTTTTGTTGCATATACCTGATAAGGACGCATAACCTTAAGCATTTGTTTATTCTTAGTACCGTCAAGAATAGTAAATAATGTAGACATTTGATGTGCCATCGGTATGCTAAGGAACATATCTGCAAAGGTAGTCCAATTACGAACAACTTTGTTATCATTAGGATTTTGCCATTCAAAAGCAAAATCTTTATTAAACAAATCGGCCGTAGTATTCGCCATATATTTAATTCGATTTGGAGTCATTGCGACTAGAATTTGAACTGTTGAGAAAATATCACTATACTGTTTTTCCTGAATATATTGATGCATTTGATTTAATGCCTCATCCACAGAATGTTTTACAGATTTTTCCTCAATTTGAATAATTGGCAAGCCATTAATGAGTAGTGTTGTATCAAACCGACGTTCTGGACGACCTGCAATTTGCGGTTCTCGCTTAATTTGACTAACTACTTGATAGACAGTATTACCTGCCCCAATTTGTTTTTGATCAAATACTGTTAAAAATACATGACGGCCATCATCTAGGTCAACTTCTACTTGGGATACGCCATTGATACCATATAAAAACTGCCCTGCTTGATATGGTGTATACAGTTCATTAATTACCTTTTGAACTTGTTTAAATTCCGTATCACTTAATGGTTGTGTCAGTTGATTTTGATTTAATTGATATAAAATCTTGCGGAAATTCTCCCAAAGCGCCTCTGTTGTTTTTATAGTTGGCTCATATTTCCAAAGTTTACTTTTATAAACCTTCATATTACCATAAGCATCTATTGTATCACCTATTTGATTAGAGTTAACTGCATTAGTCACAATCCCAGTTGATAATTGCTCAATTAATTTATTTTCAAATTCTAGCTCTGTCATATTAGTTTACTCCCTGTAACGTAATAATTGCTTTATGATATGTGTTATCTGCAACACGCTGTTTTAATGCTCTTAGTCGTAATTGTTTAAAATAAATATCCCCCAGAATACGTTGCTTTTCAATTGATGGTAGTTTTGGTAACTGTATTTGTTTTAATAAACTAAGACTATATCGTACAACCTGACTTCCCTGTAAGTTTTGTTTGAACTGTTTTTTTATTTTAGGATTCTCATTAATCAAATAAGCCATAAACTGTTTATCTATCGGAGTATTTAAAGGTTCCATTCGAACATAGTTTTGAGTGAAAAGGTATCCTTCATGATCTGTAGTAACAATTGTAGCCATACCAGATATTGTACTAAATATTAAATCTCCTACTTTAAGGGTAGAACCTTTATACTCTGTACGAATTTGTTTCCTATCACTCATAGCTCCTGGTACCCCAGTTAAATCTTCATATAATTCGTTCTGTCCATACAAAGTATACAATACTGCAGCTTTACTACTACTTTCCTCTAGTCGATATTGTGATACTCCTGTATTACTATGAAATATATCTTTAATATACACTAGATCACCTCTTCCTTAAAGATAATTTTCATTTTATTTTTATTTTTGCATGTAAAAAAATTACACTGTACAACTTTTAATTAAAGTATACAGTGTAATTCATATAAAAGCAATTGTATTTTTTGTAATTTTTAAAAATGCAAAATTTATTTTGTCATTTGTTGATATTTATTAAATTCAGTCTTAGCTACATTAATTATTTTTCTATATAAATCCTGGTTAACTTGCATATCTGTATAACGAATAAACTCACCAGTTTTATCAAATGGTTTCGATTTCGCAGCAAATGGATTAGTATGAGAGGCTACGCCAGCTTCTCTCCCAATAATTAATGAATCATGATATGGATTTACATAAAATAGATAATAAGTACCTAAATGGCTTCCACCAGATGAACAATAAGCCACAGGAACTAGTCCATAATCCTTAAATGTGCGCATAGAATATGCTGCTACTTCAGATACAACACCATCATTCATAGACATGTCCGCAACAACCCAACCATTGTAAGGACCGTAGCCCTCACCTTTACCAACTATTTCAGATGTTCTTGCATGACAACTAAAAGCAATTGTGCTAATAGCTAGTAATGCTAATAATAACTTTTTCATTTAATTACTTCCCTCCTTAATTCTCTCAAATATTATATATAGAATATCATATTTTATTTGACTCATAGTAGTATAATATAAATATAGGAACAAGGAGGTAATTACTATGAAATTTACAAAACGTATACTCATCATGACTGCTTTAGCCGTAACCGCTGTTGCATCTACTGGATTTGCTTACGATTATGTATGCAATAACTCTCAGTACAATTGCAACACTAACACACAATACAATTCCGATAACAATACGAACAATACTAACTATGCAACATCCAACAATGACAACCAAAATTATTGCGGTCCAAACTCTAATTTTAGAGGATGCGGCGGATATAGAAGATAATATGGTAAATATAGAAAAAGCCTATAGTACTAAACATGTACTATAGGCTTTTGTCATATACTTTCAGAAGACAAGAAAAATATTAGAATAGTAACTGTTAACAAATTTGGCTACTTATGCCCCACCAACTGATAGCTCATATCCACTAGCATTTTAAGTTTCTCTATATCTTCATAGCTTTCTATATCCACCGATATCCAGTGTTGTTTATTCATATGATACGCAGGATAGATTCCGTTTTCATGGATCAGATTAGGAATCAAGTCGGGTTCGCATTTTAGATTGACTATATCCATAGATTCATTTGTATCTCGACCTACTTGATGGCCTTTGATATCAAAAATTCCAGCAAACCATTTTTGATTATCTCTACGTCGGATTACTATATAGTCAGGGTATCTTTCCCATGGATAATCAACATCACAAACATATTCTTGTTGTATGTATTGAAGTAATTCATTACGATTCATAATCTCCTACCGTGTTTTAATAAAGTCCATATCAAACATATCTTTTGGTATAGCTGCCATACCTGGTAGACTTCTTGAGTATTTATCTGCATCATTTGCATTATCTACATATTGAATTATGTCACGCAGATCTTTTGCTGGCGTCTCATAATCAGAGTTCGCCATTATAAAGTGTGTATACAAATATTTATCGTCATACAGCGATAGAATGTACATTCTAGATGTAGAACGATCTACCTCCATATACATGGCCGGAGTAGCATCATTCCAAACTGTGGCGTATTGGATTGGTTTATAATCAGAATAAGGCTTATACATAATGAAATGTTGTATTAATTTAGAGTTAATTTTATGGCGATTTGCTAACTCCTCTGGCTTTAATTCTCTTACCATAATACCTTCACGATAACTTTTACTATCATAAATATAAATTGCATCATTATCCGGGCCATGATATGTCAAATTACTTGATTTTAGTGTTTGGAATGTGAATCCATTTATAGTTATCGGTTTAGTTTTGGAAAGTAATTCTTTAGCTGGTTCAATAGATGGTAAAACATAATTAACTAATGGAGACATTAATTCTTTATACACATATTCCTGATCATGTTTCTTTAACAGTTCTACTTCTCTTTTTTTAGATAAATCATAACTTATACGATAATACATCGAAGGATCTGATTTAACGCTAAAGTTAATTGCCCCTTCTAAAGCACCATTTTGAGTTGGACTAATCTCCCATGTAGCATGTTTAATAGTAGGATATGAAAAGGAGTTTCCTTTTATGGAGTTTTCATTATCCTTACGAATGGTATAATGTAAATTTCCATCAATCAAAAGAATATTTCCTTTTTTAACATCTGTAGTTAATGGGTCCCCTTTCACAGTTTTACCAAACTGACTACTCACAGGCATCGTAAATTTAATATTTGCGCCATTATCTTTAAGAATAAAAACAGAGGATGAGAAATTTACGGAATGATTCAGTTCCTCAGTAATGTATACTAACTCATCCATTGACCATTTTCTAGGCATATTATTAGTATATTTTGCCTTAATTTGACTACCTACATCTACTTCCATATTCTTAGCAGTTTTATCAACTTTACGATAGTTTTGATACGCATCCTTTGAAATTGATGAATCTGCACCGGGAATATTCACATCAACAGCATAACTAGATACACTAACGGCACTTAATATTACAGCACTTAGTAATAATCGTTTTAACATATACAGCTCTCCATAAAATAGTAATCTATAAAACAATTTTCTTTAATTTAGTTCTTAACTGGTATCATATTTTCAAAACTTGTGCCATATGCTTCTTTAAAAATATAATTTCCCACTACGTATTTAGGATCACGTAAAGCTACATCAACATATTGTTCTGCCCTATTATTAGAATTAGCAAAAGCTATACCTTCATAATTAAAGTCTTCTATACTATTCATAGTCAATCTCATACCAGAACCAGCTTGTTTGGCATAAATAAGCAAAGAATAATCTTGTGAATACTGTGGTACACGCAATATGCTAGCTACTGTATGTCTTATATCATATCGATATGTAACTAAAACCTTATGAATATATGGATTAAGTCTATGACTATTTTTATTTTCAACCTCATATACAACTGCTTGAACTTTATAAATAGATTGATCTTCTTCAATACTTTTAATAGAACTCTTATCTACAAAATATGTGATAGAATTCTCACCTGTAATAATAGGAATATTATTTTTATTAATCTTTATATCTTGCATCGATATAGCCTGAATTTGTAATGGTAACACTATACAAGACAATAATAAAATGATAAGTATTTTTTTCATTATATTTCCTTCTCTCTTATCTATTTACATATACTTTTTATAATTTATAACTCTAGCATATCACATAATGAACTATTTCTTTCATTATATTAAAGCCTGTAATACTCAAATAAGTATTACAGGCTTTTTTTCACTATTTCAAGTTTATATTAGAACTCGATTTACCAATATACTATTTTCTAACCATTCATACGATTAAAGTATTCAATAGATTTTGGTGAGAATTCAACGAATGTATTCCCATAAGAGAATGGTCCCAATTCATATGGTTGGTATACAAGACCTATGGCGCCTTTACCTTTCAAGTAGTAATTGTCAGAAACATATTCTACATTCCAGTTTGGTAGTAAGTCTGCTTTTTTATGACCTTCACTGTAGAAGCGCAAAATCCCAGAGTTAATGCCTCGTTCTATTTGTTGTGGATTAGCAATTTTTACATAGTTATATAACGGAATTCTTTGGCCAGTTATCTTGTTATATACTAAGCCTTTAGTGTTATACATACCATGCGCACTACCAGCATGGTAATGATATGTAGTTAACAAAATAGATACTACTTGAGAGTCTTCATAGGTAACTTTATAATTTTGCTTTACTTGATATGCATGTTGATCGTAATAAACTGATTTTGCATATAAAACATAGTTAGCAATGTCTGTATTAATCGCCTTTTGTGCAAACATATTATTGGTATATACCAATGGATATTTTAATTCCATGTTTACATCGGATTGACTACCTGTAACAACAGTTGCATACGTAGGTACCGCCAACATAACACCTAACATAGAGGTCATACATAGCTTTTTAAAGATTCCCATAATACTGTCTCCTTTTAACAAACACCTTTAAATAGGTCATTACTGTGTTAGTTCTACAAGCTATAATAAAAGTCCTCTTTTTATATTTCATTTTTCTGATAATATATTCATTATATAAAATAACAAGACTATCTAGTCTTTCACACTAAATGTTAGGAAGAATGCCCCCTAATACAGCACTAAGAAGCCCAAGTACAATCATCCAAATTGATATAAATCTTAAAACAAAGGATGTATATGTATAGATTTGTATAGTAAATTGATTATAATCAATAGCACCTTTAATTACCTTATCGCCTACTTTTTTCATAACTGCATCTAGTACAAAGGGATCTTCTGTAACGGATAGTCTATAGGTGCCTGGACTCGCATCAAAGGTATATAATTCCATTCTAGAGTGAGTAATGCCATTAACTCGGGCGCGCATAATAGATAAAAATAAAGGAATTGTCCTTTCCGTTTTTTCATCAACTAAGTTAAAACCAAATTCTCCAATAGGCGCCTTTGTAAACATTTTTCCACTAAGCCATAGGCCATAAGTACCTGCTCGCTCTAACGTAAAAGTGCCTTCTTTATTTACATAGGGCATTTCATAGAGCATCTTAGCTCTACCAAAGCGAATCGTGTATTTAATACCTAAATAAAACAAACAAAGTCCTAAAGGTATCAACAGATAAAATAACTGTTCCATTACCTACTCCTCCTCTATTCTCCCGCTTTTACACAACACGATATGTATTTTCAATATATCATACTTTCACCATACAAAAAAGGACCCTCCAAAGAGAGTCCTTAGTCTGTATTGTTATGCTATTAAGCGTTTTTAGATACTTCAACAAGTTTAGCGAATGCTGCTGCATCGTTAACTGCCAAGTCAGCCAACATTTTACGGTTAACTTCAACGCCTGCTTTAGTCAAACCAGCGATGAAACGGCTGTAAGTTGTGCCATTGATGCGAGCCGCTGCGTTGATACGAGCGATCCACAATTGACGGAATTCGCGTTTTTTCGCACGACGGTCACGACG
>OIFJ01000283.1_pt1 | contig 25270 bp, 9 predicted proteins | sample 1582011 | NCBI WGS metagenome assembly OIFJ01 (sample SAMN07501050, study PRJEB24779) | human gut metagenome | isolation source: stool | host: human infant | place: USA: Pittsburgh, PA
ATTGTACATAGTAATCCAATTTAGGAGTTTTGTATACAGGAGCTTCTACTACAGGAGCTGGAGCTGGAGTGTATACAAGAGCTGGAGCTGGAGTTGCTACAGGAGCTACTGTTTTGTGACCACCGAAACGGTAGGACAAGCCAACTACAGGACCTTGGAAGGAGATGTTTTCATTATCTGCATGTTTTGTATTGATATAACGGTAACCAGCGTTGATATCCAAGTCTTCGTTCACTTTGTAGCCTAAACCAGCTTCCCAAGTGGAAGTTTTCTTAGTACCTACACCAGCTTTACCGTAAACTTCTACTTTAGAGCCAAGGTTAGCTTTACCAATTACACCTGCTTGTGCAATGTTATTAGCTTTAGCGAAGTCATCGCCAGAAATATGAGCATAGCCACCATATACAGCGAAGTTTTTGTTCAAGGATTGAACCAAGTTTACTTCGTGCATTTTGTCGCTATAGCCAATGCCACCCAATTTGTCGTTCAAACCATGGTAAGCATATTGAACAGCAGTTTTGTCAGACAAAGCGTATGTCAAACCACCATCAAAGTTCCATTTTGCATCAGCATTGAAATGTTCAGTTTTTGCTTTAGAATGAGCTGCACCAAGATCAACTTGGAATTCGCCTTTGTTGAATTGAGTTTGTGGAGTTGCGCCAGCTACGGATACGCCTACAGCAGCAACTGCCAATAAAGCTAATAATTTTTTGTTCATTATAATTCCCTCCAAAAATAGCCCACAACAATACACAGGGCCTTGGTAATAATATACTTTCATTTTACACAACTTTTCGATAAATTTCAATATTCTTTATGAATTTATCATGAGAATTTCGAATTATATCTATATGTAGATGTTATATATTTTAACTTCATAACCACTACTATCGTTATATTCTAGGAATATACTATGTCTAATCATATGATAGATAAATTTATGCTTTATCCTTTTAAGATATATCTTAGATTTATATTAAAGTATCTTTAAGATTAACAGGATAAAGGAAAACGCCTACAGTATATAATGTAGGCGTTTCCTTTTAAATTAGTTTTATATTAAATTAGTCTTCTTTTACAGAGAACCATGCACGATGGAATACGGCTGCAATCGCACCACCTACTAAAGGAGCAACGATGAAGAGCCATACGCCGATGGATACCTTCATGAACTCAAAAGGCATGCGTTCCCTCTCTTAAGGGTATTCATGTTACTCTCATTAGTATAAATATTTTCTAAATTATATCAACGACTTTTTTTCGATATAATTTTACAAAATATTATTCTGTATCCCCTAATTATATATCATGACGTTTCTCACACATTAAATTCTATAGAATATGCTATACTGTTATTATATTTTGTAGAAATTACTATTGTATGTGCAGTTATAGAAGTATGTACAGTTATATAGAAGTATATATAGTTATAAGGAGCTATATAGGAGGAACCATGAGTAAAACAGCTTATATTGTACGTCATATTAACTTTGAAAATGCCGGTATTTTAGAGTCCGTCTTAATAGATCGAGGATTTGAGCTAACATACATTGAAGCGCCCCTTGTCAACTTTGAACACTATGATGCGACAGAAGCTGATTTAGTCATCGTCTGTGGAGCCCCTATTGGCGCATATGACGAACAGCTCTACCCATTCTTAACTGATGAAATCAAATTTATTACAGATCGTATAAATAGTAAAAAGCCATTACTTGGCATCTGTTTAGGTGCCCAACTCATATCCCGTATTATGGGAGGTCACGTAGGTCCTATGAAGCATGGGAAAAAAGAAATTGGCTTTGGTCCGTTAGAATATACTCCTGAAGGCGCCTCCTCCCCATTGGCATTACTAGGCAATGTACCGGTTCTTCACTGGCATGGCGATGAATTTGAAATCCCTAAAGGTGCTGTGAGACTTGCTAAAACAGAACTATGCAAAAATCAAGCATTCTCCGTAGGCACTCACATTCTAGGCCTTCAATTTCATATGGAGGCTGATCCTGCATTCATTGAAAGTTGGCTTGTGGGCCATTGTGCAGAGCTTTCTAACGCAGGTATCGATATTTCTAGACTCAGAGAAGAGGCTAAGCAGCTACGCCAAGAATTACCAGCTGCAGGAAAAGCAGCATGTATTGCTTGGCTTGAACAAAACCATTTATAAAAGTAAAAACCGCCTTAGTAAAACTAAGGCGGTTTTTACTTGTTTCTTATATATATCCCTTACATATATACACGAAATCATGGATTTCAGGTCCGATAACACATTCCCCAATGTGTCATTTTTTCCACATTTCGTATTGTACATCAAACAAATTGAATAGGCAAGAAGTTTTTCATAAACTTTTCATAAATTATTCTATTTTTTTCAATATAGCTAGTAATCTTAAATAAAACATTGTAGATTCTATCTATATTAAAGCTATATATCGAATAATTTAAACTTTAGATTTTATATGAAAATCCATCGCATAAATGATATTCAAAATTAATATTTTGAATACTAATCAGTAAGATTAAACAATTTTATGCTGCCATGTACCTCGAACAAATCGGTAATAGGAGCAACATAATCGTAAGGACTGGTCAAAGCACAAGGATAACCATGCGCCTAAAAGCCCTAAACCTAATGTAATACACAATAGGTATGTAATGATAGGCCGAATAATAGCTACACTAACAAGGGAATATTTCATAATATAATATGTATCTCCTGCCCCTTTTAGCACCCCAGAGTAAACTTGCTGCAATGCTTGAGGGAATGCAGCAATAGCCATAATCCCCATTAAGGCACCAGCTAACGTAACGACTTCACTTTCACGTGTATATAACTGTACCAATAAATCACCAGGGCCAATAAATATGAGTGCACTTACGAGACCTACTACGAGACCAATACGAGCACCAATTTTACCATACATATTCGCAATATCTGGTCGCTTATGTCCAAGGTTTTGCCCCGTATGAGAGGCCCCTGCAAAGCCAAGTCCCATAGCAAAGTAATAGAATATATCCATCAAATTCATACACACATAGTGTGCTGCTAATGGTACCGCCCCTAAGGACGCAACGATCATTGTGTACGTATACATACCAAATCGTTCAAAGAACTGTTCCCCTAATGAACTACCACCTACGTGGAACATAGTGTGCAAAACGGTTCGTTCAAACTTCCACTTTGAAGGATGTCGCAACGTTAATCCTGTAGTAGTATGTTGTGAAATCGTACGCAGTAATAATATAGCAATAACAGCACTACTAATCATTGTCGAAACACCAGCGCCCATGACACCGAGTTCAGGAAAGAAACCAATACCATAAATCAAGAAGAAGTTCATTATAGTATTTAAAATATTACCTACTACATTGGACTTAAAAATAACCTTGGTATTACCATACCCAATAAGAGCGGCCCCTACAATTTGACTAAAAGATTGGAATATTAGACTAATGACAACAAAACGGCCATACCAGACAGCCGTTTCTATATAGCCGTCTTCGGCACCTGTAAAGCGTAAGATATGCTCTAAATTAAAGAAACATATTGCCAATAAAGGTACATAAATCAAGAAATTCAAGAGTATGGATTGCTTAAGAACGGCATTCATACCATCAACTTCACTTTCACCGTGGCGGCGAGCTATAATAGCCGTTACCGCAATCGACAAGGCACGACAGAATATGAGCATCACCATCTCTGGCTGCCCCATAATACCAACTGAGGCAAGTGCGGAGGCACCGAGGGCCCCTACCATGGCTAAATCAATAGCTGTCATAAACTGCAGCATCAAACCTTGTAATGTAGCAGGCCAAGCTATTTTCAAATAATTGCCATACATCTGCTTTGTTGTACCTACAGGACCTAATCGTTCTGTAGCGGGCAACATTGCATCAATGGACAACCATCGTTGTATGCGGTCTAACATAGTAACTCCTATTCATGCAAGATCGTATAAGATTGAGCTATCTATTAGCCCCAATATCTTCTGTATTATATCACAAGAATATATGAAAAGTCATTCATATATTATAATTATATTTAATAATCTATATCAAAATCGCAAAAGAACCTCTTATAGCGTCTGAATATACCCTACCAGGTATTCCAACATATAAGAGGTTCTTTTAATTTTCAGAAAATATTATATCAGTCTATCATACGAAATTAATTATCAATTATCAACCTTTGGATGCCAACAATTGACTAACTGCTGCACGCAAGTCTTCTAAGCCTTGTTTAGTTTCAGCTAGTTCTTGACGTTGACGCTCATTTTCAGCTTCCAACGTATTGAGACGAGCCGCTTGATCTGCGATAACAGTTTTTTGTTCACTATTTTCTTTTTTGAGACTAGATACTTCATCTTGCATTACATACACAGAGCTAAGAGGGCCTGCTTTGTAACGATCAGGAATATTTTTCTTTTCTGGGCTAGAGCCAAATTTGTGGGTTACACCTGCATTGACCATATTGCGGTTTGCACCAAGAGATACACCAACGTTGAACATTGTATCTTCATTTGTATAATGTGCAAGACCTAAGGCCGCTGCTGTTTCACCGCGATAGTTACCAACACCAGCCATCACTTGAGTTGGTTCCAATGGGTCATATTGGATTGGTTTCAACGCTGCCATTGCTGCTGCATGCGCACCTACACGTTGTACCTCACCTGCTACTTGACCAATAGCATCGCCGATTCTAGCATTAGATGCTTTCAACTGACTAACATTAACAGCATCAGTATCATCTGTACCAGGTGCAATACCTTTAAGTTGGTTATTACCATTATTAAGGCCATCCTTAGTCAAGGAAATAGTGCCTGCATTTGGATTATTAGGATTTGCACTGCCTGGTGTAATTGTTATGCCATTACCATCTGTAACAGTTGTGTTACCTGCTGCATCTTTAAATGTAGCAGACTTCATATCCTTGAGTTCAGGATTTACTGCATAACTAATTGTTTTACCTGCTTGGCTAACCATCATATTATTGCCCGCTTTGAAAGTAACTGTTTCATCAGTTTTTACTTTTTCAGCTGTTGCAGTTGGTGTGCTGTTAATCCCAGAGCCTTCTGTACCAATAGTTGCATTCCAGCCAGCATTTTCAACGGCAGATTTAACTTGATTTTCCGTAGCAGCACGGCCAGACTCAATGTTATTTGGATCCCAAGTTTTATTAGTTAATCCTGTAACAACACCATCTTTGCCATTTACAGCAACAGGGTTATTTCCACCTGTAGTAATGATGCCATCTTTACCATCGATACCTACAGTACCAATTGTAGCCTTGCCATCCTTACCATCAAGAGCAATCTTATCACCAGCTTTTACAGAACCATTTTTGCCATCGATAGCAACTGCATTGGCACCATCACCAGCTTTAATCGTACCAGTTGTACCATCTACAGTTACTGCCTTAGTTGGATCTGTACCCAATGTAACGGTATCATTTAATTTATTGTCATAAATGATATGTCCATCAGCGGCAGTAGTCTTAGTCAATACAATATTGCCTGTAGTACTACCAGCACTTTCACCACCATTAGCAGTCAATTCTGTTTTAGACGCCTTAGACTTAGCTTCTAATTGACGTACATTGACAGCATCTGTGTCATCTGTACCATCTGCAATCTTAGAAATTTTATTGCCCCCATTATCGAGGCCATCTTTAGTTAAGGATACAGGATCCTTACCAGCTGCAGTAATTGTTACACCATCTTTAGTAAGAGCTGTTTTATTACCATTGCCATCATCGATAACTGTGCTATCCGCTGTGGAAGTATTTGTTTTTGTACCATCAGTAATCTTAGTACCATCAGCTGTTGTTGCTGTAGACTTAGCACCATCTGTTACTGTATTACCAGTTGCAGTAGATGTATTCGTTTGCGTACCAGCAGTTTGTGTAATGGAATCACCATTGATAACAGTTGTGTTATTACCAGTGCCGTTGAAGCTTGCAGAGTTCATATTCACAAGGTCTTTATTCAAGGAGTATGTGAAATCACGCTCATTTTGGTTGATTGTGATGTTTTCACCAGCAATCATTGTAACCTTTGCGTCTTTACCTACTTTGGCATCTGTCTTAGTACCAGTTTGTTTACCAGATGTAGCAGCATCCTTGTCAGCTGTAATTTCCCATGTTTGGTTAGCCGCAGCATCAGCTACTGCTTTCAATTGATCCTCTGTAGCAGCACGGCCAGAAACAGCATTGCCATCCCAAGTCGTATTAGCGAGACCTGTTACATGGTTATTTGTACCATCTACAGTGACACCACCGATATTCGCTGCTTTGCCTGTAATTGTACCAGTAGTACCATCTAACGTTACCGCCTTATTACCACCAGTTGTAATTGTATTATTTACACCATCAATAGCTGCACTACCAATAGTAGCCTTACCCGCTGTGCCATCAATAACAATGGCATTAGCGCCAGTACCAAATGTCAATGTATCATTAAGTTTTACATTGTAAATTGTATGACCATCTGCAGCCGTTGTAGATGTTAATTTTACATTACCAGTTGTTGCGTTAGCCGCTTCATCATCATTAGCAGTAATTTCTGTTTTAGATGCTTTTTTAGCAGCATTAATAGCATCGGCTACATTCTTAGCTGTTGCTACACCATCTGTAGCAGGAGCTGTAACAGTGCCATCTGTGCCAGCTGTAATAGCCGCTGTTTTTACGTCATATTTAACAACGCCTGCATCATCAATAGTAGCAGTTGTTAATGTGCCATCTTTAAAGTTCAAGCCATCTGCCAAGGATACTTGTTTGGCAGTACCATCATTTGCTTTGTAAGACAATTTGGTCTTAGTTGCAACCTTAGTACCATCAATTGTTACCTTGTAATCCTTAGTTGTGCCATCTGCACTTGGTGTACCAGTAACAGTCAACGGATTATCCGCATCAGTTGTATCAGTACTTACTGTAACTGCACTGACAGCAGATTTCTTAACCTCTGCTTCGGATACTTTTACTGTTAAGTTCTTACCATCGGCATCAGTTGTTACATATTTACCGTCGCCTTTGATACCCAATGTATCATCTTTAAGGTTGACTACACCGGCGGAGGTATTAGTATCGCCAGCAAATTTCAAGTTTATGGCATCAGTGCTTGCTTTAGCTGCCTTATTAATAGCATCTGCTACATTTTTAGCTGTTGCTAAGCCATCATCGCCTGTGACAGATGCTGCACCTGTAGTGGCATTGCTATCGATAGTAGCACGCTTTGTAGATACCTCTACAGTATCGCCATTCATCTTCGTAGAAATGAAATCACCGGTAGCACCTTTTACATTAAATGCTACATCCCCATCTTTTAAGGATTGGCTAGATACAGTACCACTATCAGCGCCAAGGGAAACTTTACGACTTACAGCCGCTGCAGCATCATTGATCTTGGTCTTAGTATCATCATTAATATCAAATGTTACCTTACCATCATTATCTACAGTAGCCTTTGTCATTGTGCCATCTACAAAGTCTAAGCCTTTAGACAATTTAACGGACTTAGCATCTGCATCAGCTGCACTATTAGCACGGTAGGTTAAGGTTTGGCTTGCTACAGTATCTTTCAACTGTTTTACATTTACTGCATCAGTATCATCAGTACCTTCTGCAACCTCTTTAATTTTGTTACCACCAGCATTGATTTCATCAATGGTAAATTGGACTGTTTTACCTGCTGCATTTTGGAATGCCATACCTTGTGCACTACCTTCAGCATTATTACCATGTTCATCACTAAACATGAGATATCTAGAAGTAAGAGCACTGTTATTAGGGCCTGATTGAATGTCCAAACCATCTAATCCAAGTACAGTATTCGCTGTATTAGGTTGATCTTCAGCTACACCATTATTAATTTTTAAACCATCATGATTAATTTTGGTATAAGCACCTTCACCTGGAGATGTAAATGTACCGCTAGAATTTACAGCATCAAACTTGATGGTTTCACCAAGACCATTTTCAAAAGAAATGGAGTTCATTTTCTTAAGGTCTTTATTTAATGTGGTAGCAATATTTTTGCCAGTTTGAGTAACTGTAATATTGTTATCACCAGTAAAGTCTACAGTATCTCCGCCGGCTACAGTAGTCGGTGTATCACCATTAGCAGATAGTTTCCATGCTGCACCGTCTTTAGCTTGACTAGCCGCTTTATTAATTGCGTCGGCTACATTCTTAGCAGTTGCTAAACCATCATCACCGGTAACAGAAGCAGTACCTGCAGCATCACTGTTGATAGTAGAACGTTTTGTGGAAACTTCTACAGTGTCGCCATTCATCTTCGTAGAAATGAAGTCACCAGTCGCACCTTTTACATTAAATGCTACATCGCCATCTTTTAAGGATTGACTAGATGCTGTGCCGCTATCTGCACCAAGAGAAATATTACGAGCAACTGCAACGGAAGAGTTATCTACTTTAGTTTTAGTATCTGCATCTAAACCAACTGTAACAGTTTGACCATTTACAGTGGCTGTCACACCATTTGTACCAGCCACATTAAGTTTTTGGTTTTTAAGATCAATAGTACCGTTATTTGTACCATCTGTAATATTTAAGTTTTGAGACAAGTTAGCAACAGCTTGCTTAACATCACCAATATTTGCTGCATTGGAATCAGTTGTACCACCACTAGCAACATTAGTAATTGTCTTGTTACCACCGTTGATACCATCAGTTTTATCAATGGAGATGCCACCTACAGTTACTTTATCTGTTGTGATACCAGTACCTGTAATTGCAGTAGTACCATTTGTTAAGCCAGATGTATTGATTACTGTGTTACCTGCAGTAATAGAATCTACTGTAAGATCTTTCTTCGTAGCTACAGTAATTTTCTTTTTATCTGTACCATCTTGAGTGATCAAGATATTGTCGCCATTGATAAGATCTACTGTATCCCCACCTTGTACAGATGTTTTATCTGTTGTGCTGGAATTTGTTGTAAGATTCCATGCTGCACCAGCTTTAGCCGCATCAGCTGCTTTATTAATAGCATCAGCTACATTTTTAGATGTTGCTAAGCCATCATCGCCGGCTACAGATGCAGCACCTGTATTAGCATCGCTAGTAATAGCTGCACGCTTAGTGGAAATTTCAACAGTGTCGCCATTCATCTTCGTAGAAATGAAATCACCTGTCGCACCTTTCACATTGAATGCCACATCACCATCTTTTAAGGATTGGCTAGATGCTGTGCCGCTATCTGCACCAAGAGAGATGTTACGAGCTACTGCTGTGGACGCATTATCTACTTTAGTTTTTGTAGCTGCATCAAGACCTACTGTAACAGTTTGGCCATTTACAGTTGTAGTTACACCATTCGTACCGGAAACAGTAAGTTTTTGATTCTTAAGATTTACAGTACCATCTGTAGCACCATCAGAAACAGTAAGATTTTGAGACAAACCGTCTACCGCTTTATTGATAGAATCCGCTACATTTTTAGCAGTCGCTAAACCATCTGTAGGGCTATTTACTTTAGCTTTACCATCAGCATCATTAGTAATCGTTTCAGTGGCAGTAGAAATAGTTACAGTACCATTTGTACCTACCGTAGCTTTTGTAAAAGTACCATCTGTAAAGTTTAAACCATTTGCCAAGGACACTTTGTTTGCATTAGCACCATTAGCTTTGTATGTTAATTGTGTTTGATTAGCTAGCTTAGTAGTATCGATACCAATAGCATAATCCTTGGAGTTAGTACCCGCTGTTGGTGTTACAGTAATAGGATTATTCGCCGTATTAGCCTTGCTAACAGTTACTGCACCTACAGCTAAATCTTTTACTTTAGCAGAATCAACAGCTACTTGTACACCTGTAGCAGAGGCCTTAGTAGTAACTAGATCGCCATCACCAGCCACTTTAAAGGTTGCATCACCGTCTTTAAGATACTTAAGACCTGTAGATCCTGTATCACCTGTCAAACCAATACCTTTAGTTGTAGCATTTACCGTACTCTTGTCTAGACCAACAACAAGAGTACCATTATTCGTACCCACTAAATCAGTTCTAATACCATTAGCACCAATTACTTTTAGTGGACTTTCACTAAGCTTAACAGTACCAGTTTTAGAGTTTGTATCTAATTTTAATGTAACAGCATCTACAGCATTCTTTACATCTGTAATGTTCGCTGCATTAGTACCTATATTACCACCGCTAGAAACGTTGGTAATTTGTTGACCCCCTGCACTAATAGCATCGGTACCAAACTTAACAGTTTTCGTAGCAGTTTTTGCAGTTAAACCATCACGAGTTATGGTCACATTATTACCACCAGTAGTCGGACCAATTTGAAGCGTTGTATTACTCAATACATTATCGCCGGCTTTAAATGAATCGCCAGTAAAGTTTCTACCTTTTACAGAACCATTTGTACCATCTAGAGTAATTTGATTACCACCAGAAGAAACCGTAACAGATCTATTAGCTTTCACAGTATCTACAGTAATCGCCTTATTCAAAGATGTAGTAATTTTTTTGCCACTACGAGTTACTGTAATATTATTGTCCCCACCAAAGATTACAGTATCTGATTTATTGATTACTTCAGGAGCACTAGGATCCCTGTCTGCCGCTAATTTCCACTGATATGCATTGGCAGAAATAGCCTTATTAATAGCATCTGCTACATTTTTAGAGTCCGCCATGCCTTTCGCATTTGCAGAAGCTTGACCATTTGTGACATCAATATTTTGTGTTTTACCTGAAATAGTAAGGTTTTGACCGTTAGCAGCCGTTGTAATATATGTGTTATCCCCCTTAAGGCCTAATGTACTATTTGCAATATTTACATTGCCACTATTCACATTGCCAGAGAACGCAAGGTTAACACTCTTTAATTGAGCTACGTTAACTGCATCTGTATCTTTTGTACCCGCTGCGAGGCCAGTAAGTTGACGTGTTACAGTACTACCATTACCAATAGAAACAGCACCAGTTGTACTAGTAAGTACATTACCATTTAAACCAGAATAAACATCTGTACGGTTTGTATTAGGATTATAACCCTTATTAGTAACACCGCCTGCTACATCGGCAACGGAATCACGCCCTAAGGCAACACCACCATCAACGGAAGCTCTAGAATCAGGACCAATAGCAACAGATTTAACTGCACTTGCATTAGCGGCAGTACCAATAGCAATAGAATGTTGAGATGTGGAGTTAACGTGACTACCTATAGCAATTGATTCTAGACCATTAGCTGTCGTTGCGGAGCCGATTGCAAGAGCTTTATTGCCTGTAGCTTTCGTTGGCGTAGATCCATATGAACCAATGGCAATAGTTCCATCACTATTTGCTGAAGCATTACCACCTAACGCTACAGAGTTAGGACCAGCAGCAGTTACATCCATACCAACAGCCGTAGTATTAGTACTTGTAGATTTTGCAGCATTACCTACTGCAACACCGCCTTGATCAGAAGTTGTAGAATTAGTACCAATAGCTACACCATTTGCACCTTTTGAAGTGGTAAAAGTACCGATAGCTATACCATTCTCGCCTGTGGCAGAACTTTTTCTACCAATAGCAATACTATTATCTGCAGTGGAAGAGCTTTCGCCCCCAATAGCGACACCATATTGATTAGTCGCATTGGCTAACATACCGATACCTACACCAGCAACAGCTCCAGTCTTTGCTCTAGAGCCCAATGCAGTAGAAGATGCACCAGATGCTACAGTACCATGACCAAATGCGGTAGAGTCATTACCAGAAGCTGTTGCATCAGCTCCCAGTGCACTTGCATAGTTACCTGTAGCCTTAGAATCAGTACCAACTGCTACAGCAGCATCCTGAGACGCAATGGATTTAGCCCCTACCGCTGTGGCATTACCAACAGCGCTAGCCTCAGCACCTAAAGTACTCGCATATCTACCTTTAGCTTCAGCACTAATACCAACAGCTACAGACCTATCACCAGTAGCACTAGTCTTAGAGCCTAACGCTGTAGCACTATCAGCTTCTGCTTTAGCTGATAGCCCCAATGCAACTGTAGAATAACCGTTTGCCTTAGCACCAGCACCAACTGCGGTTGCAGGTAAAGCAGCAGGAGTTACTTCTGGTGCTGTTGCTTTACTTTTATACCCAATAGCGATAGATTGATTGCTACCAGATTGAGCTTCATTACCGATGGCAAGACCATTAGTTAAGCCTGTTACGCCTACAGTACCACCTTCTAGTGTCCCAGTTGATCTATCTGCTGCAGATACATCAACTACACCAACTTGCATTGCCAAGGCAGCTAAGATACTTGCTACTATGATTTTCTTTTTCCCTGTTTTATTTTTTGCCATTTCAGATACTACAACGTAGCATTGTTTTGACTTAGACCAAATGACTTTAAATATCTTATTCATACGTTTTCCTTCTTTAAATTACTAACCCTCAACTATATAAATTATATGTTCCACACTTCTCTCAGTCTGGAAATAATGAAAGCTACACAGACTTTCATTTATAAAACCTATCTTTAATTTTACCATAATTTATCTAATTTTCTCAATTTAAAAGTGTATTTTTTGGATATTTACTATTATCTCAATTATGCATAGAGCATGACTAAACACGCAGTATCATCATAATTCATTTATTATTCACCTTAATAAATTGCATATTATATGAGTTTTTATACATTCAATTGAGAATACAAAGAATACTAGATTTCATTACAAAATTAATCATCGTCTAAAAATATTCATAAATTATTCATTATATACAGTTTTATTGATATTTTTATTAATTATTAAATTAGAATTTTCAGACTATTTTATTTTACAGATATAGCTTTAATAAACTATTTTTGTTTTCATACTAAAAAGAGCCCCCTCATTTGAGGAAGGCTCTTTCTAGTTTTACATATCCATTCACGGGATATACATAGTTCTAACTATGTATTCAATATGATTATGCTTTATTTGCCAACAATTGGTTAACTGCTGCTTTCAACGCATCAATTTCAGATTGTTGTTGTTCAAGCTTGGCTTTGTACTCTTCATTTTGGGAACGCAAGTGACTTACTTCATCTTGCATTACGTAGATGGAGCTGATAGGACCAGCTTTATAACGTTCTGGAATCGCATCTTTTCTATCACGGCTACCACCAAATTTATGAGTTACACCAGCATTAATCATGTTATGGCTAGAACCAAGTGTAACACCAATATTGAACATAGTATCTTCAGTTTTGTAATGGGCAAGACCGATTGCACTAGCTGTTTCACCACGGTAGTTACCAATACCAGCCATGATTTGTGTTGGTTCCAATGGATCGTATTGGATTGGTTTCAACGCTGCCATAGCTGCCGCATGAGCACCAACACGTTGTGTTTCAACGCCTACATTGTTAATAGCTTGTTGTAAACCAGCTTTAGTTTCTTTCAATTGGCTTACGTTTACTGCATCTGTATCAGCTGTACCAGGTGCAACACCATGAATTTGGTTGCCACCATTGTTCAAGCCATCTACAGTAAGGGATACAGGGCTAGCTGCAGAGTTTGCAGGATTGATAGTCATACCTGCACCATTTACTGTTGTAGCGTTACCAGCTGCATCTTTTACAGTTGTACCAGCAGGAGTAATCTTAGTGGATGGACCATTTTCATCACCTACAGTTACACTGTTAAGACCTTTCACGTCTTTAGCTAGGCTATATGTGAAAGTAGTACCGTCTTGTTTAACTTCAAGATTATCGCCAGCTTGGAATTTAACAGTATCGCCACCTTGTACTTTTTCAACAGTACCACCAGCTGCAGTTACATTCCATGCAGATAGATCTTTAACTTGTTGTTTACCAGTAGGTGTTAAGTTACTCAAGTCTTGATTTGCTGCATTATCGATTTTTGCTTTTGTTGCATCATCGATTTTAACAGTTACATCTTCACCATTAGCTACCGTTGTTAAACCGTTTTCGCCTTTGATGTTAAATTTCACATCACCAGTGCTCAAGGATTTCTCATCAGTAGAACCTGTATTACCACCTAAGGAAATCTTACGAGCGATTGCTGTTGTATTTTTGTCAATATTATCTTTATTTGTTTTAATATCACCAGCATTTTTAGTGATGTTAGCTTTATTTGCTGCTACTTGGTCATCAACGGCTTTCAATTGATCTTCAGTTGCTGCACGACCAGATACAGGTTGTGTTTGACCTGGTACCCAAGTTTTATTAGTCAAGCCTGTTACTTCTGGAGTTTCTACACCATCAGTTGCTTTTACTTTTGGAGCTGTAATTGTTTGATTTGCAGTTACAGTATCGAATGTTACATCTTTCTTAGTTGCAATTGTGAAGTCTTTACCATTTTGAGTAATGGAGATGTTATCACCATCGATGAACTTAACTGTGTTACCACCTTCAACCTTTTCAGCAGTACCGTTATTAGCCACTACATTCCATGCGGATAAATCTTTAACTTGTTGTTTACCAGCATCTGTTAAGTTGCTCAAATCAGTATTTGCTGCATTGTTGATTTTGTTTGCAGTATCATCATCTAATTTAACAGTTACGTCATCACCATTAGCTTCAGTAACGATACCATTTTGACCTTTAATATTGAATTTCACATCGCCTGTGCTCAAGGATTTCTCATCAGTAGAACCAGTGTCCCCACCTAAGGAGATTTTACGAGCGATTGCTGTTGTATTTTTGTCAATATTATCTTTATTTGTTTTAATATCGCCAGCATTTTTAGTGATGTTAGCTTTATTTGCTGATACTTGATCATCAACTGCTTTCAATTGATCTTCAGTTGCTGCACGACCACTTACAGGTGCTGTTTGACCTGGTACCCAAGTAGTATTAGTTAAACCACTCACTTCTGGAGCTGTAATTTTTTGATTTACTGTAACGTTATCGAATGTTACGTCTTTCTTAGTAGCAACAGTGAAATCTTTACCATTTTGAGTAATGGAAACATTATCGCCATCGATGAATTTAACTGTATCGCCACCTTGAACCTTTTCAGCAGTACCGTTGTTAGCTACTACATTCCATGCTGCCAAATCTTTAACTTGTTGTTCACCAGCTGGAGTCAAGTTGCTCAAGTCTTTATTTGCTGCGTTGTCGATTTTGTCTTTTGTAGCATCATCCAATTTAACAGTTACATCATCGCCATTTGCAACAGTAGTAAGACCATTTTCACCTTTAACATTGAATTTCACATCGCCTGTGCTCAAGGATTTTTCATCTGTGGAACCAGTGTCACCACCTAAGGAAATCTTACGAGCGATAGCGGTTGTATTTTTATCAATGTTGTCTTTATTTTTAGCAATATCAGCTTTGTTTGTTGCAATATCACCAGCATTTTTAGTGATGTTATCTTTATTTGCTGCAATATTGTCTTTATTAGTAGCAATATCAGCAGCATTTTTGTCGATTGCTTTTTTGTTATCTGCAATGTTATCAGCATTTTTGCCAATTTTGTCTTTATTATCAGCTACTTGATCATCTACAGCTTTCAATTGGTCTTCAGTTGCTGCACGACCAGATACTGGTTGTGTTTGACCTGGAACCCAAGTTTTATTAGTCAAACCTGTTACTTGAGGTGTTTCTACACCTGTTGTAGCCTTCACTGTTGGTGCTGTAACTGTTTGATTTGCAGTAACAGAATCAAATGTTACATCTGGCTTAGTAGCAAATGTGAAGTCTTTACCAGATTGTGTAATAACAATGTTATCACCATTAATGTACTTAACAGTGTCGCCACCTAATACTTTTTCTGCAGTACCATTATTAGCCACTACATTCCAAGCCGCTAAATCTTTAACTTGCTTTTTACCATCTGGAGTCAAGTTGCTCAAATCTTGGTCAGCAGCGTTATCAATTTTTGCTTTAGTAGTATCATCAAGTTTAACTGTTACATCGTCACCAGAAGCAACAGTAGTAAGACCATTATCGCCTTTCACATTAAATTTCACATCAGCTGTGCTTAAAGATTTTTCAGTCGTAGTACCAGTGTTACCACCTAAGGAGATTTTACGAGCGATTGCTGTTGTATTTTTATCGATTGCTGTTTTATTATTAGCAATATTTTGTTTATTAGTAGCTACTTGATCATCAACTTGTTTCAATTGATCTTCTGTAGCCGCACGACCAGGTACAGGTGCTGTTTGACCTGGAGTCCAGTCTCTATTAGTTAAGCCTGTTACTTGAGGTGTTACTACGCCAGTTGTAGCGTTCACAGTTGGAGCTGTAATTGCTTGCGTAGCTGTTATGTTATCAAATGTTACATCTTTCTTTGTAGCAATTGTAAAGTTTTTACCAGCTTGTGTAATTTCGATGTTATCACCATCGATGAACTTAACAGTGTCGCCACCTTTAACATCTTCAGCAGTACCACTGTTAGCAACCACTTTCCAAGCTGCTAGATCTTTAACCTTTTGCTCACCGGCTGGATTCAAATTGCTCAAATCTTTGTCAGCAGCGTTATCAATTTTATCTTTAGTAGTATCATCAAGTTTAACAGTTACATCATCGCCAGAAGCAACCGTAGTTAAACCATTAGCACCTTTAACATTGAATTTTACATCGCCTGCGCTCAAAGATTTCTCTGCAGTAGAACCACTATTACCACCTAAGGAAATTTTACGAGCAATTGCAGTTTTGTTAGCTTCTGCTTTATCGTCTGTTTTCTTCAATTGAGAAACATTGACAGCATCTTTAGCATCTACACCATCAGCTACATTAGTAACCTTCATATCGCCTGCATTGATGCCTTTGTCACCATCAATTTTTACAGTTGGATTACCTGCAGCATTGTTGAAAGATGCACTGTTCAAGCCAGTAAGATCTTTCTTCAAGGACACAGAGATATTTTTATCATTTCTAGCAACTGTAATATTATCGTCGCCAGAGAAATCTACTTTATTACCTTTTTCAACGGTTGCTGTTGTTGCTTCACCATTTGCAGATAAGTTCCAGCTAGAAGAGCTATTAGCAACTGCTTGATTAATTGCATCAGCTACGTTTCTAGCATCTGCCATACCTGCAGTTGCAGAAGCAACACCATTAGTTACAGTAATATCTTGTTTTTTACCAGCAATTGTAATTTTCTTACCATTAGCTGTAGTTTCAATGTATGTGTTATCGCCATTTACAGCTAATTTACTATTTGCTAAATTCACATCGCCACTACCAGTGTCGCCTGTGAAAGCAAGGTTAACGCTCTTCAATTGTGCTACGTTAACAGCATCTGTATCAGCTGTACCAGCAGCAACATAGTTGATTTGGCGAGTTTGATCTGTTGTACCTACTGCCACACCGCCTAATGTAGATGTTAATGTAGCACCACTTAAACCAGCATATTTATCAGTGCGGTCCGTATTTACATTATAACCCGCTACACCTGCTGCAGTACTAGCAATAGATTTAGAGCCAATAGCCACGCCATTAGCTGTCGTAGCACTAGCACCATCACCGATAACTACAGATTTTTCTGCAGCTGCAGTTGTTGATGCATTCGGACCAATAGCAATAGAATTTGTACCTTTTGCACCAGTATTATCTTTATTAGGAGTATCATCAGATTTAATAGATACATATTTATGGGAAAGTTGATCAGCGATAGCAGCTAACTGAGAACCGTTGATTGCGTCTGTAGAGTGTTCACTTACTTCACCAGGGGCCACGTTTTTTAACTGACGTTCATAACCTTTTGAACCGAAGGATACAACATCACCTGGCAAAGTATCTTTGCCACCTTCCCAAGAAGCAACTACACCACTTGGCAATGTATAGCTAGTTTGTTTTGTACCAGCTAAATCGGTAGTAGAACCGCCACCTAATGCAACAGAGTTATCACGATTTGCTTTAGCGCCTGTACCGATGGCAACAGCATTTGTTACATCAACATTGTCAGAATCAAATGTGTTAAATCCAGTCAAAGCACCAGAAAGACGATCTTTTGAGTTAGCACCAGTACCAATAGCAATACTTGCATTACCGGACTTACCCTTCATGCCTACCGTGATACCTGCCTGCCCAGAAGTAGCATCTGTCCAGCGAGGATTACTCAAGGAGTAGCCAGTCAAACTTTGTACGGCCGATTGTAAGCTAGTAATTCCAAGCGCACCAGTATTATTATTTGTATAAACTACATTTACAGCATTGGCTTTATCTGTATCATCACCACCAATAATAATGGAGGAGTGACCTTTCGCGACTGTATTACCACCAATAGCTATACTTTGATCCCCCTCTACAATAGCACCGTCATGATCAGCAGCACCACCACCAATGGCAATCCCTTGTTTACTATTTTTTACTTGTGCATTTGTACCAATCGCAATCGTAGTATTACCCACAGCAGATGCTTTCAAACCAACAGCAACACTGGCCGTACTTAATGCGGCACCACTACTAGTAGAATATGCTCCCTTACCAATAGCAATACTATCGTTACTATCAGTCTTTGCATCGGTACCGATTACAACAACATTGTTTTTATTAGCCGTTGCACCTTTACCTAAACCAACTGCATTTAAACCTGTAACAGTAGCACCGTTACCAAAGGCAACAGCAGTTGCATTAGCTCCGGTAGGTACATCATTTACAGCCAATGCCACATTAGCATTTGTCATAGCCAATGCAGCAAAGATACCAGCTACTACGATTTTCTTTTTACCGCTATTGTTCTTAGCGAATTCAGATACTACTACGTAGCAATTTTTGGATTTGTTCCAAACCACTTTAAAAATCTTGTTCATTGTTTTCTCCTTTAAACTACTATAAAGCTCTCAAACTTCTATATAACAAATAATCTCAATTTCAAGTTTTTCGATATAGTTAGTATACCAAATTTTTCGATATGCTTGCAACCCCTTTTCACTAATATTTCATTTCTGGAATAGCTATTGCAAATACAGCAATAATGGGAGTTATTTAACCCTCTTATAAAATAAAATCTAATAATTGGGGTGATTTTATACCATAATTTAGAAGAGAAGATGAAATTAAACTCACATTTTAACTTTTCCCATATAAATATAATTGATAAATTATAAAAATAATGGTCAAGATGCCTTATATAACTACATTCTAATAACCCCACCTATTTTACAGTACTATATTTCATTAAATTTTTATAAATTAGCATTTCAGTCAAATTGAGATAAATTGGTAGCAAAAAAACAAAAATAACGTCTAAAGAATAATCTCTTTAGACGTTATTTTTTATATGACATTATTTAATTTAAATACATAAGCACTTTGTTCATGTGCTAATTTGATACGCTTATGTAATCGTTCCATATAGGCTCGGTATATATCTTGCGCTTCATCAATAGACACGATATTAAAGTTAATCCCATCCCCTACCGGCAATTGGCTAAGCCGAGGTAGGTCTGCGGTAATGATAGTGCCTATTTTTGTATAGCCCCCTGTTGTTTGGCGATCCGCCATGAGGACAATGGGATGTCCATTCGATGGCACTTGGATAGAGCCAAATACGGCACCATCAGAAATAATATCTGCACTGTCTACGTGTTCAATTTCAGGACCATCTAAGCGGAAACCCATACGGTCACATTCTACAGTCAGTGTATAGATATTATCACTAAAGGTCTTGATTCCCTTCTCGGTGAAATGTTTTGCCTGATCACCTAATACAACGCGTAACGGTTCATGACATTCACGGCCCCCACGGTTATATAAGGCGGTATTGAATAGAGTGTGCCCTTCACCACGGTAATCGCAGACATGCACTTCATCTCTGGTGAACGGTTTGATGCCAAGTTCATCGCCCTTTTGTAATGGTCGCCCCTCAAGGCCCCCAATTTTAGCCTTTGTATGGGTCGATACACTGCCGTTGATGCTTGGCACGTCGATACCTCCAGAGAAAGAAATGTACATGCGCACGCCACATTGGCTAAAACTACCGGAAATGACATCGCCGTCGTGACATACAAAGGGAATATATCTCGGTACTCGTACATTATTGATGGTTGGTTCCATGTCGGCTCCTGTGAAAGCAACGATACATGTGCCTTTCACGGTGAGTGTAGGCGGCAACAATGTGCACTCTAAGGCACCTGCTGTTTCTACATTGCCTACCAGCGCTTGCCCCAAGAGATAGCTTTCACTATCCATAGGACCTGCTACAGGCATACCATATTGTTGGAACCCAACGCGACCTTCATCTTGAATGGTAGTGTACATGCCAGGTGCAGTTACGTAGATAGATAATTTATTAAACTCATTAATAGCCACGCAACTCACCTACCTCTACTTCATACATGGATGGCGCATACTCCGCCCCCAATGCTTTAATACGATAATATTCCGCTTCATCTATGGGCACATAGCGCACATAGTCGCCAGCACTCACTAGCGCCGCTTGTTTCTTAGACATGTCATACATGGTTACCGGTGTACGGCCAATGATTTGCCAGCCCCCTGGAGAGTCGGATGGATACGTGCCAGTCTGAGCCCCTGCAATGCCTACAGAGCCTGCAGGTATCAATGTTCTTGGTGAGGACAAACGAGGCGTTGCAATGCGTGGATCCATGCCGCCCAAATAGGTAAACCCAGGAATGAAGCCAAGCATATATACCAAGTAGTCTGTACCACTATGAATGGCTACGACCTCATCTTCAGTTAGATTATTATGAGATGCTACAAAACCAAGGTCTGGACCAAACTCACCACCGTACACGGTAGGAATTTCTACGATGGTAACAAGTTCATTAGCATTATCTGTTACAGTCTGCTCCAATGTAGGCTCAATGATGTTACACAATTCTGCATAGGAGTATAGCATAGCATCATATTGCAAAAGCAATGCACAATAGGTAGGTACTAATTCAATAATCCCCTCTAGATTCAGCTCTTGAATTCGCTCTATCGTTTGACGAATATGTCGATTAATCTTTGGATCGATAACTTGACCAAAATCAATAGAGATAGCGCAATCCCCTACAGGTGAAATTATAGGTTTCATAGGTATCTCCTTCCTAAAACCAGAAAGAACCATTACCTTCAAACGAAAATAATGGTACTTTCACAATTATCTAATTAACCAAGTAATTTAGCAATGCCTTGTAAGGATGTAACACCAATATAGGCAGTTACAAGTACTACAATCCATCCTGTATAGTATAACAGTTTATTGTGTTTGTAGTCTCCTACGATTGCAGATTTATGAGTAGCAAAGAGCATTACTGCCAATGTAATCGGCAAGATTAAGCCGTTTACGGAGCCAGCCAAAATCAACAAGGATGCTGGTTTACCAATGAAGATCAAAATACATGTAGAAACGAAGATAAATGTCATAATAGTCAATTTTTCATTGCGTTCCACTACTTTGAACAATGTTTTTAAGAAGGACACGGATGTGTACGCTGCACCTACTACAGATGTTAAGGCTGCACAAAAGAACACGATACCGAACAATTTATGACCGATTTCACCAGCACCAAGAAGGAATGCAGAGCCAGCTGGATCTTTAGGGTCTAACGCAAAGCCCATAGACACAACGCCAAGAACGGCTAAGAATAACAAGATACGAACCACTGCATCCACGGACATACCCATGAAGGCTGCACGACGTACATCTTTCAAATGTTCTTGACCAGTAATACCTGCATCAATGAGGCGGTGACCACCAGAGAATGTAATGTAACCACCTACAGTACCACCGATAAGGGTAATAGTTGCAAGCCATGGATAATGCGTCGGTGCCACCGCATGAGTAGCCGCTTCAGCCACTGGCGGATTTGTAGAGAATGCTACATAGCCAATCAATACTAGCATAACCGTACCAAGAATTTTAGCTGTGTTGTCTAGTACACCACCCATTTTTGGAGAGGCGAACAATAGAATACCAAGGATACCACTAATAGCCGCTGCAGTCGTTGTATCAATACCAAATACAATATTTAGGCCCATAGACGCGCCCCCAATGTTGCCGATATTGAACGCAAGGCCCCCAAGAGAAATCAAGAATGCTACGAAATAGCCAAGTCCTGGCAATACTTTATTCGCAATATCTTGACCACGCATTTTAGATATGCCAATGATTGTCCACACATTAAGCTGTGCAATAATTGAAAAAATAACAGACACAATGATGGCAAACGCAAAGTCTGCTTTTAAATCATTTGTAAATGCCGCCGTTTGTAACATAAAGCCCGGCCCAATAGAGGACGTGGCCATCAAGAAAGCTGCCCCCAAGAGGACAGATAAACTTGCTTTACCTGAAATTGGTTTCATAAAAACCTCCACACAATAATTTATTTATTAACGATCTATTATGTACTTACTATTTACTACATATTTACTATTTACTACATATTTACTATTTATTACGTATTCACTATTTATTACGTATTTGCTATGTATTGCTTATTTTATAATGGCCGTTTTACTATTTACGGTTTTGAAAATTAGCCACTGTAACGCCCGCTTTTGTAAGGCCTTCACGGATGTAATTTGTGAAAGCTATCGCTTCTGGGTTATCTCCGTGTACGCAAACGGAATCAGCTACAATATCAATAGTATTACCTGTATTAGTGACAACCTTACCTTCTGTAACCATCATAAGAACTCGTTCAAGAGCCTCTTGAGGGTCTTTAATGAAAGCCCCAGGTTCTGTACGAGGCACCAACGTACCTTCATCAGTATAACCACGGTCAGCAAAGACCTCCTGAATTATAGGAATACCTCGACGCTCTGCTTCTTTAGCAATATAGCTACCACTTAACACCATAGCTGCAATATTAGGTTTTACCGCTTGTAAGCCATCTAATACAGCATCTGCCAATGCAGGGGTTACGCATGCGGTGTTATAAAAAGCACCATGTAATTTCATATGTTGCAATGTAACGCCATAGCTATCGCAGAAGGCTTGCAATGCACCCACTTGATATATCATATATGCTTTAGCCTCTGCAGGATTTACTGCCATTGCTCGACGACCAAAGCCCATAAGATCAGGATAACCAGGATGAGCCCCTATGGCTACGCCCTTTTCCTTGCACATGCGAACTGTAGCATCCATAATGAGAGGATCTCCAGCATGCCATCCACAAGCAACATTGGCACTTGTGACGTGATTTAACACTTCACTATCCATGCCTAATGTGTAGTTGCCAAAACTTTCACCTAAATCGCTATTTAGATCTACATAATGTGACATCAATAATCTCCTCCCTTTCTGCATCTCTTTTTTAAATTCTATAGAATATTGAATTTATAGGTATGATTATACTAAATAAGTCGATATATTAGCAATGATTTTTGTCATGTATACAAAATTTCTTTATTAATACACATATTAAAATGCATATTAAGACACAAAAAAGCACCCCACATTATGTGGGGTGCTCTCAGTATCAATAGGTCTATCATTAGTTTGTATATGGAGAGAGTTGTAAGGGATTCATTAGTTAGTGTCGATAGCCTATCAATTATTTATTATCCTTGGATGCAGCATCATCAGCTTGTTTGCTGTCGTCTGCAGCTTTATCATCTGCAGATTTATCATCAGATGTATTAGCAGCATCTTTGTCACTAATTACAATGTGACCATCTACAACATCAGCAAGCAAGTGTTTTGCATCGATGTGATCCAAGTAGAAGTCAGTTACATTATCGCGGATTTCAGATTCGATAACACGACGTAATGGACGAGCGCCCATAGTTTTATCGTAACCTTGTTCCATCAATAATTCTTTAGCTGCTTCAGTTACATCAAGAGTGATGTCTTTTTTGGCTAAAGTTTTGTTAACTTGATCAAGCATCAAGTCAACGATTTTCTTCAAGTCATCTTTGCTTAATTGGTTGAACTCAATTACCGCATTGAAACGGTTCAAAAATTCTGGACGGAAGAATGGAGCGATACGTTCCATTACATCTACTTTATTTTCATCGTCATTATCTTGACCATAACCAAAGCCTGCGTTAGATGTAGCAATGATAACAGTGTTTTTGAAGTTTACTGTGTTACCTTGACCATCTGTTAAGCGACCATCATCCAACACTTGAAGAAGCAATGTAATAACTTGAGGATCTGCTTTTTCGATTTCGTCGAACAATACGATGGAGTAAGGATTACGACGAACACGTTCAGTCAATGTGTTGGAGTTATCTTCGTAACCAACATAACCAGCTGTAGCACCAATCAATTTGGAAACTGCTGTGCGATCACTGTATTCGGACATATCCAAGCGGATGATAGCATCTTTGTTACCGAACATATCAAGTGCTAATTGTTTAGCCAATTCTGTTTTACCAACACCAGTAGGACCTACGAATAAGAAGCTACCGATTGGACGGTTACCTTCGTCAAAGCCTGCTCGGTTACGACGGATTGCTTTAGATACAGCTTCTACTGCTTTATCTTGACCGATTACATGAGCTTCCAAGCGAGATTTCATGTCTTTCAAGCGTTCAATATCGGATGCACCCATTTGAGATACAGGGATACCAGTCATTCTTTCAACGGCTTCCGCTACATCATTAACCTTAGCCACTACCTTTTGGTTTTCAGTGTGATTATCGATTTCTTCTTGTAATTTTTGAATACGCATCTTTTCATTAATAGCGGATTCATAATCTTCTTTTTGAGCAAACTCTTCTTGCTTTGCTTTAGCTTCTTCAATATCTGCTTCTAATGTTTTAATATCAGTTACAGGATGTTGGGAAGCCAAGTGAGCTGCTGTTACATCGATCAAGTCGATAGCTTTATCTGGTAAGCTACGTTGAGGAATGTATTGTACGGAATAATCTACAGCTGCTTTCAACACAGCATCTGGCAATTCGATATTATGATGCGCTTCATACAATGGACGAATGCCTTGTAAAATTTTGAAAGTATCTTCTGGAGATGGTGCATTTACCTTAACTTCATTGAAACGACGAGCAAGAGCTGCGTTTTTCATGATTGTGTTACGGTATTCATCTTGTGTTGTAGCACCGATAACAGTCATTTCACCACGGGACAAAGCAGGTTTCAAGATATCTGCTAAGCCTTTAGAGCCTTGACCATCGCCTGTGGAACCAGCGCCCAAGATTTGGTGGATTTCATCGAAGAACAAGATAATGTTACCAGCAGCCTTAACTTCTTTGATAAGGTTTTGGATATTTTCTTCGAAGGAACCACGATATTGAGTACCAGCTTCCAAACCAGAAATATCGATGGAAATGATTTCTTTATTTTTAATAGCTGCAGGAACATCGCCATTGACGATAGCTTGTGCCAAGCCTTCTACGACAGCTGTTTTACCAACACCAGCATCACCTACGAGTACAGGATTGTTTTTAGTACG
>OIFJ01000310.1_pt1 | contig 22558 bp, 34 predicted proteins | sample 1582011 | NCBI WGS metagenome assembly OIFJ01 (sample SAMN07501050, study PRJEB24779) | human gut metagenome | isolation source: stool | host: human infant | place: USA: Pittsburgh, PA
TTTCACCTGCACAATTTGAAGAATTAAATTCATAAAATCAACTTAACTTTGTGTCTACTTTTTATTGACAACTCCACGTTGCGTCATTAAATATGTCTAACTTTTTGGGGGCAGTTCATAACGCCTACTCTAAAATGATATTTTTATATAGCCAGATTATGCACAATCAACCTCTAGTTATTAAACTTTAAACAGTATTCATGTTTTTCTATTTATTATACATATACTATCCAAAAATGTAATATAAAAATTCCAAACTACTTTTATTATCTTACTATTTCTGTGTTTTATTTCGTTGTATTCTCCTGTATATGTATATAAGATTGAACTCCTTCTACTGTGTATTCCACTGTATAACCCAATGTTTCGGAGATGAAACGCAAAGGAACATATGCCCGATTTTCGTCAATGAATGGTTCACTATCCATCAATACTTCATTTTCGTTTACAAGGGCATACGGATTATCAATTTTTAAAGTAATCTTTCCATTGTCTATTTTAATTTCATTTGAACTTTCAACCCAATCTATCTTATGCCCTAGTTTTTCACTTATAAAACGCAAAGGCACTTGTGTTCTCCATTTATTGTCTGTATAAGCCATCCCCATATCCTCTGGAATATGTTGCTCTACATTGTTAATGTAAATATGGTTGATTGGTAGCAATTTATAATGCCCTTCCGTTTCTGGTAACTTATAAGCTAATATGGAAGTGTTTAGCCCTATACTGGAAATTACTACTACTACTAATCTGCTTATTTTCCTGAAATCTTTTCTCATTTTATACTTTCCTCTTTTAAATTGGATTTAATCATTATAAACATTTAAGCACCAAACATTATTTTGAATACTATATAATACTGATTATATAAAATATCTATTTTTTCTTACTCTAAATTTATCACATTTTTATAAGTAAGTCATTAGTGAAAAAATAAAGGATAAGTCCATCAGGACCTATCCTAAAATGATATTTTTATTTGCTTATTAAATAACTATTTGGTCAGTTAAAAATTACCTCCCCTTGTCAATTTTCTGTAAAAACGCTCTGATAGATGTCATGTTCCTAGTAGCGCATCTAATTTATACTACTTATACAACTGTATTAGATAGCTCAACCCACTTTCCTATGTTTTCTAGGTCTAAGATATTTAAGTAGTTTTCTTCTGTACAACTATACCATTTGCTATTTGTAACATCTTCTATTGCATAAAGTCCTGTACTGTTTCCAAATGATTGATGAGAATATATTTTATACTGTGCTATTGTGTTATTTGAACTATCATTAAACTTATATTCCTTTAATTCATAATAGTAGTCAAGAGAATCTATATCATTGTGACTACCAAAACTACTAGGTATCTCTATTTCTTTAGTTTTATTAATCTCAAATTCATTGTACATTCTACTTATACAAATATTAGTCTTGCTTTCTGAAATAACACTTCCCATAGTCATTCCAAATTCACTTTGAATAGTGGCTATCTGTATATCGTTTATTTTTAATTTAGGAAAAGTTATACCCACTTTAGCATCTTGATAATTTATACCTAAACCTAATTCTTCTGAGATGAAACGTAAAGGCACCATAGTTCTGCCATTTCTCACATAAGGTGAAGCATCTAACTTAATAGTCTGTCCATTTTTAATGGCTTCATTTTCTCCAATAGTCAAAATAAGTTCAGTATTATTATAGTTTATAGTTATATGGGGGGCTTGCCAATTAATACTAACCCCTAAAAATTTTGTTATTGTACTGATTGGAACATAAGTTCTCTCATTTATTACTTGTGGTAACACATCCATGTAGTACTTACCTTCACGATTAAATACATTATAACTTTCTGTAGCAACTTTATGGTCATCCATGTACATTTCAACAGTTTCTGTTGCATATAAAGGTACAGTATAAAGTAATGTTACTGATAGTACTCCTATAAGTATTCGTAAAACTTTTTTCATCAATATCTCCCCTTTACTTGGTTATAACAATAATTTACTTATTGAATAAAATATCTCTTCTAAATATTATCATATTTGTCTAATAAAATCAGTATTTTATCACAAAAAAGAAGGATAAGCCCATTAGGACCTATCCTCAAATGATATTTTTATTGAAATAACTATTTGGTTGGGGCAATCCTCACTTTCTATATACTTAATTTAGAAACTCTACTATTTCTCTTATACGTTTTTTGAGTGCATTCTTTATTTCAGCTGGAATTATAAAAATGTTATAAAACATATCCTCATCTAATTTCACAGTAGAGTTCCCTGATTTATTACAAATCCATTTAAAATAGCTCTCTGCTAATATTGGATTGACTACTCTTATAATTTCGTAGTCTGCAATCATAACTATATTTTCTGTTAAATCATGACTCCCATCTTTCATGGAGATATCTTTATATTCACCTACTAAATTATCTGTACACGGATGAGTTAGTTCATGTAAAGCCATAAAAAATGTATCTTCTTCATTATTCTCATTGAAAGGAAAAGGGAGCGCTACTAAGTGAGATTTTTGATTAGAACTTCCCCGTCCATTTTGCCCCATACTATAAGATAATAAGACTTCTACTTCCATGTGTTTACATTTCTTATAATAATCAAACAGACACTTAAACAGTGTTAATCTATCATTTAAGTTCTTTTCAACAATATCTTTTCTATGTTTCAACATATTATCTTTTTGATGCCAGTACCCGTAATAAAAAGCTCTTTCTTCTTCTAAAATAGTTATAAAATCATTAATAAAATTTACTTTATCTTCTTCTGTAAAACTCCCCCAACTAATTATTGTTTGAGTTAATTCCTCAAAGCTATTTGTTATAAAAGGAATAAAATTAATAGTAGCTAACCTTTCAAAATGCTTCATATAATAATCAGTTAAAGCTTCAAGACGTCCTATTAAGTCATCTGTAATACCTAGCCTTTTTTTCTCTTGTCTTATCTCTTGAACATATACCTCATTAAAAACATTAGATGCATTTTTTACTTTCATATGCGTTAGTACATGAAAAACAATATCTTTATACCATGCATATAGAATTGGTAAATCCATATAATCTCCCCCCTAACTGAAGTGAATAAATAACTACTTTATTGATTTAATACTCTAATACTAACTTTGCATTATACCCTTAGATCAGGCAAAACATTAATTTTCAACAGAAGTTGTTACGTCAATTTCATATCGTAATATTTGATTGCCGTCTTCCATAAATTCTTGGATTAATACGCCCCCATTTTTAAGTATTGTTTTTATAGCACCTTGATTATCCTTGCGTGGAGTAATGTATACAGTGGGAATTCCAGCATCAAAGCATTTTTGTAAAGCAAGGCTCAACATTTTAGTACCATAGCCCTTTCCCCTATGCCATGGTACAATGCCTGCATGAAGATGCCCTCTATGTGTGTCTTTATGATTCATAATGATACACCCAACAATCTCTTTCTTATCCTTAATCATGAAAAATAATGTGCAGGGGACATTATTTTTCAACATTGAGCCTGTTGTACGGTCATCTTCACAATACTCCAACCATTTATCAAATGGTATATTAGAGCCTAAATTTTCGCTATACCGACGCATTAGTTCAGGTTGAATGTTGTTTTCCATGCTTTCCCATTTATCCATAACACGTTCATATTCCACTTTGTGTCTCATATTCGGAATTTCAAGACAATAATTAGACATACTCTACCTCCTGTTATATAAATAACCTCCACTAAACAAATATCTATTTTTTCTTACTCTAAATTTATCACACTTTTCTAATTAAGTCAGTATTTTTAGTGAAAAAATAAAGGATAAGCCCATTAGGACCTATCCTCAAAAGATATTTTTATTTGTTTGTTAAATAACTATTTGGTTCTTACTCACTCTACTATAAACCCCTGTGTTGAAGGCATGTTCTCCCATATGTATCCATCAGAAAGGTAGTATTGTCTTATAACAGAACCATCTGTTTTTGTCAAATCTATTACAAAAACTTGTCCTGTTTCTATCAACATTGGATACTCACTATAAGGTAGTACATACTGTTTGGGGTTATCCTTAAAATCGTTATATGCATTTTCTAAACGCCAAAATTCTCTATATGCATAGTCTTTAGATCCCGTTAAGTCTTGTTCTCCAAAATACAGCGCCTTATAATCTTTTCCATTAACATTGATGGTATCTACTCTATACGGCTCAATGTCCTTTGCCCAACTAGCTAAATCTTCAGTGTAGATGCTATTACCATAACTCTTTGTAAGTTGATTTGCCATGCATGGAACAGAGTTTGTAAAATCCATCGCCTTTAACCCAGTGTGTGTCGCACCATAAATTCCCATAATGCTTTCTCCACTTAGTTGGTCAAATTCACGGATAAAATTTTCAACCATCTTATTCTCACGATATACATCATCTAAACCACCATAATAGTATCTACCTTGTTCTATGCTCTCCTGTGCTAACAAATACTGCTCCGAATCTTCTAGATTATTACTTTCAAGATATTCTAAATATCTCATTCCTATAGTAGCCCATTGATGCCCTATATCTGTGCCATGAAAAATAGTTTCAGGACATTTGGCTTTTATTTCTTTGTAAAATGCTTTAACATCAGGGTTATAGCTAGCAGTTCCAACCCAAGCATTATAGATGCTATCCAATATATCATCATTATCTGATTGCATCCATAAGTTTAAAAACTCTGCAGTATAATATGGCATTTCAATGAATAAATGCCTCATATCTTGATCATGATAATATTCACTCCATAGCTCAAGTTCTTTCTCTAAAATCTTTTTTACACCATGAGATTCTCCATATAGATAAATTTGCCCCGAAGCTTGTGGCGATAGCACTGATACATCTCTATGCATGGCACTTATCAAATATGTTGAAATACCTAGTATCATAATTAATGCAATAATAATTCCATAGATCCTTTTATTCATTGGTCTCCCCCTAAAAGATATAAATAACTATTTTATTGATTATTAAGCTTTTTCCATTTTCTAATTTTTGTGCGGAATGTTTTAAAAGGAGCAACTGTATTAATATGTACCCACTTCCAAATAGGCCATTTTGATGGTGTAGAAGACGCCCATTTTCTAACACCTTGTGAAAATAACTCCTCATCAGAAAAGCTACTAATCCAAATTATAATCCGTTCAACGCAATTATTGAATAGTCCTTTTAATTCATCTAAAGAATACTCTTTATACTCTTCATAAAAGTTCTCATACAAATCACCTAACTTGTTCCATTTGTACTCAGGTGCAGGAGTAAGTACTTCATAACCTTCTAATTCATTTTTATCCCAGTTCATAACTAGATTCATCCATCCTAGCTGATAGGCTAACATTTGAAATGGTGTTCGGTCAACGCCTTCAATAAGCCTATTTTTATCAGCTTCACTCACTGTATCAAACTCGTCAATAAAAAGCTTTGCCATCTTTACTATTTGTTTAATAAGTTCATCCTTAGTCTCATATCCTTGCATATTATGCCCCCATAAATTTTTTACCCTTTTATTTTCTACATAATAACATACTGAATATGACAACAGCATGTCATATATTAAATGACTCGACTCATAAATTATCTTTTTTTTATATATTATCATATTATTTTATTAAAATCACCATTTCACTAAAAAAAGCTAGAACCTATGTCCTAGCTCTTAACAACCTATTCTCCTACTACTTGGCCAAGATAAATATCTCTAAATAAAGGTAAGTCTATATAACTCTTTTGACCTGCTAGCTTATCTGCCAACGCTTTAATTCCATCCTTTGCATATCTTTTGCATGTTGATTCACTCAGTCCGACTTTTCTTTCTGTATACTCCCAAGTATATCCTTCTATAAACTTTAAAACCAATACTTCTTTCCATACTGGCTTAATTTCTTCTAATCCCATATCAATACGATTCACATAATAACTCAATGCTTCTATCTTTTCCTCAAGATCTAATTCAAGCTGAGCATTTTTAATAGCTATTTCCTCTACTTTTGAAGTTACCTTATTATTTTTTACTAGAACTACATCATATCTAATACCGGTTACACCCGTTTCTCCCTCAACCCTGTTTTTACAGTTCTCTTTTAATTTCTTTAATAGCTTTATAGTAGCCTCTAGCATATCCTTATTTGCTTTGTATTCCTCTAAACATTTTTTTGTCTCTTGTAAATAATCTTTCATCCTAATCCCTCCTAAATATCAAACTTTCATTTGCTTGAATAAGCACCAAAACACTTGGACTACATCATAAAAATTTAATCCAAGTGTACTGATCCTTATTCAATTTCTTAAAGTTTCATTCAATTAATTTTACTCATTCCAATATCATAGTAACTTGAACATCGCATAGCACTTCGCAGTGATTGCATTTTTGATAGTCAACCATTGCATCTGTCCATTCAGATTTATTCATCTGTTCGCATCTTGGACACTTCCACCTCATTTCTCTGATAAGGAGTATTTTTTTGTTAAAAATCAAGTTTTCTTAAAATCAATATAATTATATATTAATTGATATTGATTTTCATTACTTTTTGTGTTATTATTCTTTTACACTATACATATATATTTTTAATTTAAACACTCCCCACATTCATAAGCGCTATTAAAAATAGTGCTTATTTTTTATTCAAAAACCAATTTTATCTATTTCAACAATCAGCTAATTATTAACTACTTATTTCATTTATTATATAATTGTTTCGTTTATTAATTAATTATTTATTATTAATTTATTGTTTATTAACAATATTCGATGTATAATAAATATCAGCTAGGGCAGTTTCTCCCCAGTAACACCCTATCTAATCCCTTTGAAGCATATTCTAAGATATTTATTCGCATCATAATTATCACTTATACGCTCTTCTTCAAGGGGATTTTTTATCAAAAACTATTTTATTTGCTTATTTTTTTATATCACTAAGATATATTAATTTTATATATTTGAGGGGGGATTTCTATGATATATTGTGCATGTCAGCACTGTGGTACAGATTTAGAAATTGATACTAATGTCCACATATTAAATTATCAAGAATCAAAAGATATTATTTGTCCAATTTGTTATAAAATCGCCATTAAAGTTCGTGCAAACAATACTCCTATAGTAAATGTCAGAACAACGTAAAGCTTCCCTCGTGGTGGCTTTATGTATTTTATTTACTATCCAGTTTCATCCCCTTCCTTAATGAATTATTTTACTAGTCAATTTCATATTCAACTTCAAATTCATCTATATCTAAAAGGTCCTTTATATCTTCAATAATTTGATTTCCTGTAATATCTTCATCTGTATTTATTAGTGTATAACATGCCATTTTTATCTCAGCTTCTTTTTGCATATCATATCTCCAAAAATATTTTTTATTAGTTTTAATTTGATATTGATTTTCATTTTCTCTTATGGTAATATCAATTTATACATTATAATATTTTAACAACTCCTTTCCTCAAAATTAGTAAGCACTATCGCCATATAGTGCTTATTTTTTTACTTAAAAACTAATTTTATTGTACCAACCTAGACTTTTCATCGACTTCTATTATTCACTTTTCATAACTTCAAATACTTTTCTAGTCACTTATTTCTTTAACCTAACTCTATCAGTCCCACTTACCACACAAGAAAATTACATCATCACCAATTTCAAGTCTCGCTTCTATCAATATTATTACAGACAATTCCTAAAACTACTTGTTTGCTCCCAATTCAGTTGAATAGTACTTTATAATAGAATATAATGGTTTAAAATATTTCAAAATATCACTTAGGAGAATATTTATATGGACACACCCAATAAATTAATTACTTATAAAAGAGGCACAGAAGAATTAAGAATAAAAACTTCTAGAGCATTAAAACTATTGCAGGAATTTAATAGGTGTGATTTCGATCAACTCGAAAAACAAGAGACTATCATTAGACAACTGTTTGGAAGTGTAGGTAAAAATGTTAGTGTACAACAAAATTTTTACTGTGACTTTGGACATAACATTCATGTAGGTGATAATTGCTATTTAGGATATAACTGTACTATTTTAGATATAGCTGAGGTACGAATTGGAAATGATTGTATGATCGCACCTAATGTTGCACTCTATACTACAGGTCATTCCCTAGAACCGAAGGATAGAAATAAAAGCGGCTATGCTATTCCTATCATAATAGGTGATAATGTCTGGATTGGTGGTAGTTCTGTTATTTTACCAGGAGTAAAAATAGGTGATAACTCAATAGTTGCTGGTGGTTCTGTTGTTACTAAAGATGTCCCCCCTAATGTAGTAGTTGCTGGTAATCCAGCTAAAATAATAAAAGAAATATAACCCCTTTTATACGGCACGAAAATGATTAATGTTATTTACATATATTTTTTGTGCCGTATAAAATTATGTATCTTCACCTAACGAAATTTAAAGTTTAATTAATAAAAAACTATTTTATTATTTGTATTTTCACTAATGACTATGTTAATCTTTAATTAAAGCTTATTTATAATCTATTGAGAGGTATCATATGAAAAAAACAATTTTAAAATGGATTATTAGTTCTATATGCATATCAATGCTCCTAGTGGTTATAGGGGGAATAAAAATATATAACGATTTTTTCCCTATGGCTGAACCTGTAAACTTTCCTAGTAATGACGAAATTATTGCAATTGACATAAAAAAAGATACTATTAATCTAAAATATACTGATCCTGAAATACTCAAAATGATTATAGAACAACTGTCAAAAGCTAAAGAAACAAGACTCTTAACTGTACATGATCGCCCTACTGTTAGGGATTATTATACTGTAGATATTATTACGAAAGATAATGATATGACTTATACATCTTTTATTTATCAAGAGAACTCAAAGTGGTATTTAGAACAACCATATACAGGTATCTATGAAATTAGCGGAGATGTCTCCTATTTATTTAAAAAAGATACTTGACCAATATCATAATAATATTTAGTAAAACAAATAGTTATTCTGACATCAACACTCACTATTTAAATCAGTGAGTGCTTTAATTTTCCCATTTTCTAAATCTCCAACTTTAGATTTTATGAAAGAATTATTTTATTGGTTCAATCCTATGTCGCTTATCTTGAAAAGTTTTTTATGGCATTCATCACAAAAAGCGTATTTACTTTTAAATTTGTGATCTAATCCATCATACAAACTCACATTGTCGGCTTCACTTCCATCAAAATTATATCTATGCCAAACTTCGCCCTTTACTATTGCCTTTGTGTAGTAAGTACCACACCCACAATAAGGACATTTCTTTAAGTTCATTTTTTTATCACCTACTCAAAAAATTATTTCATTCATTGAATTTACTTCATATTATTTGTTATACTCAAATGAATGATTAAATACTTTTATCGGTTGTAAATTTTAATTTATAGGAGAACTTATAATATGATTGATATTAAAAATTATAATTATTTACCTACTATTGATGAAATTAGTGCCTATATTAAAAACCCACTATTTGATGATTTTTATACTGAAATAGTAAAATGCTATAAGGTTCAACCCAAAATTGAATTTAGTAAATGTTCATGGGAATATGGATGGAATATTAAATTTAAAAAATCTGGGAAAAATTTATGTACAGTATATCCGAGGGAGAATTATTTTACTGTATTAATAGTACTTGGTGTAAAAGAAAAATTAGCAGTTGAAGCTATATTTTCCACTCTATCCCCAATAATTCAAGAAATTTATCATCAAACGAAAGAAGGAAATGGTCAACGCTGGCTTATGATAAATTTAGAAGATAAAGATAAATTATATAGAGATGTACTCGAACTCATCAATATTCGTAGCACATGCAAATAATTTATAAAATTTAATTTACACAACTAGTCATTCTTATCATAAAACCTTACTATCTAAAGTAGTAAGGTTTTAACCCCCTCCTTTATTTCATTCAATAAAACTTAGATTTATTGTTTTATTTGAAAATTATTTTATTGATTGAATTGTTGTTTTGTATTTTGTTATAATTATGTTAATAAATACGTATTTTATAGGGGGTAGATATTAATGAGTAATGGAGTTGCAGTACAACATAATACATTAAGTGATATACAAATAGTCAATATGAGGGGATTTATGCAAGAATCTCCAATAATAGACGTATTGTTTTGGATATTTATTATCTGTATTATCCTTTATTTCATATGGGATAAGAGGAATAAACAATAGCTATAAATAGTAGTCTCCTCAATGGCTACTATTTTTACGCTGTAGAATTGATGTATTCTACACGGTGCTGGATCTTGTTAACTGTATGCACTCCCAACACTTCTTCTCATATTCTTCCATGCCTTTCCATCCCAAAAGTTACTTTTATTTAATTGCATTCTGATAACCGTCATACATCTTAAAACTTTTATCATATAATACATTGATTTGATCTAGCACCTTTGAGCGTTCTATTTGTAGTCTAAGTACTTCAATGTTGCTGCATGCAGCCTTTATCTCACATCTCACATTCAAGCTTCTTGGATTTATTTTCTAGCTCTTTAAGTTTCTTCTTTATTTTTTCATCCTCAACATCGATACATGTACTCCACAGCCATTTGTAATCTAATCTCATAAAGCATACTGCTTTGATTATTGTCTCTTTAGAAAACTTACTAATAGCTTTTAAATACTTATCATTTGCCATCCTAATCCCTCCGCCTAAATAAAAAATTATTTTTATTTACTTGAAATTTTTACTTTTTCATCGCACATTGACATATTTTTGTACCACAGTATAATTTTTATCGAGTAGAGTTTTGTTTATATACTTGTTGGGTTCACTGGGATTGATTCACTTAGTGAGCCCTTTATTTTTTACAAAAGTTACTTTTGTTTAATTATCATTCCGATAATATCTCTTTGTTTAACTAAATCATTGCTATTTAGCATTCCTTCAACAGCATATGTAACACTAAAGATATTCTCTTTTACTGCTACTATTTTTCTTGTATTTGCTGAGCTCTTACCTGTCCTATAACAAATTACATCTCCAACTTTATATCTTGCTTTCATTTCATCCCTCCAATATTTACTTTTATCGACTTAAAATAAGAAGGTGAATTGAACCCCTTCCTTATTAAGCTAAAATATGTACTTCCTCAATACCTGCTAGTTGCTCTTTTAAGTAATCCTTAATCTTTAGGATTGCTTCATTCTTCCATGCCCCACCATCTGCTTCAAATAGCGCAGCTTTTGGCCCTGATTCCATTCTGAACACAAACTTACTTACTGGCTGTTCAATCTCTGCAAACGTTCTGTATGGTGCAAGGTATACTGGGTTAGGTACCTTTACCTCTCCAACACTTGCTACACCTGTCTTGATTGTAGCGGCTTGGCTTACACCATCATCCCCTATTTCCTTTACTGCCTGTTCTCTTACTAGCCCTGTTACTTGAAGCAACATATTCTTATAGTCAAGGCCATCTACTGGATGATTTACAAATGCTGCTTGCATCATAATGTTGAATTGATCTGTTGCCATGAAACTGTCGAATCTGATATTAGTTGGTGTAATTGCTTTTGCTTCTAGGTAATCTTCTCTTTTTCTGTCTCTATTAAGTGATGACATTACTTTTACTGCTGTTGGTGATTGTACGCTTATCACTACCTTCCCCAATGAATCTACATTCTCCTTGATGTAATCAACAATAGCTGTAAGTGTATGTACTGTTACTGCATCTGCAACTGGCTCTGTAATTCTTACCAATCTTTCAGGTGTATATTGGCCACCATTATACGCTTCAATAACTACCTGCTCTTTACCCAATCCTACTAAATACTCTGCTGTGTCTTTGTTTAACATTTTCTTTTCCTCCTAAGATTTGATTTTTTTATCGTACTAACTGCAATCCTGCTTCTAACTTCTCTACTTTTGGCTCTGTAACTTCACCTGTCTCCGGATTTACTACAATCGCCTGTTGTCCTGGTATTTGCTTTCTAAACTCTGTGCCTAATACCTCACCATCATTATCTGTGTCGATAAGGATTACAGATGATACCGGTGACTGTGGTGCTGTCTTTGTTTTCGCAATCACTGATACTTGTGTCATTTCTCGTGCTTCATCTGTAACAAATGTAAGTTCTAGTGTTACTTTTCGCTTCACCTTATGGTCTGTGTTTGGATCTTTAATATTTTCTAGCACTTGTGTTATTGCTTGATTTGCCCTTTCTGCTAATGCTCCACCTGCAAATTTATCTAAATTAATTATTGCTGCCATCTTCTTTTCCTCCTATGTTATAAAAAATTGATTTTATTAATTTTTTGAATTTTTCTTTATATTGCTGTATAATTTATCTATCAGCTCTGCAAAGCTGAAATACAAAAGAAAGGTGTATTTCTATGAAAGCTACTGAAATCCAAGAACAAATTGCTAAAGAACTTTGCCTTAAAATTATTGATAAGGGAATGATTGCTTACCCTCATCGTGGTGATCTTGATGAAATTACTTTCAACACATTAGTTGGTACACAAGTTGGAGCATTGTACCAAGAAATTTTATCTTCAGTATGTATAAACGAAGATAACTAATAATTTCTGTAATCTTTCAACATATTTGTTAGTATGCTAATTGCTTTTAATGTCTCTGGTAGAGCTTCAACTACTTCTGGAGACATTTGTTTTTTAGCTAGTTATTTTTGAACCCATTCACAACTTTTACAAATTGTCTGTTTAAGATTTTCTTTTAACTCTTTCATCTTCATTTCCTCCAAAAGTTAATTTGTCTTATCAAGAATGCCTTTAATTTCTTCTATGCATTGCTTGACTTTATCTGTTCTTGCTTCAATTAACTCCTCGTACCCACGCTCTGCAAATAATTGCATTCCATTAAGTACTCCCTCAATTGAATCTAAATACACTCCTATCAAGTCCTTATCTAATGCATTCATACGTCGCCTCCTTGTCCCTAGCAAAACACTAGCTGTTGGTAACCAAGTTCATCCTTTATCACTTTGACTGGCACCTGTTCCTTGCGTCTTTTATCTAGTTGTAAATTAGTGCAATACTTAGATGCATAGACCTGCATTGCCACTTCCGCAATAGTGTCATGTTTATTCCAAAGCTTTACGGTAGATTTAATCTTCTCAAAAACTTGTTCATTGCCATTTTGCTTAATATGTTCCATGACTAAGCTTGTCCATTCTTGCTTATCAATAGTTTCACCATTCATTAGGTAATACTGCTGCTCTATTTTGCATCCTATAGTTAAATTCATTGATACACCTCATTTAGTTCTTTCAGTACATAAGACTTGATATGTTCAATATCTCTATATTGAGTCATGGCCTCATGTAATTTCATAAGAACATATGTAATCGATTTGTTATGAGCATCAGCTACTTCGCTTGCCCATACTGCCATATGATTAATCTGTTTAGTTGTCATCTCTAAGCTCCTGTTTCCAAACTAGCAAGAATACTTTTTACCTTTTCTAATCCTCTATTAATAGATTCATCACTTGCTCTTTCATACCTGGTTTCATTAGGGATATAAGCAATTGGTTCTCTTGATTTCTGTAACAGACTTATTTGATTTTTAAGCCCTATGCTCACAACATTATCTAGTTCTTGACGCTTGTTGATGCTTTTCATGGTCCTATAAAAATGAGCTCTATCTGCTTCATCATTCTCACTCGAGCAAATCTCAAGCCATCCCCCCATCGCCTGAATAGCTTGTACAACTTCTACTGGCAATGATGCATAAGCTTCCTCTGCTCTTGCATATCCAAAACTTCTGATAGCTTTCTTAACCAGCCCCCAAGCCTCTGTCTCATCAACAGGTGCTCCATTAATAATTTCACTAGCAGCTTTTCTAATCTTTGCTATATTAGGGTAAAACTCTTCTTGAGAAATCAATTTGTGTACTGCTGCTGTTAATACCTGCATAGGGATGTCCATCAAGCTTTCATACCAAAACAGCATCATGTTCTTGTCTTGTAAATCAAATTGCCAATTTGGATAATTGCTTTTTAATCCTGCCATAAGTGTTGCGAACTCAGTTCTCAATTTTTTTCTAGGTCTATATTGTTTTCATACATAGATTACTCACCGCCCCCGTTAATGAAATCTTGAATGCCTTGTGACTGCAATTGACTTGTTACACTCCCAAATGTAGTCTTAAGGCTGTTATCATACTGCCCTTCCAAAATAGCAATTGCTTGATTCTCTCGCATGATCCAATCAAAGTTTGCCTTCCGCTCTTTCTTACGACCTGCTAAAAAGTCACTGGACTCTGTTTTATAAAACAAGGTTCTCAATATATCCATATCTCTATTTGCATACTTCCACATAGTACGCATTGCCTTTTTACGCTTATCACTAATTTGTTGTACCTGTGGTAAAGATGTACATATCTTGTTGTACTCAAAAATAATGTCTTCATAAGGCACTTGTGTACGCTGCTTGTGTGCTTGCTCGTCAGAGCCACTATTGTGCGTACTCTCCTGTGTAGTCTTCTGGTAATCTACTGTGTAATCTACTGATAATGGAAATGCCCTTTGGTCATTTACGTAAACGCCCTTTGTAACTTACCTAAAGCACCTTTGGTCGTTTCCATAGAATCACTTTTTATACTCCATTCCATTAATTTTGCATCTATCAATTCATTATTTCTCATGTAGAAAGTTAAGCCTTTAACACGATCTCGGTAAGATAAGTAATACATTCCCTCAAACTTATCTTCTGCTGCTACATAAGCCTTTTTACTTTCATAAGTAATACCGATCTTAGAGAAAGCATTTTTAAACTCTTTCTTGCTAAATCCAATTTCCTCAACCCAACTATCACCTAATGTATAGCTTTCATGTTCACAGGACTCTAAAAACTTATAAAAAGCTTTACCACTGGTCTTTGAAAACCAATATTCTAGTTGAACCATTAGTAGGCTTGCTGTAACAGAGCCAGTTATACTATTTAATTCTGGATAATATGGAATTGCTCTAGATACATTCGCAAGCAATAAATTTTTCATCTTTGACATATGTATCCCCCTTTTATCTATAAGTTGTAAAAGCCTACTAGAATAGCACACAATGGTATACTTGCTACCAATGCGCCTCCTAATAACGCTCCCATCACAACACTTAGAATGTATATAAAGCTGCTGAATTCCTCAGCAATAAAATTAACAATTGCGTTTGTTTTACTATTCACTTTTCATTTCTCTCTTTGACTTAAGTATCAAACCGTGCTATACTTAAGCCACACATGTATTTTTTAAATGTAAGCTCTTACAAGACTGCCATCTTGTGAGGGCTTTTTACTTTGCATAAAACTTCTAATAATCAGTGGCAAGCTTACCCCTGCTAGATCTGCAACTTCCTTCTGAACTATACGCCATCGTTCCTGCTCATGCTCTTCTACTGTTCCATCACAGGCTATAGAGATCATATCCATTTGAATCCGCTTAATATCGTCATACTCCTTTTGAAATCTCAACGTTAAATTATCTAAATCTGTATGTACAATAGGTGGTAAAACTAACCTGCCTAATTCTGTGCATTCATGCAAATAAACATAACCTAATAATGGCTCATCATAAGCTTGTACAATTTTAGAAGCCATCTTTTCAGATGGAATATCCTTGCCAGTCTCCCACTTGCTTAATGTGGATGTATCGGCTATACCAATTAATAAACATGCCTGTTCTTGTGTTAGTCTACGTTCTTTACGTGCTTTAACAAGTAATATTGAAAATTCTCTTACGTGCATTTCTATTCCTCTTTTCTTGGTTTATTGGACCAACTTTTATATTGAAAATTGGTCTATAACACTATTCTTTTGTAGCTTCCTATAGGCTACACTATTCTATGTAAAAAAGATTTTCTTCCTTACCCCAACGTATAAGTTCTTGTTGCTGCTGGGGAGTCAGTTTTTCCATGATTGAATTAAGATAAATACGTTTAGCTTGTTCAAAAGTTTGTAGAACAGTAGGCCTACTAGGATCAGTTGAATAACTTACTGTAATCTTATCTGCATATCTCCCCATGACTAATCACCTCCTATATATACATATGAATGTCAGAAATTGTCCTATTCTACTACCTATTTCCTTTTTACTTGTATTTCCGTCATTTCAGTTAATAAATTAAGGTCTACCCCAAGCCTTTTGCTCAACGCAACCATTACTGGAACGCTCGGCATATACCTATCATTTTCAATGTCTGATAAATAATTTCTAGAAATAGCAATTTCTATTTGTGTTTTATTGCATTTTATTCTATGTTCTCGTACAAGTTTGTCATACCGACTTTTTGATATAATATCTTTAAAAGCAGGAAATACCGACCTTTCAGAAAGGAGTGTGCAAATTGTCTATTGGTGAAAATATTAAACTGCAAAGAAAAGAAAAAGGGCTTACACAAGCAAAATTAGCTGAACTCTCTAATATATCTCGTTCATATCTAGGAGATTTAGAGGGTAATCGTTATAATCCTAGTATTGATACGCTTAAATCTATAGCTAAATCTCTTAATGTAGATACTTCTGTGCTATTAGATGGTTCACAAGATATAGTATCTACGCCCATACCTAAAGCTATAGAGAAGAAAAAAGAGCGTATATCCTATGATGAATTTATGGAGACTGTAAAAGCCTTCTTTATGGATGCTTCTGAAGAAGATCGTGAGGCAATCATTAGAGATATCTCGAATCTTTATTGGGAAAGCAAACAGATTAATAAAAATAAATATGCTCCGCGTAATACAAAAAAATAGTTATGCAGTTTTAGCAAATCTATAACTTTTTTTGACTGGAGAGTGACCAATGATAAACATTAGTTTGCGTGTAAAGAATTTAATAAATAGACATGAGACACGTGATCCGAAGAGAATTGCAAAAGACTTAAATATCCATGTAAGATACCTTCCCTATGAAACAACTAAAGGTTATTTTATCAAGATAAAGGGCAATAAATTTATTATCATCAATTCCAACCTGGATGAAGTAACTCAAACTATCGTTCTTGCGCATGAGCTAGGACATGCTCTGCTCTGCTCCACTCCAACCAACGAAACTTTTTGAAGTATGAAAAGGGGATATTACTTACTCAAGATGATGACCTATTTAATTCAAACTGTATGTATGAGAATCAAGCAAATAAATTTGCTGCAGAACTACTGCTCCACTCAGATTTAGAGTTTATAGGGGAAACAATAGATAAAACTACATATGAAATGCGACTACGCATTAAACAAACTAAAATATACTAAACGACATTCAGGGCATGACATAAAAGTAAATCTTTTTGTTGTGCCTTTTATTATTGGGCTCTATTAGATAATATTGATGATATAGCATAAAAAATTAGCCCTACCCCTCAATAATGATGGGATAGGACTGTTTCGAGCAAACAAAAACTATTTGTTAAGTTGACTTTTTTATAGCTTGATTCTACATTTAGAAGGTTTTTCTTTCTTATACAACACAACTACAAAATCGCCATGTTGAGGACAAACATCGCTTGCCCTGATATACTTTCTTTTTTTATAGGTAGTTCCATTCACATCGTATTGAACTGTTATTAGATGTGGAAATTGTACCTGATTAATAACTTTGAGTCCCCCAAGTTTAATGACAGAAATCACAGTTCCTTTTACACTATCTTCCATAATTATCATCCTCCTTAAATTCTAAGCTATTAACTTATAAAGATATAATTCTTTAACTTAATTACATAGAACCTCCCTATTCAATCAATAAAATATCTTCTTGTATTGAGTATAGAATAACTCCAGATTTTTGTAGATATATTCTGCCATTTCTAGGTGATTCTATACAAATATCATCAATTTCATCTAACACAACCTATTATTAAAATGGGGATAAATATGTCTATATTAGCAGAACAATCTAGACATGCATTATCACTTGATGTAGATTTAAAAGTTAGTTAGTTTCAGTATGGTATTAAAGGTACTGAATTCGAAATGAGTACAAAAAAAGCGACCCACCCTGCAAAAGCAGCCGCTCTTTTCTCAAGCAATAATCTTATTATTTAACCTATTTATAGCCCCACAAACTAAAACCTTTAGGGGATATCAGGTTTGGTAACGTGGTACTTTCTTTATTCATACTATAACATAATGTGCTCAAAATTAAATAAGTATTTTAAAATCTTTTTATCTCCATATTGAATAAACTTTTATCATCAAGTATCATAATGAGTATATAGCTTATTACATAATATTCTTAACTTGTCAGCTCCTTGTAGTATACTACTTGGAGCTTCTAATTTATATTTTAATGGCAGAGGTGTTTTCTATGAAGATAGCAATCTATTCTCGTAAATCAAAAGCCACCGACAAAGGTGAATCTATAGAAAATCAAATTAATGCTTGTAAAGACTACATATTAAAATGGTCCAACCTTAATACTTCTGATGCACAATTTATCATCTACCAAGATGAAGGTTTCACTGGGAGTAATACAGAAAGGCCACAGTTCCAAAAGCTCTTAAATGATGCTAAGAAAGATAAATTTAACATGCTTATCTGCTACCGCTTAGATCGTGTCAGTAGAAATATTGCAGACTTCTCCAATACCTATGAGCTATTGCAAGAACATGGTATTGAATTCGTATCTGTGAAAGAGCAATTCGATACTTCTACGCCTATCGGCCGTGCCATGCTTAATATTGCCATGGTCTTTGCTCAGCTAGAACGTGAAACCATTGCTGAGCGTATTAAAGACAATATGCTTGGACTAGCCCGTACTGGTAGATGGTTAGGTGGCACTACACCTACTGGTTTTAATTCTGAACCTATCGAATACCTAGACCATAATATGAATACTAAGAAAATGTATAAACTAAGTATAGATGAAAATGAAATTGAAAAAGTGAAACTCATCTTTACTAAGTTCATGGAACTTAAGAGTTTACGTTCAACCGAATCTTATCTACTTATCCATGATATCTATAGTAAAAACAATTGTAAGTATACAGCAGCTACTATTAAAGATATCTTAACGAATCCTGTCTATGCTGCTGCTGATTCCAATATGTATGATTACCTCTCTTCTCTTGGATGTCAAATTTGTAATGAAGAAAAAGATTTTGATGGGGCATATGGTATTATGTCCTACAACAAAACAGATCAAGTGGGTAAATCCATTTCTACTAAAGATTATTCTGAATGGATTATCAGTATAGGTAAACATACACCTATAGTTGAAGGTATGGATTGGGTATCTATTCAAGGTATATTAAACTCTAATACCCAAAATAGCTTCTACACGAAAGAAACGATGCAATACGGACTTCTCACTAATATGATTAAATGCGCTCATTGTGGAGCGAATATGAAAATAAAAAAAGGGAAGATAAATGCTAAAAGCGAGCTTGCCTACTCTTACGTTTGTACAACTAAAGAAATGTCGAGACGTACAAAGTGCAATGTCAAAAATGTAATTGGCCAAGAAGTGGATGCAGATGTCTTTAATTATCTAGTAGACCTAGCCGAAAATAATGAGTTCATGTCCTCTATCTTTAAATCTAACAAGGCTTTTGTCACACAATCCATAGAAGAAATCAATCATAAAGTTCAAGACTTGACAGCACAGATAGAAGATAATGACTTATCTATGAAAAATCTCATGAGTCAACTTGCTAAATTACCCGCTGAGCATCCCCTTGTTGACTTATATATGAAACAACTTAGTGAACTTGATACCTCTACTAAAGCGTTAAAATCTCAAATTCAGCAGCTTCATGAAAATGGAGAGCAACAACAAGTTATTAATCTTAATTTGGATTCCCTTCGAAAAGCGTTCACCCATCTTAAGGATTTAAAAGATAGTACAGATATTCATATGCAACGCTCCATTATCCGTTCTATAGTAGATTATATTACTTGGGATGGTGAAAATCTTCAAATCAATCTATTTGGGCAAGATATACTAAAAAAAAACAGCGTAAGCTAATCCATTCAGAGGCTGTATCCCCTACGCCTTTGTGCAAGGATAGCAAATGCTATACCAACTGCAGAAGGCGCCATCCAATATGCCATGCAAAATAGTGAAATTACACTTAATGATAGTAAATGCCTTATCCTTGGCTTTGGTAGATGTGGAAAAATTCTTGCCCATAAACTAAAAGGTATTGGGGCTAGAGTCTATGTAGAAGCACGCTCAACACAAGACCTTGCCTATATTTCTACTTATGACTATATACCTATTCCACTTTATGACCTGAAAAAACATCTTTGGAAATTTGATTTTATCTTTAACACTATTCCTGTTCCTATTTTAACTGCTGAATATATCGATCTCTTTCCAAAAAATGTTGTTTATATTGAATTAGCATCTGTATCTGGTATTGATAAATCTTATAGCCAGGCTTTAGGAATTCACTATGTTCCGGCCCCTAGTCTTCCCGGAAAAGTTGCTCCTATGACGGCTGCTTCGATCCTCTACCAAGGCCTAACTCTTATTATGCTCAAACAGGGGGAAAAATTATGACTGAATTAAAAAACTTAAAATTAGGCGTTGCATTCTGCGGGTCTTTCTGTACTTTTAAAAAAGCCATTGTTATGCTTAGAAATCTTGTAGACTTAGGTATTGATGTCTACCCTATTATGTCCTTTAATGCTTATACTATCTCTACACGCTTTGGCAGAGCCGAAGACTTTATTGACGAAATTGAAACAATCACTGGAAAACCTATTATTCATACCATTCATGATGCTGAACCATTAGGTCCTAAAAATATGATAGATGCACTGCTTATTGCACCCTGCACAGGAAACTCACTTTCTAAAATTTCTCATGCTATTGTAGATACACCTGTCGTCCTTGCAGCAAATGCAACCATGATATGAATACTGGTTTATAGCTGTATAATCTATCAAATTCATGGTATGAATTAGAGGCGATTAAAACACTAGGTGATTGTATTAGATTTAATAGATTAAAAAATAACTTAACTCAAGCTGAGCTTTCCATTAAGATTGGAATCAATAAGAACATACTTTATATGCTAGAAAAAATAAAGCTAAACTACATGTAACATTTATCTTAAAAATTGAAGAAGTACTAGCGTGTTCCTTAATAGGATCTGATAGATACTATGATTTTGCAAGAAATAATTCTAATAGAAGTGTACAATCCGATTACTTATATTTTCCGATAATCAGTTGTAACTCCTACTCCAAATTACAATTTTATACCAGCTCATTATTCCGACAAGCTGGAATTTACACATCTTTTTCAATAAAATGCACCGAATAAGTATCCCAGTATTTCTTATAAACTCGTTCATTCAACCCATCAAAATTTAATTGATACATTCTAAATGTAACCAATATGTCTTTGGGTTGCCACTGTTCTTCATAAGAATATTTATAACTCATTCCTAATTGTTTCATAACTCCACCACTACGAGGGTTTTTAATATCGTGTGTAGCTGTAACATACAAAAGTCCATCTTTTTTTACCTGTTCTATAACTGCCTTGCTTGCTTCTGTTACAATTCCTCTGTGCCAAAATTCTTTGCGTAATCCATAGCCTAAATCATGGTTATCATCAATACTTACATTAACATAACCAATAGGTACATTGTCTGTTTTTAAACAGATAGCATATCTATATCCATTATCCAGTTGATATGCTTTTTCATATTTATCTTTGTAGAACATTTCAGCTTCTTCTAGTGATTTAAGAGGAAACCATGGTAGATAGGTATTAACTTCTTCATCTTTGTAGATATGGAATAGGGCTTCTATATCATTTTCAGTGAATCTTCTTAATATCAATCTTTCTGTTTGTAATATAGGTGTATTATGATTTTTCATATTTTAACTCCTTTAAATTCAAATTTATATTGCTCTATGAATATACATTCTAGTCAGTTCTTTCTCCCCATCACCTTGAACCATACATAAAAACTCCCATCCATAACGCTCATAAAAAGAAGTATGATCTGTAATAAGGTAAAGTGTATTAATATTTTTTTCTTTCATATCATTACAGGTATAATCTAGCATTTTACCTGCAATACCTTGATTTCTATATTCTTCTTCTACATAAAGAGCACAGACATTAGGCGCTAAATCTTTTCTATCATGAAAATCATTTTCTATTACGCCAAGTCCACCTACGATTTCATCTTCCAATATTGCTACATACCATTGTGGAATATCATTTTCATTTTTTAGGCACTCATCAATACTTTCAAGATATGCTTCAAGTGGAATATTCCATCTCTTATGAAACCAATTAGCTACACGCTCCCTCAATTCTGGTTGTTCCTGTATTTTTAAAATTCTATACTTGATCATACTTATATTCCTTCCGTCAAATTCAAATTTATCAACTCATAAAATATCTATTCCAAATATTATCATATTTTCTTATCAAAATCATTATTTGAATAAAAAAATAAGAGATAGCCCCTAATTGAACTGCCCCCAAAAAGTTAGACATATTTAATGACGCAACGTGGGCATGGTATGATAAAGTAGACACAAAGTTAAAATAAAATAGTGAAAGGTGGTCTACTTATGAGAAGAAGTTATG
>OIFJ01000327.1_pt1 | contig 21088 bp, 8 predicted proteins | sample 1582011 | NCBI WGS metagenome assembly OIFJ01 (sample SAMN07501050, study PRJEB24779) | human gut metagenome | isolation source: stool | host: human infant | place: USA: Pittsburgh, PA
GCGGAGTTACCACGGTAGTTACCATAACCAGCCATGATTTGAGTTGGTTCTAATGGATCGTATTGGATAGGTTTCAACGCTGCAAGGGCTGCGCCTTGTGCACCTACACGACCGATTTCTTCACCCAATTGATCAACGCGTGGGTCATGACCGCCGCCTTGTACGGAAAGATCATAAACTGGAGCGCCATCAGCATCAGTAGTTTTGTTGATTGCTACAGTGTTATCGTTGGATGTAACTTTAGTCAATTGACCTACAGTTGCAACGTCGGATTTGTCTGTACCATTCTTAACATTAGTGATTTTGTGATCACCCATGTTGAGGTTACCACCAGTCATGGAAACTTCGTTAGGACCGAAGTTCATAGTAGCACCACCATTATTAGTAATGGAAGTAATACCTTGAAGGTCGCTATTCAATGCATAAGTTACTTGGTGATCGTAGTTTGCATCGCCATTGATAGCATCGTGACGGATGGACAAGTTGTTACCAGCTACGAATTTAGTACCTTTTTCAACAGATTTAGCAGTTGCTGCAGTTTGAGCGTTTTCTACTTTACCAGTACCTTCTTTGTCTACATCAAGGTTGAATGCTTTACCTTGGATGCCAGTAGTATCAACTTTGAAGTTAACTTTACCATTAGCACCTGTAGTAATAGCTACGGAGTGATCATCAGATGTAAAATCTAAGCCATTTGCTAACGTTGTTTTCTTAGGTGCTTGGCTACCTGCATCAGTAGATGTGGAGGATTTATAAGAAATCTTAGTCACATCTGCTGCCTTATCAGGATCATATGCAACATCATATGTTGTCTTATGCGGAGTTGTAGTGGAGTCTGCAGTTACTTTAATAACACCAGAACCTGTTACCTCTACAGCTTCACGAGCTGCGTCTTTAACTGCATTTTCAGATACGGATACTTCATACTTAGCATTCTTATCACCTGTATTTTTACCGTCAGCAACAGAAATATCAGCAATATTTCTATCACCAGTCAAGGCTTTTTTAACAACACTTTCAGTAGATGTTGCTGCAGCAACAGCTTGATTTAATTGATCTACATTGACAGCATCTGTACCATCTGTACCAGGCGCAACATTTTTAATTTGATTTCCACCATTGTTAAGACCATCTTTAGTTAAAGATACAGTCTTAGTTAGATCAGCTGGATTCTTAATAGTCATACCATTACCACCAACTGTTGTGTTGCCATTTTTGAAACCATCGTTGTTGATAGTAGTATCACCAGTTTTCAAGGAACCAGTATTACCAAGATCAACATCTTTGTTCAATGAGTATTCAATATGAGTACCATTAGCATCGCTTGTTTGTTTAACAGTTAAGTTGCTAGTAGCATTGAAGTCTACTTTATTACCATCCTTAATAGTTTTAGTTGTATCACCGTTATTAGCTGTTACATCAAAACCATTCATTGTGCCAAGACCAGTACCACTGATTTCAAGGTTACCAGCTGCATTTTTAGCTACAGTAATACCATCTTTACCAACAACATTAACTTTGCCATTTGTAGCTGGAACATCAATACCATTAGCTTGGATAGTCCACAATTGATCTGTAGTAGCTACAGTTTTTGTAGTGCCACCATTAGTTGTGAAAGTAATGTTATCACCATTGCTTTGAATAGTGTTACCACCAAGTTGGATGCTATTCAAACCTTTAAGGTCTTTGTTCAATTTAACAGTTAATGTATCAGTACCATCTGCTTCTACTGCGATGTTATCTTTTGCAGATTCAAATTTAGTCGTACCATCAGACAATACTACATATTTTTTACCTGTTACAGGATCAACTGCAGTACTTTCTTTTGTACCTTCACCTTGAACTTTCACTAAAGAACCAAGTTTTTGTTTGTTTTCAGTAGATGTATTGTTACCAGTGAATTTCAAGCCATCATCCATAGTAGCAACTTCACGTTTAATTGGGTTGCCATCAGTATCTTTCAATGGAGTACCATCTTTATCTTTTGGTACGTATACGATACGTTCAGATTGGTTATTATTGCTAGCTTCTGGTTTGTAAAGTGTTTGTGTACCATGATCTGTTGTAATATCTACACCACGACCATCTTGACCAGCAGGGCCTTGAGGACCGGTTAAACCGATTGTACCAATGCCGTCTTTACCAGAGATAGAAACAGCATCTTTGCCGTCTTTACCAGTAATACCAACTTTACCGTCAATACCATTTGTACCAGGCATGCCAGGAGCACCAGTTGCACCTTGTGGACCAACGATTGTTACACCATCTTTACCTGCGATACCATCTTTACCATTTACAACAACTTTGTCTAAGTTAGTAAGATCTTTATCCAAGGAGAATGCAACAGATGCATTACCAGCAGCATCGTTAGTTTGGTTTACAGTTAAGTTTTTACCAGCTTGCATTGTAACAGTTTTACCATCAGCAATGTTTTGAGCTGCTGCCGAACCTGCTGCTACAGTACCTTCAGTAGCAGATACTTTATCGGAAGCAATATTCCAAGAGGAAGCACCTGTACCACCAGTATTCAATGCGGAGAAGTCGATAACTGCTTTAGTGTCAGCTACAGCATTACCGTTACCATCGTTGTATGTCAATGTAACAGTTTTATTTGTTGCATCGTATTTGTATACATTTGCAGTGCCTGCAGCATTAGGTGTACCAGCTGTATTTTCATTAGAAGTATTAGGCACAGTTGTAGGTGCAATATGACGTTCGTTTGCTTTCAATGCATCAGCAGTAGATTTCAAGTCGGATACATTAACAGCTGCATTTGGAGTACCAGTAGTTGTATTAGCAGCAGCATCCAATTTCGCTAAGAAATCGCCACCAGTTTGGTTTTTAATAGCAGAACCTACGTTATTGATAATCATGCTACCATCAGTTGTGCTTGTTTTACCTGCAGGAACTGTATTAGGATTTTCAAAGGATGCAATGATATCGCCATCAGTATATTCTGTACCATCAGCTTTATAGAATTTACCATCAGATTTCTTAGTTAATTTTTCACCAGATGGAGTTGTATAAACAACTGGGGATACTGCGCTAATAGTCATGGAACCGTCAGCGGTTGTAGGTGTTGTAATAACAACATTATCACCCGCTTTTACGTTAACCTTACCATTAACAGGTTTAACATCAGTGCCATTACCTTGAATTGTCCAGATATCATCAGTAGTTGCTACTTTATTAGTAGTAGTGCCTGTACCAGCTGCATCAGGTGTTACATATTCAATACGTTTTTCCGTAGGATTATATGTAATATTAGTCGTGCCATTAGTAGCGTTAGGATCACCCAATACAACTGTTTTAGTTTGAACAGAATCCAAACCTTTAAGGTTTTTATTCAACTTAACAGTTAATGTATCAGTACCATCAGCTACTACCGCGATATTATCCTTTGCAGATTCAAATTTAGTTGTACCGTCAGATAATACAATTTCTTTCTCACCAGTCGTAGGATTAATAACTGTAGTGCCTTCTTGCGTACCTTCACCTTGAACTTTTACTAAAGAACCAAGTTTTTGTTTGTTTTCAGTACTAGTATTGTTACCAGTAAATTTCAAGCCATCGTCCATTGTAGCGACTTCACGTACGATGTTCTTACCATCAGCACCTTGAATAGGGTTGCCATTAGCATCTTTTGGAACATATACGATACGTTCTGCTTTGTCAGTATCAGTATTATGAGCTGGGTCACGGTTTACAAGAACTTGTTCACCTTTAGCAGATGTCATAGAGATATCAGCACCATCACGGCCATTGATACCATCTTTACCATTTTGGCCTTTAGGACCAGTCATGCCGATGGAACCATCTTTACCGTTGATAACTACAGAAGAACCGTCTTTACCATTTACGCCGATTTTACCATCAACACCATCTTTACCTGCAACGCCTGGTTGACCTTTTTCACCGATACCGATTTCATCAGCTAATGCATATGTATAAGTTTGTTTACCAGTCGCTGCACCTGTACCATCTTTTTCAATGTCTTGTTTAACAGTGAGGTTTTTACCTGCTGCATAGTTAACTACACCACCATTAGCAACTGCCGTTTCTGCAGCTGGAGTTGCTGCATCATTAACAACCTTACCACCATTTTCTGTAGCATTTGTTTTGAAAGTATAACCGCTTGTAATTTGATTAGCCAAATCGGACAAATCGATTTTAGCTTCTGTGCCAGTTACACCAGCACCTGTACCATCATTGTATTTCAATGTTACAGATTTAGTAGCAGCATCATATTTATAGCTTTCAGCTGTACCAGCAGTATCTTGGTTTACAGTTTCTCCTGTACGACCAGATGTAGTTGGTCGAATATGCAATTCGTTAGATTTCAATGCTTCAGCAGTGTTATGAAGGTCAGATACATTAACCGCCGCATTTTTAACATTAGAACCAGAATCAGCAGCTGCTTTCAATTTATCCAAGTATGTAGCAGTTTGACCTGCAGGCATTGTTGGAGTTTGGTTTTTAATAGCAGAACCAATATTGTTAACAATCATGCCGCCATCTTTTGTTGTTTGTCCGGCTGCTGCTTTAGGGTTTTCAAAAGATGTGATGATATCGCCAGTATATTCAGCTGTTTCACCAACTTTATGGAATTTACCGTCTTTATCTTTTGTTAGTTTTTCACCGTCTGGAGTTGTGTAAACTGCTGGGGTTACAGCATTTACAGTGTAAACAGTGTGATTGTCTGTTGCATCCCTATCTGAAGTTACAACTATATTATCACCAGCTTTTACTTCGGTACGGTTTGCTTTCAATTGTTTTACGTTAACTGCATCAGTATTATTCTCACCTTCAGCAACATTAGTAATTTTGTTGCCGCCGTTATCTAATCCAGTATTTGTCAACTTAACATCTGTAGTAGCTGTTGTACCTGCTGCAGGTGTAGGAGCCTTAATTGTAATACCATCATTATTTACTTTAGTATCACCAACAGTTAAGGAACCAGCATTAGTAAGATCAATATCTTTATTTAAAGAGTATGTATACGTTTGGTTACCAGTTAATGCATTAGAAGCATCTGTTTCAAGTTCTTGTTTAACAATGAGGTTTTTACCAGCAGCATAGTTAACTGTATTACCAGGTTTTACTACAGTTGCTGTAGAATTACCATCAAGTGTACCACCATTTGCTTTAGCATTTGCTTTCCAACCAGAGTTATTAATTGTATCTACTACAGTTTTAACAGTAGCAATACCATCTTTACCAGCTGCACCAGCTTGCCCTGGAACACCAGGTTTACCATCAGTTACCACTGGAGCTGTACCAAGAGTAACATCAAATGTTACTTTACCATCAGCACCAACACTAGCAGTTGTATAATCACCACCTGTGAAGTTCAAACCTTTATCTAGTTTAACGGTTTGATCAGCAGTTGTAGTACCATTATTTGTTGCTTTATAAGTTAACGGAATTTGTTTAGCCGCTTTATCACCATCAAATGTTACTGCATAAGTAGTGTTATGGGTATTTTCGTCTTTCGTAGGTGTTACAGTAATAGGGTTATCAGTGTTACCACCATTATTTACTGTTACTGCTTCACGAGCTGCATCTTTAACAGCATTTTTAGATACGGATACTTCATATTTAGCACCTGCAGCCCCAGTGCTTTTATTATCAGCAACAGAAACTTCAGCAATATTAGTATCATTAGCAGCGTCATCTTTTTTAACTACGCTTTCAGTAGAAGCTGTAGTTGCAGCTACAGGGTCAACATGCACAGTATAAGTAGTAACAGTGCTACCATCAGCATTAGTAGTTACAGTAGGTGTAGCTACTGTAGCAGCACCAGAGCCAGTAACAACTACTTTGCTATTTAACTTATTTTTTGCATCAGTAGACAAGTCAGCTACAACATTGCTACCAGAAGCAGTTGTTGTAATGTATTTACCATTATCGGCACCAACTACGCCAAAGCTCAAACCATTATCTTGGTTCAATTTTTGAGTACCAGTAACACCAGCATTACCAGTTAATTTAACAGTATTATTGAAACCATCGCTAACTGCTTTCAATTGGTCTTCAGTTGCTGCACGACCTGATATAACAGTTGGGTTAGTAATATCCCAATCTTTGTTTTGTAAGCCAGTTACATAGCCACCTTTACCATCAAAGGAGATAGGATGATCACCACCAACTTTTACAACTTTGTCACCTTCGAAGGAGATTTTACCAGAACCAGTACCATTTGTGATAGAGGAGATATCTGCTAAATCACCCTTAACATTTACTTTGTAAGTTACACTGTTATCAGTTGTATCTGTACCTTCTTCAACAGTTGTGTTTTGACCATTGATAACTTTTGACTTCTTAGCAATACCAGAGATAACAGCTGTATCAGTTACGTCAGCATTGTTACCATCAACATAGTTCAATGTAACTGTGCCATTACCATCAACAGCGTAGTTACCAGGTTTAACATGACGTTCTTTAGCTGCTACTGCATTCAATTGGTCAACATTAACAGCATCAGTGCCATCAGTACCTTGAGCTACTTTAGTAATTTTATTACCATCTACGCTCAAGTTACCGCCGGAGATAGTTGTGCCACCACTATTATTCAATGTGATTTTGGAAGTACCATTTTGAATGCTTTCAATATCTTTAAGAGTGGAGCTTAATCCATATGTATATTGTTGAGTGTTAGTACCTAATGTTTGTTCTACTGTGAGATTTTTACCTGCACTGAAAGTTACTGTATCACCAGGAACTACTTTAGTTGCAGTAGCAGAACCAGTCAATTTACCACCATTTGCAGATGCATTAGCATTCCAACCAGCTTTATTAATAGCTTGTACTACATTATCAGTAGTAGCAACACCATTAGGTGCAGGAGCTACAGCTTTACCATTATTATTAGTAATAGTATCACCTGTTGTAAGTTTAACAGTAACACCACTAGCATCAGCAGTTGTAGAAATCAGGCCTTCACCTTTAAGGTTTAATGTACCATTATTCAACAACACATCACCACTGCCACTATTACCAGCATATTTTAAGTTAACATTTTTTAATTGAGCCACGTTAACTGCATCAGTATCTTCTTTACCTGCTGCAAGACCTGTAATTTGACGAGTCGCATTAGAACCATCACCTACAGAAACAGCTGCTAATGTAGATGTTTTTGCATTGCCAGATAAACCAGCATATGTATTTGTACGGCTATCAGCAGGATTATAACCATCCACACCTGCTACAGTAGTTGCTTTGGAGTTAGAACCTAAAGCTACACCATCTTCAGTAGTAGCTTCTGCTCTATAACCAAGTGCTGTAGCTCTTTCAGCTGTTGCTTTAGAACCACCACCTTGTGCAATAGCTCGTTTACCAGTAGCTTGCGCTTGTGTACCAATAGCAATTGCATAGTCTGCAGCTTTTACTTTATTGGATGTGCTACCACCACCAATAGCAATTGCATAGTCACCAGAAGCTTCAGCACGAGAACCAAGACCAACTGCTGCTGTGCCGCTAGAGGTTACTTCACGACCAATAGCAGTAGTATCAATATGTGTTGCTTTATTATCGCGACCGATTGCAATTTGAGAGTTTTGCTTTTCTCGCTCACCTGTTGCAGCACCTTCATTTGTAGAGTCTGCTAAGTTCCCTTTACCGATAGCAATACCACCACCAGTATTAGAATTATTCTTATTACCAATAGCAATAGTATCTTCTTTTTTAGCGTGAACTTCTTCACCAAAAGCTACAGCACGATCACCCAAAGCAGTAGATAATCTACCAACAGCTACAGCTCCTGTACCTGTTGTTAATTGTTGACCAATAGTAACAGAGTTATCACCTGCAGTATTTTGTGTATTTGTATTTGTTACACCAGGTCCACCTGCAACAGGTGTATCAACTCTTTGATTGGACCAAACATTAATATTATTACCATTCGTATTAGAGCCCGCTTGTACAGGTGTACCCATTTGTGCAGCAACACCTACCATAGCCAAACCAGCTAATACGCTAGCAAGAACTTTTTTCTTACCACCATTGTTTTTAGCAACTTCAGATACTACAACGTAGCATTCTTTAGATTTGCTCCAAACTACTTTAAAAATCTTATTCATATTTCTATGAACCCCTTTCTTAGACTAGACACAATTACAATCCTTATATAATACGTTTAATAAATTGAAAGCTATTTCTTACACACATTTTTGTTATTCTGAGTAACTTTCATTTATTTTTCATTTTGTGTCATAAGTAGAATAACAGATATCGAATTATTTGTAAATAGTTTCCTTCATGTTATCATCATAATTTTTTCGGAAGTTGTTCAGATATTTATAAAAATTTAAATTTATATCGATTTATTATACATTTTTGATGTATTTTTTAATCCTTTACGCTTAATTAATCAAATACATTCGATGTATACATTAAAATATGGGAATATTTATTACCATAATTAATAAACAACCCGTTTATCCGTTTATCCTTATCTACTTCTTTCGATATTTTAATCTTATATTCATATTCAGGAATATAAAAATAAGCCATAAGCGCTACAGTAAAATAGCGCTTATGGCTTGTTATCTGTACAGCTAGCACAGTATATCACATATGAATATAAAATGAATGTATCTTCAGTTACATTTTAGTCATTATGGATCAATTTATTCTTGTCCATACATGAGTATACAGATACATTAGTATCTTATTCTACCCACACTGTATTATGGCGCCTTACGAGATTGAGCATCTTGTCTCTTACCGTTGCCGTTTCTTCTAAACGATGCTTACCACCATACCAGGCCATCGGAGCTCCTGCTAAACGGAAGGTAATCTTACCGTACGCACCACCAGAGCTATGTTCCGGTTTGTTATACCCCATGTCCACTGATACACGCGGTGTGAGTTGCAATTCAGATCCAAAGCGGAAACCATTTTTATCCGCTTGCCGTTCTTGGTTCCAATGATACCCTTCTACATACACTCTAGCCCAGCGAGCGTTCTTAAAGGTCTTACCATATTCCACAGTATATCCGTTAGAAACTCGTTCTAAGGTGTGAAGATTTACATCGAGCACACGCTCATCTGAGGCTGCACCATACCAATTGAAGCGAAACTCGCTTTCACCAGACATATATTCAAGACCTGCACTAAGGCGATCATGGTGGCGCAAGAAGCGGTGATCATAAAAGAGATGCGCCCCATAGAGGCGATGGTCATCCTTACTAATACGGCGATAGACTACACCCATATTGAGGGTTGTACCAGTATCTGACGCTCGAGATAGGCGTTGTTGCGTAAACCATACATCGCGCGAAGTAGTATCATAATGGCCTAAGGGTTGTACCGTTTCTATCGAATAGAGTGGTTTCCATCCTTCTTGAAACTGAAAGCTCAAGGTAGTACGTCGCATCCACGGTTTCCCTTTAGATCCATACATAGCATTAGACACATTAGACATGGCTACAGCATTGATAGCGCGGTTCACCGCATCAACATTGCTGTACTGCACAGTCTTAGTATCTTGACGATCCATGATGAGTGGTCCGCTTTCACCAATCACATGGTCTGGCGTTGAAGCTGGCGTAATATGAAATCCATCAGAGGCTGCTTTAAGATGAGTGTCATGACTATCTGTATGTACAGACACTACCCCCTTATCATTATGTAATTGTTGTTTTTCTGCCTCTGCAGAGCCTACACAACACACCAAGACTCCTAAGGCAATATACACAATACGTTTCATTACTCTCTACACATAATTCTCATGAACTTAAAATGAAATATGTATAAGTGTAACGAATTATAGTTACCATTGTCAAGGATGTGAATAGACTACTATATAGGATACAAGTAGATTACATATAATGTATATATATAATAATATAATATAGAAATATATTCTAGATAGTGAAGGTATCAAGTATACTGTATCTACGAAAAAGACAATCACAAACCCTTTATTAATTACGATTCTCAATGTTTATAAATGTTCTACACTCCCCTATAAATATTTTTACAATAGTACATAAAACTTTCTTTAAATATGCATATATGGTGTATTTTCACCACATATTATACAAAATATTCATTTACAACATGAATATTTCGTATTATTATGAACCTGTAAGTGATATGAAAGTTTTGTGAAGTCCTAATATGCAAAGGAGTGTATTGCGATGAGTAAGAAACATTTTGTATTAACAGGTATTGTGTTTTCTGCATTATCTATAGGGATTGTATCGGCGGCGCCTGTAGCACCTGTAAACATTGTAGAAGACAACGGCAACGTAGGGGCTGTAGGAACCACGTTCACTAATGATGGCAATATTACGCTCGGTAGAGGTGCCGGTGCCACAACTAGTAACCACCAAGTAATAGCCAGTCCAAATGCAAACGGCAACAATGTAGCCATCGGTGGCTTCGCCGGTAACCAATCTAAAGGGGGCGGCAATATTACCTTAGGTGGTAAAAGCTTCCAAAAAGGCACAGGTGATTTTAACGTCATTGCCGGTTCATTAGCTGCCAACAATGCAAAACAGTCTATGTCCGTTATTATGGGTACTCAATCTGGTGAGAACTCTGAAGGGTCAAAAAACGTATGGCTTGGGCATTACCAAGGGGCGAATAGCACGGCTAACAATTCCGTCCTCATTGGTTCTGGTTCCTCTGTGAAAGGCGATTTTACCCTCGGCATCGGTCATTATACGAATGTAAATGCTAAGAAGGGCCTCGCTATCGGTTCCTATAACACCTTATCCGATAAGGCCACTGAATCTGGCGTATTTGGTCAAGGTCAATATGGGAAAACTGCCATCGATGCGAGCGGGTCCTATAGCATCGGTAACTATAACCACATCTCTGGAAACAACACCTTCGTTATGGGCAACAATGTCACAACATCCTTAGAAAATGCAGTAATCCTAGGCAATGGCTCTACAGATGGAGACGTTGTGGGCACATCTAGCTATACCTTTAACAATGGTAAGACTGTAAATTATGTAGGCACTACGCCTATCTCTACTGTATCGGTAGGCGCAAAAGACAAAGAACGAACTATTACAAACGTAGCAGCTGGTCGCGTTAGCGCTACCTCTACAGATGCTATCAACGGCTCCCAATTATATGGAGCTCATCAAATGATCGATTATGTAGAAAATGAATCTAATAAAGGCGATGCTCGTGCTGCAGCCTTAGCAGCTTTACACCCTATGGCATACGACCCAGACAATCGCATTCAATATATGGCAGGCTATGGCCACTACAAGAACGCCAATGCCCTCGCCCTCGGTGTTGGATATTACCACAGAGATAATCTATTATTGACTACAGGCGTTACATTGAATAGCCATATCATGGCAAACGTAGGTGTTACATACAAGCCTGGCAAATCTCAAGTAACGAGCCACAGTCAAAACCTTGAATCTCGTGTACAAGCTTTAGAAACACAAAACAAAGAACTTCAAGAAACTGTACATCAACTCATGGCAAAATTAAACAAATAATATAATTCAGCCATGACATAGTATGTAAACCAAATTATGTAACGCAAACTATATTGTTCCAAACTACAGTTTTACACTACAAAATCTAATTACAATCCTAATTACACACAAAAACTAAGAACTGCACCTTATATTCTAATTGTTTATAAGGTGCAGTTCTTCTTTATATGCTATACTATGTTCAACATTATGTACTAAAGAAATCATCATAGGGGTAGTATATGAGCCAGAAAGACAGCGAACAAATAACAGATTTAAAAGAAACTACAATCATAGCAAATAATCCAGATATATCTGAGGAATTACAGGTCAATATAAATGAGGTAAAGGATTCATATGATTCCTTCCTCTATGTATCCAAACCATTTTCTAGTACGAATATTAACAATTTACAAGCTAAGGCTAAACTATACGGTCTTAATCCTGCGCCCCTCAAGGGTGCCCGCATTCTTGAGTTAGGTGCATCCTGTGGGGGCAATCTCATCCCACAAGCACTGTACTATCCAGAAGCAACTTTCACAGGCATCGACCTATCAGGTGTACAGGTACAACATGGCAATGAGATTATTAAATCCATAGGCCTCACCAATGTGACATTATTAGAAAAGGATATTCTCGATATTGATGAAAGCTTTGGCACCTTTGACTACATCATCGTTCACGGCATTTGGTCCTGGGTACCCGATGTAGTTAAGGATAAAATACTAAGTATTTGCAATAAAAATTTATCTGATAATGGGATCGCCTATGTCTCCTATAACACTTACCCAGGATGGAAACGCTTAGAGCAATTGCGGGATATTATGTTGTATTCAGAAAAACGGGCGAAGGATCAAAATCTATTAGAGCGTACATTATATACAAAAAATATATTAAAAATGGTAGCAGATACTATGAACAGCGATGAACGGTCTCGTACGCAATCGAATTATAAAATCAGTAATATCCATCGTGTACTGAACTCTAGCGATTATTATGTGGCCCATGAATATTTAGAAACCTTTAATGATCCTGTATACGTATCTGAATTTATAGAGCGCGCACAGCAGCAAGGCTGTGTCTATATTGGTGATGAAGTACCGCAACGGTCCTTTATCTCATGGCTTTCAGAGGATGTGGCAGATAATATTAGAGCCTTATCTAATGGCAACTATATCGATAAAGAGCAGTTCTATGACTATGTGTATGATACACAGTTCCGCATGAGTCTCTTAACTAAACAAGCCAATGAGTCTGTTATCAATCATGATGAAACGGTAACGATGGATATCTTAAACAGTCTATATTATGTGGCTAATTCGGCCAACGAAAAAGGTGTTCCATCGGACTGGACCAATACCATCTACATTGCCATCAAAGAGCTAATGGATACCGCTAAACAATTCACGGTACAAGATATTGTAAATCATATCAACAGATCCTATCCTGGTTATATCATCGATAATAACCAACTGTATCAGCGCCTATTGTTCCTTATCATCTTAGGTAATCTTAATATTTATGGCGAATCCTATCCTCTCACTCCATTTGTTGAACATGAAAGCTATATACCTGAGCCTTTCATTAACTATTTAAAAACACTCGTCGAAGATGGTGGCACCCAATATACGGCTCTTGGCAATATGTATAATCAAATCGATGAAAGCATCGATAATGGTCTACTATATGTTGCTACATTGCTATCAAAACCTACTTCACGAAAAACCTTAATACAGACTATGGATAACGATAACCTAACTGTACAGCGCACGACTAAAGACGGCTATACATATAAAGTACCTACAGAACAATACCTAGATGAATCTCTACTTCGTATAGAATACCTTGGGTACTTTAGAAAATAAAAAATACATATATAAAACCCACTTACTACTTTTTAAGACAGTAAGTGGGTTCTTTCACTATAATCAATAATTTACTTAAAGATTTCTACGACCTATTTAATTCTTCTATATAAGGAAGTAAATTGCCTAATGTACTCTGACGTTCATTTAAAAACTCTTTATACAGACCATATTTACAATCAATATTTGGCTTACTGTAGTAAATCCTTGTACTATTAACATGCTGTTTAGCAATGTCTATACTACCATGCTGGTTATTTAAAAAGGTATTAACTGTATTGCCTTTAACATATCCTAACTCAGTCAATTCAGTAAGAGTATTATTAGGCCTACCGATACAACAGGCAATCCAATACTCAATATCGGGCCCATTCAAAAATATACAATTACGTATATCCAGAATAGCTAGATTCTTAATTAAGCGATTTAGCAACTTACACTCACTATCCCTATGTTGCGCTTTATCCAAATCTACAACTACAAGGAATATACTATATAAAGATGAATATTTCTCTATATGGTTACTAAACTTACCATATCCTCCTCCATTTATTGATAAGATATTTACATTAGATAACCCTTTCAAGATACTATATAGATAGTTATATTCAGTATCTCCTTCACACACAACTTGAATCTTTAAGCTGGTTTTAAGATTTCTTCTAATACGTTTAGGCTTTGTTGGCATGACTTTATACCTCGAATTTTCCTTGTAAATAGTCGATAGCCAACCTTTTTTTATTACTTCTCAAATCAAAATCAGCTAACGAATTAACTATAGTAGATAATGTTTGATCTTTCGTAGTGATATAAATTTGTTCTGGTGCAAATAAATTAATATTAAAAAGCTCTAAATTATGGGATGTAACAATCAATTGACCACAAGTATTAGAGTTAGAGTTGATAATATGATTGAAGAGCAAAATAAGAGATTTAGTGCTGATTGATGCATCTAGCTCATCAATTAATACCGTTATACCATTATGAACTTGAAGAAGCGATGTAAGTATTGCCATAATACGCTTTATCCCTTTTGATTCATAAGCTAATGGTAGTTTTATAGGACCTTGTTCTCCTAAATCACGCACAATATACACATCATATGTAATAGCCTCTTCCTCGGCTGTAGTTCTTTTTTCTAATTCAATTGAAGAAATTGTTCCATCTAATTGAGCTAAAATTTCTAATGTTAAATCCTTATTATCCTCAATTAAATTTCTCTGTTCTTCATTAATAGTTATATTAAATCGTTTAACATCAGGATTAATGAAAGGATCAGTAATAATACTGATAGAGTTTATAGTATCTATAAAATCAATATAAATATCGCTAATAAAATCTTTTATCTTTGAAAGAATAGTTGCAGTTGATTTACGAGAATAAATTTCTGTAACAGCATCCTCTAATACATCACTGAATAAGATATTATCTTCAAATTTATATATAATTTTATTATTCTGTTCTAGCTTTTCAGATAATACGGTCTGGTTTTTATCAATAACTAGAGAGTATTGATATAAGTTTTCTTGTTTGGATTCTACTGTTATATTATATTGAATATAATTTGATAATATATTAAATAATCGATTATTAGAAAAAATCTTTTCATCTTTAATAATATCAATCAAAGAATCTATAGCATGCAATAAATTAGTTTTACCGACTGCATTATTACCAAATATAATAGTAGATTTAGCAGGTCGTGATTCACTTGTCAATATATAATTATCTTCATATTTAGTGCCTTTAATTCTTTGCCCACTGAAAGCACAAAATGTTAACTCTTGTCTTTTTTGTATCGATGCAAAGCCAGCAACAGAAAAATCAATTAACATAGTATTTGCCTCCTTTTTCTAATTATAACACCTAAGATAATCAAAAAAAAGGTTTATCTTTAAACTAAAATTAATACAAAAGAACCCTCTTATTAGGAAACATACTAGATTTATCCTACATTCAAAATGATGATAGGATGACCTCAAGTTTCCTTAAGAGGGTTCTTTTGCATTGTATTTAAGAAGGTTAGTATATTATATTCAGACCAGGTCTAAATATAATAAGATAGGCCATATACTTATGTTATACAGGGGGAAGTATAGCATCCGTAAGGATTGTAATTGCATGATAAAAGGGGAAGTTGCATATGGATGCTACGTATATGTATAGATAGATACGTTGTATATATGTAAGGGGTAATATATGTGAAGGAAATATATATCTATACAGACATACAGCTATATGGCCATAATTACAGTATATAATTTACATTCGAAAAATTATGTGTCAACGCACATACTTTATTATTTGTAATGGATAGGCATGCACAAGGTCTCATGACCTTATGCATGATTTCCTATATATTAGAATTTGTGCGTGAAACCAGCGTTTACGCCCCAGTCTGCTTGGAGGTCACCAGACAAACCTGTGGCAACATCAGCAAATACGCTATTGTTGCTATTAAAGCCATAACGACCACCGAAGGCAAGTTCAGTCCAAGTGCCTTTAAGATCTTGCTCTGTTAATTTCACAGCTGTGCCACTAGAGAATGCAGTTTTTACATTGCCTGTGAAAGCATGACCTGCAGCAAAACGTGTATAAAGGTTACCATTACCAAATTGTTTACCCAATTCAAGGCCGATTTTACCAGAAGTGCTGTTTACACTAGATTGGTTAACAAATACATTACCTACATTAAAGTTACGGCCACCGAAGTGTGTAAAGTTCAATTGTGCTTGTGGTTCTACATAGAAACCGTTATCGTATTTCAATGTTTTGCCATAGCGAACACCGATGCTGTACGCATTAGATTTTGTATCACCAGACATAGCTTCACCAATTTCATTACGAGCTGTGAAGTCATTAGATACGCGACCAACTTGAGTTTCTACATGTACATATTGGTCTTTGCCAAGGTCTTTCAAACCATACGCACCAACGGAGAAGGATTTAACCTTGCCGGAACCATCGAATACATAGTCTTCAGAACCGCGAAGGTAAGATACTTGACCACCTACAGTCCAACCACGGCTGATTTTAGCATCATAACCGCCTTGGATGCGTGTGTAATCTGTAGCTGTATCAATACCGCTGCCAGAGTAGCTGTATTTACCGCCACCGATGCGAGCCCAAATACCAGTTGGTTCACCTTGTTGCAATACACGAGGACGGTACATATCGTCAGCTACTGTACGCCATGCATTGAAATTACCTACTACAGCGGAACGAATACCACGCATATGAGGTGTATCGTACGCACCACGAACAACAGGATTAGGATTTACTGGTGTTGGTGTAGGTGTAGGTGCTGGAATTTGAGATTTTGGATCTGGAGTTACAGGCGTAACTGGCTTAGGTGCTGGTGTTACAGGTGTAACTGGTTTTGGATCTGGAGTCACCGGTGTAACTGGTTTTGGATCCGGAGTTACAGGTGTAACTGGTTTTGGAGCTGGAGTTACTGGTGTAACTGGTTTTGGTTCTGGAGTTACAGGTGTAACTGGTTTAGGGTCTGGAGTTACTGGTGTAACTGGCTTTGGTTCTGGCACCACATAGGAGCCTTGACCATTACCGTCTTTCCAAGTAATATCCCCTTCTTTTTTATCTGTAGTCAACGCTTTTTTGTAGCTAGATACAATACCTTTAGAAGCGATAGATACAGTACCAGAAAGGTTTCTTTCACCTTTTACATAATTTTCATAATAGAATTTATGTGCCAAATTATCTAAAATCTTGTTTACATTGCTTTCAGAAGAAGTATCAAGATTATCACCTGTTACATAACCATGCACGCCAGAGCCAGTTGTAGCGGATTTCACGATGAAGTTACCGCCCTCGATGTCAGCCGCATCAAGACCAGTTTTTTGAGAAGCTGGTTTACCGAAATTTAGCCCAGTACTTGCGCTCATATCATAAATAACATTGATATGACCATCTAGCTTGTTAACATGAATATCGCTACGAGAATCTTGGGAAATACGGCTGAAACCTTCACGTGTACGAGTGCCTGTGAGGGTATTAATGCTACTACGAGCCTCTTTACCATCGATCATGAACGACTCTAAGCCACCCATATTATCATGGCTCCATATACCTCCATCAAAGGTCATATTGATCTCGCCGCCTTTATCCTCTAAAGTATTCACTGCTTTACCAGAAAATTGATTAGGGCTATTATGAGCACGACCTAGACCGATATTGATAACAGATGGTTGCTGTTGTTGATATGGAGGCATTGTTTTATCCGTTACGAGCACATCACCTTGCATGTTCAACACTTTATGTTTTACAGTACCTTCATCATCAATGCCGATGTTGATTTTACTATTATACGCAAATGCTACTGGATACGGAGACGTCCATGGCGCAGTAGTCACGTCCATAACACCGCCATCTACTTGGATGGAGCTATTATCTAGCATGCCTGTAATGAAAGCTGGTTGACGATAGCGTTTAGGCAATTGATTTGCATCAGGAGTATCCAAAGATCCAATTGTAACTTGGCCACCATTAGATGCTACCACACCATTCGCAGTCACATTTCCAGTACTTTCAAATTTACTATCTGCAGTAGTTGCAAAAACGCGTCCCTCAGAATTAAGACCTGCTGCAGCCCATGAGCTAGGCATAGCCATAGTAGATGACAATAAAGTCATCATAACAGCAGATAATAAAAATTTATTTCTTGCTCTCATCCTCTTACACCTCAACTATTAATACAATTTACAATCACATTTGTGAAAGTCCCTTCATAAACGAATATATATCTGTAATTTGATTTATTAGTCTAAAGATACAGAAAAGATAGATATATACTCACCTTATTAAGAACTCACATTCAACACATTTAAAATATGTTTAAAATACTACACTATTTTTTGTGAATTGTAAATGAATTTTGTGAATTTTATTTAAAATTATTTAAAATATTAATAGATGAGTTATAAAACTAGAGTATAAAAATAACAGGCAGTGACTAGATCACTGCCTGTTATTAGTAAACACTATATAGTATGTATCCGTATTTGACGATATATGATAGTTACATCCAATACATGGGACTCTTTTATTTTATGAGCACTATATATTTATATAGTACTTATCACCATATACTTTTATATAGTAACTATTATATTAGAATTTATGTGTAAATCCTGCATTTACAGACCAGCCAGCTTTATAGTCACCGGATAGACCTGTGCTAATATCAGCGAAGATACTATTGTTTGCATTGAAGCCATAGCGGCCACCGAATGCTAGATCTGTCCAAGTACCTTTCATGTCTTCGGATATGTATTTAGTAGTAGCACCACTTGTGTACGCAGTTTTCACTGTACCAGAGAAGGCATGGTTCACGCCAACGCGAGTATAAATGTTACCTGCGCCGAATGTTTTACCAATTTCAAGACCAATACCACCTGCTGTACTGCTCACACCAGATTGATTTACATGCATGCTGCCTGCATTGAAGCTATCCCCACCGAAGTGAGTGTAGCTCAATTGTGCTTGTGGTTCAATGTACGTGCCATTTTGGAATTTCACAGTTTTACCGTAGCGTGCGCCAATTGTGAAAGCATTCGCTTTAGTTTCACCAGAAAGGCTTTCACCAATTTCATTACGAGCTGTGAAGTCGTTAGATGTACGACCTACTTGAGACTCAATGTGGATGTATTGGTTGTTGCCAAGATCTTTCAAGCCGTACGCACCAACAGCAAAGGCTTTTTCTTTACCAGAGCCGTTGAATACGAAGTCATCGTTGCCGCGAAGGTAGGATACTTGACCACCTACAGTCCAGCCGCTACCTGTTTTAGCATCGTAACCACCTTGAATGCGTGTATACGTTGTATCTGTGTCGATACCTTTTGCATTGAAGCTGTATTTACCGCCCCCAACGCGAGCCCAAATACCTGTTGGTTCGCCTTGTTGCAATACGCGTGGACGATATATATTATCTGTCAATGTTCTCCAACCGTTGATATTACTCATGATGGCAGAACGAGCGCCGCGCATATGAGGAGTATCAAAATCACCTAACACAACATGAATATGACCGTTGTTCTCAGGTTTAGGCGTTGGAGCTGGAACCGGTTTCACCTCTGGCTTCGGAGCCGGTGTTGGTTTCACCTCTGGTTTTGGTGCCGGAGCTGGCTCTGGTTTTACTTCTGGTTTTGGAGTTGGTTTAGGTGCTGGCTTAACCTCAGGTTTTGGAGTAGGTTTTACCTCTGGTTTAGGAGTCGGTTTAACTTCCGGCTTAGGCGCTGGAGCTGGCTCTGGTTTTACTTCTGGTTTCGGTGTTGGTTTATTTTCACCATATACATATTTACCTTGACCATCTTTATCTGCTTGCCAAGTAATAGCGCCTTCTTTAGCATAACTTTCAGTCAATACCTTAAAGCGTGCAGATTCAGCACCATTAGAAGCAATACCTACTGTACCTTGAAGGTTTCTTTCACCATTTACATAATTATGGTAATACACCTTGTGAGCCAAATTATCTAAAATTTTATTTACATTATCCTCAGAAGATACATCAAGCCCTTTTTGACTAGAGAATACATGGGCGTACGCATTAGGTGCCGCACTTGTAATATGAATATCTCCCCCCCAGAAAGACTCTGGAGTCAAACCATTATAGATTTTTGTTGGTGTTGTATTTGCTGGATCTTCTGGAGCGTCATACTCATCATTTATATCGTAAAAGAAGTTTACATGACCTTCTAACTTATCGATATGAATTTCATTGTACTCATGTTGAATTACTGCATTCACATAGTTACGATTCTTGGAGCCTACAAGTTTATGTACATGGCTAGGTTGCGTACTACCACTTAAATTTCCTTCATGTAAACCAGCTTGGTAGAAATGATCCCAATAACCATAATCGCCAAGAAATACATTAATATGGCTTGGATATTTAGCATCTTTATCAGCTAAATTAAATGCTAAACCATCCCATAGTGACAATTTACCATCAATACCAATATTAATCTCAGACGCATGATTTGGATCGCTTTTAACAATAACATCACCTACTAAAGATAAGTCCTTGCCGATAAAATTGCCTGTATTACCGTCTACACCAATATTAATAGTACCACCTTGAGCTACTGCAATAGGAGTGCTCATAGTATGAACATCATAAACGCCTTCCTTAAGAGTAACAGTACTACCACCTTTACTGCTAATAAAAGGCTTATTATCATGGCCAATATTAGCCACGGCTCTATCAATAGTAACTGTACTACCAGTATCTGCCTCAATCGTAGATACTTTGTTTGTCATTGCACCAGCCGTAAACTTCCCACCGTTATTTGCAGTAATATGTGCACCAGTAGGTGAAGTAACTAATGTACTCCCCGCCATTGCATACTGACCTACAGAACTAGCAATCGTCAGGGCAATTGCTAAGGATAATTTCGCTTTACACATGCGTTTCATAAGAACCCTCTCTCTACACACTATAAACTATTATTAAATAATTTAATTATAATTTAAATTTATATTCTTGTAAATATGAGGAAATTTTGCCACATATAATATATAACAATATAAAAAAAGCAGAGACCTAGTCTCTACCTATACTAATTTAAATTTATTGGAATCTATAATATTGTTCATCGTAATTTGACGATATATATGATTATATCTATAATATAAACAGATAGCCAAGCGAGTGGTTCCGTCGGGCTCATCTCAAAGTTACAAAAAATTGATGAAATGGCCTTTCAGTTATCCAGTTACTGGTAACGAAGGGCTATTTGTCTTTTCCAAGACAAATAAGCG
>OIFJ01000337.1_pt1 | contig 20155 bp, 15 predicted proteins | sample 1582011 | NCBI WGS metagenome assembly OIFJ01 (sample SAMN07501050, study PRJEB24779) | human gut metagenome | isolation source: stool | host: human infant | place: USA: Pittsburgh, PA
ATCATTTTTTGAAGTACTGGTACCTCTTCGGCAGGGATTTCTACACCGAGGTCACCGCGAGCAACCATGAGGCCGTCCGCTACGTCCAAAATTTCATCAATGTTTTTAACGCCTTCAGCATTTTCAATTTTCGCGATAATCTTGATATCTTTTTTCTCAGACTCAAGAATACGACGGATGGCTACAATGTCTTTACCGCGTTGCATAAAGGATGCGGCTACAAAGTCTACACCTTGTTGACAGCCAAAGCGCAAGTCCGCTTCGTCCTGTTCAGATACAGGTGGCAAGCTAAGAGCTACACCTGGCACTGCTACACGTTTACGGTTACCGATTTCACCACTGTTTTGAACAGTGGTAATAATGTTATTACCTTCGATAGCATCGATGTGAAGTGTTACAAGACCATCAGCCAAGAGGATTTTATCCCCAACGGACACATCGCCTACAAGACCTTTGTGATTTACGGAGCTAATCTCTTTTGTGCCTTCCACATCATCGGTAGTCAACGTAAATTGTTGACCTGCCTCAAGGAATACCTTCCCCTCTTTAAATAGGCCTAGGCGAACCTCAGGGCCTTTCGTATCGAGCAATAATGCGATTGGTTTATTAACAATCATCGCCGCATCGCGCACCATTTGCATACGCTCTGCTTGCTCTTCATGAGATCCGTGAGAGAAATTAAAACGAGCCACGTTCATACCCGCTCGCATCATATCTTCTAAAATACCAAATTTATCCGTTCCCGGACCTACAGTACATACGATTTTTGTACGTTTCATCTTTCCTCCTATGAAAGCAATTTCTATATTGAATCTTTCACTTCTTATTGTAGTAATGTTAGTGAAAGCTATTTATTATTGCACCTCTACAGAGCCATCACCTAAGATAGCTTCAATAGCCTTGATAGATTCATCGCTAGGGTCAAAGCACATATTCGGTGGCAAGTTAATGCGCTTCCGTTGACGGTGCAAGTATAGCGATGTTGGCACAGAGCCTGCAGTATTCGTTAACACTCGTTTTAAGGCTTCACTATTTTCTGGCGTGTCATATTGGCTATAAATATGAATAGCCACATGCTTAGCCTGACTATAGTTTACCTTTAACGGCATAATGCGGTCTGCAATAATTTGCACACCCTTTTCATCCGCATCAACACGGCCTTTTACCTTAACAATCATATCGACTGCAAGGAACTGTTGACTTTGACTAAAAACCTTAGGGAACGCCACTACGTTAGCCGCACCAGAATAATCTTCGATGCGAAGTATAGACATAACCTCGTTCCGCCTTGTCATGCGGTCCGTCTTATTTTCAATCAAACCGCCAAAGGTAATGGTTTGACCATCGTATTGCTCTGGATTTTCTACGAGAGCCCCCAGTTCAAATAGGCCCTCTAGCTCCTTCGCATAGCCTTGCAATGGATGACCTGTAATGTAAAAGCCTGTATATTCCTTTTCATCCTTTAATTTATCGTCTTCCGATAAATCCTCCACATTCGGTACAGGGATGAAGTCAACGGACTCCTCTATATCGCCAAAGAGACTCATGGTGCCCATAGCGGCATCCTTTTGCTCTTTAGCACCTACGGCTTGAGCACTTTCATACATGTGCAATAATTGGTTTCTATTTTCCTTGAAACCATCCATGGCTCCGCATCGAATGAGACTTTCAAGAAGTCGTTTATTAACAACCTTGTTGTCCACGCGTTTACAGAAATCTACGATATCTGTATAGAGGCCATGCTCATTGCGCTCGCGAATCAAGCGATCGATGGCATTGTCCCCTACATTCTTGATGCCTCCAAGGCCGAAGCGAATGGCATCACCTTGTACGGCGAAGCTGCGTTCAGAATAGTTAATATCTGGACCGAGTACCTTAACATTATGCTTCTTGCAGGCATTGATATAATACGTCAATTTCTGCATATTTTGCATGAAGCTAGTCATGGTAGCAGCCATGAATTCAGGGAAATAGTGGGCTTTCAAATACGCCGTTTGGTACGCGATATACGCATAGGCCGCACTATGTGATTTATTAAAGCCATAGCCCGCAAAGTATACGAGCAAGTCGAATACTTCATTTGCAATGGACTCGGTAATACCGTTCGCTACGGAACCTTGAATAAAGGACTCGCGCTGCGCCTTTAGAACAGATTCCTTTTTCTTACCCATGGCGCGGCGCATCAAGTCCGCTTGACCAAGGGAGAAACCGCCCATGGCGGATGCAATTTGCATAACCTGTTCTTGATACAAAATTACCCCAAAGGTATCTTTCAAAATCGGTTCCAAGATAGGATGTAAATAGGTAACCTCTTTTTTACCGTGACGGCGGTCGATAAAGTCCGCCACCATGCCAGAGCCCAATGGGCCTGGACGATATAAGGCAACCAATGGAATTAAGTCTTCAAAATGCTCAGGCTTAAGGTCCATAACGAGCTTGGTGATACCTTCTGATTCGAGCTGGAATACACCAGAGGTGTCGCCTTTTGTGAGGATATCACAAGCCGCCTTATCATCGAGCGGTATTGCATCTAAATCGAGATCAATACCACGGTTCGCCTTGATGAGCTTTAAGGCATCCCCCATAACCGTCAAAGTACGGAGGCCCAAGAAGTCCATTTTTAAAAGGCCTAATTCCTCGATGTTATCCTTGTCGTACTGCGTTACAAAGCCTTCATCGTTGGCATTTTGTACTGGTACGTGGTCATCTAAAGGATCTGCGGAAATTACGACGCCCGCCGCATGAGTGGATGAATTTCGCGCTATGCCTTCTAGCTTTTTACCAAAATCAAATAACTCTTTAACGTTTGGATCGGCTTCGTACAAAGCCTTTAACTCTTTCCCTTGTAGAGCCTTATCTAAGGTAATCCCAAGTTCATTGGGAATCATCTTAGCAATGCGGTTCACTTCCGCCAGTGGTAAGTCTAGCACACGACCTACGTCACGAATTACGGCACGCGCTGCCTCAGTACCAAAGGTAATAATCTGAGATACACGCTCCTGTCCGTATTTTCGCGTTACATATTCGATAGCTTGGCCACGCTTTTCATAACAGAAGTCAATATCGATATCAGGCATGCTTACCCGCTCTGGATTTAAGAACCGTTCAAAGAGCAAATCGTATTTTAATGGATCAAGGCCTGTAATGCCAAGTAGATAGGCAACTACGGACCCCGCCGCAGAACCACGACCAGGACCTACTAAAATATCATGTTCACGGGCATACCGTACATAGTCCCATACGATGAGGAAGTAGTCCTCAAAGCCCATGGTGCCAATAACATCTAACTCGTAGTCGAGACGTTTTTGTAATTCTTCAGAGGACTCCCCATAGAGGCGAGGAATTTCTCGTTCACAAACCTTACGTAAATAGGTTTTAGACGTTTCCCCTTCTGGAACATCAAAGTGCGGCAAGTGATGTTCATCGAAATTAAACTCTACATTACAGCGTTCTGCAATTTTTAAGGTATTTTCGATGGCCCCTGGAATATGACCAAATAGCTCTGCCATCTCATCTCCAGATTTTAGATAGAATTCATCATTAGGGAATTTTAAGCGATCCACCTCAGCACGACGTCGGCCTGTAGAAATACATACCTTAATATCCTGCGCATCCGCATCCTCTTTTAAAACATAGTGAAAGTCATTAGATGCGACGATGCCAAGACCATATTCCTTGCTGAGCTTAATGAGCTCCTCTTGAGCCTTTGCCTCCTCTGGTAAGCCATGATTTTGGATTTCTAAGAAGAAATTATCCTTTCCGTACGTCTCGATATACCATTCAATGGAACGCTTGGCGCCTTCCATATTATCTTGCAAAATAAATTGAGGAATCTCCCCTTGAATACAAGCACTAAGGGCGATTATGCCTTTACTGTATTGGCGCAATAAATCGCGGTCTGCACGGGGACGATATAACATGCCTTCCGTAGACGCTTTCGACACGATTTTAACGAGATTACGATACCCTTCCATGGTCTCTGCTAATAGAATAAGATGTTTTAATCGTTCACGGCTACGGCCTTCCTGCTTATCAAGACGGCTACCTTCTGTGACATATACTTCACATCCAATAATCGGTTTAACGCCTTGGGCCATACATTCCTTATAAAAATAAATGGCTGCGTACATATTGCCGTGATCTGTAATGGCAAGGGCTGGCTGATTTAACTCCTTCGCACGACGTACCATGTCAGGCAAACGACTGATACCGTCTAGCAAACTAAATTCTGTATGACTATGTAAATGTACAAATGGCTGCATGGTACACCTCCTTTAAGGGCGATGAGCAAAATACGCGTTCAATGACTTCTTACGAGCCTTCCAATCTGGCAAAAACTGTGCTACTAGATTGTGAAAGTTTTTGGAATGGTCTAAATATTTAAAATGAGCAAACTCATGAATCATAACGTACTCAATATACGCCTGTGGCCCCTCTAATAAGCGAGTATTCATCTTGATGAGCTGCTTTGCTGGCGTACAAGAACCCCAACGACTCTTCATACGCTGCTGTTTTATGGTTGGCATAGGTACATCAATACCTTGCTTGTGGTAGCGTTGATACACGACCTTTGCCCAATGGACAAAGACCTTCTCCCCTAAATTACGCCAATAACTTTGCATTAATTTATGCTTAGCCTCAAAGGTAGTACCACGAGGTACCACCATAGTAAGGATGGCTTTTCCGTCAAAGCCAATATGAGGCTTTCCGTCCTGCTCAACTAGGCGCAACGTAACGGGAATGCCAAGGATTGATAAGCTTTCACCATTCACATACTGCAACGCATCGACACGCTTGGCATTCAATGCATCAATCTTGTAACGAGCCCGCTCAATGAAGGGCATATTCTCAATGACAAACTTGTCCACCCTATAATCCGGCACATAGGCATTCGCCGACACATGGATCACACCATCCTTTGTAATGCGCATGTTCATGTTCTTCACACGCTTGATGGTTAACTCATATTCAATTCTGTCGCCATTATAGGTAATAGACCTAGTTGTTGAAGTATTCATACCTTTTATTTTATCATAAAACACTTATAAAATCGTAAAAATCTGGTAATTTTAATAGGAATTATTCGATATAGGTAAAATGATAAAATCATAACCACCCGTAGAACGGGTGGTTTGCTCTGACCCTATAAGGATCTTTCTCTAGTGGTGGCCCTCTAAAGAGGGCATTAAATGATCTGACAACCACTCTATTACCACTGGTGGCCCCCTACTCGGGGGCTTTTATTTTGCCTATTTTACCGGCTCACCCGTAAACGGGTCGGTATATTCTTTAAAGTTTAATATATCTTGCACTATATCCTCTTGTAGTTGATTTCGAATATACTCTTTTATCGCTCCTTCATATCGTCCTACTGTATCCACATAATACCCTCTACACCAGAAATGTCTATTTCCATACTTATATTTTAAATTTGCGTGTTTATCGAATATCATAAGGCTACTTTTACTTTTTAAATAGCCCATAAAACTCGATACGCTTAAATGTGGTGGCATAGTTACTAGCATATGAATATGCTCCGAACAGCATTCTGCCTCTATGATTTCTACGTTTTTCCTCTTACATAAATCTCGTAAGATTTTACCTACATCAGCTTTTATCCGACCATAAATTATTTGTCTTCTATACTTTGGAGCAAAAACAATATGATATTTACATCTCCATTTACTATGTGATAAGCTTTTTACGTCATTCATTGACATTGAACCTCCTATATTGAAATGTTGTGGTTGCCAGACCAACTTCATTCTATCACTAGGAGGTTCTTTCCTTTTCTCTAAGAATTTTTACCGACCCCCAGTTTAACTGGGGGTTTAGTCATGCCTATTTGATGTACAATTATAGCAAAGCAATTTGAACATCCCACAAATTGCTTTTAATAAGAACTAAAAAAGAGTATTTATTACTTTATATTCACTAGATATATAATAATTATATGCCTTCTCATATTCATCAAAATTTATATCACCAGACATTAAAATCTTGTACAAATTATCAAGGCCTAACAACTAACTTATTTCGGTCTATACCATAACATCGCGTCATTACTCACGCTATAAGTTCTCTATAAAAGCATATATTAGGCCCCAACTTTATCAACCTCACTATACACGTTTAAGTACTCCTAATTATATATATTTATTATTTCATTGCTTTCAAGATAACGCTCCTCTATATTAAGCAAAAAGGCACCTCTAAAGAGATGCCTTTTTATGGTAACAAAATAAGTACTGTATTATACTATTTAAAGAATATATCTTTAAACGCATAAGCAGAGCCTATAGCACCGAATAATATTGAAACGATAGCAATAATCCCACGTTTATAATATAAACTTTCTCGCTTTTGAAAAAATCCTGTACACATTATAAAAAGCAAGAAGAATCCCCAAGCTCCCCCAAAACGTGACATTAACGCATAATCTTTATAGACTAAAAAGTTAAGGTTTAATAGCAATATACTTATAATGGCAATTATAGATAAATACTTTGTTAAATTGCCAAAAGCTCTATGTCTTTTTATGTATTCATACTCTTCATCAATGACACGTTTACTAATCTCAAGTTTATATAAACCCATAGATAATGACATAGACATAAAAATCCAAATATATCCTAATATTTCAAGTTTACTCATTTTTCTACCTTATCTTTCCACTGCTTATACTCGTCTCTTAGTTTATCCTTCTCAAGTTCTGCGTTAAAACTATAGGCAGTGTTGAGTAATATAAACCCTCCTCCTGTAACGGCACCCGCAAGCGGATTAGCATAACCTGCGCCTAACGTAGCAACGGATCCAGTCGCTCCTATTGCAAGTGATGTTTTATCCAACTCATCAGCCTTCTCTATTAAATCAGGACGCCCTTCAAACTCAATTCTATTTTGATTCATATTAATTGCAGTAAATGTAGTATCACCAACCAGTCCCCCGACTTCCATCAGTACAGCTTTTGTCGCACTTTTAGCCAAAGGCTTAGCAATCTTTTGTACCATATCAGTTGATATAACTTTATCAGTCAGCTGCATTCCTTCATAATGCAATGCCCTACCAACTAAGCTACTACCAGCCACTCCACCAGTCACATTAATAGCACGATTAATATCTTTTGAAGTAACTTCGGTAGGATTACTAATTGCATTCATTGAAACATTATAAGCTTGAGTAGCTTCACTTTCACCTCCAACCACTTGATCTGTTGCTATAGGGGGCATATAAGACTCTGTATACTGCTCTTCATCTGAAGTAGCTTCGTTAAGATTACTAATTGCACGCATTGAGACATTATAAGCTTGAGTAGATTCACTTTCACCTCCAACAACTTGATCTGTTGCTATAGGGGGCATATAAGACTCCGTATACTGCTCTTCATCTGAAATAACTTCGGTAGGATTACCAAGTGCACGCATTGAGACATTATAAGCTTGAGTATCTATACTTTCACCTCCAACAACTTGATCTGTTGCTATAGGGGGCGTCCAATCTCCCTCTTGATTATATTTAGCTCCCATACGTGCCACATAAGCTCCAGACTGGCCACTTTGACCTAAACTCTTATTAACAGCATAGCCGAAAATATAAGCTATTTGTTGCAAACGCTCTGGATTTACATATTTCTTTCCATCTGGGCCAGTTATTGTTCCAGCCATTTTCTCTAATTCTGGCATCATAGCTTCAGTTAAGCCACCTACATAAGCACCCTCTGAAAATTTAGAGCCACCTAACGAAGAGGTAGCACCTCCAAATAACGCATGCAATGCAATTTTACGGGGATCTCCATCTTTCCATCCTTCATGTTTTGCAATTTGATGGATGGCTTCATTAGCATTAATGCTGAATAGATTCGCCAATTCTTGTTTCTCTTCAATAGATTTGCGATTAAAAATTACTTGTAATGTATTTAGTGAATGTTCTATATCATTATTTAACATTTTTACATCCACTATATCTCCATTCTTAGTGATTATACCATCACTAATCACACTTTTTGTAACAGATGTAGACTTACCATTAGCACCAAGACCACCTGTTGGAGTTAATCCAAGCTCTTTATAAATCTTGTTTAATTCATCTTTACTTTTTGACTTTATATCTCCAAATTTATTATATTGTACTCCATTCTCTCGAACTGAATATTCAGCCTCATTTTGAATATATTTCATCTCAAGAGATTTAGTAGTCAATCTATTCTTAGCTTTTGGAGCCTCACTTTTAATAATAGCACCTTCTAATATAGTACCATTTCCTACATTAATATCATAGCCATCTTCTCCAGCATAAATACCTGCTTGGTGAGTCACGCTTTTCCATTTACTGTCTATACGCCCTATGCTAATCCCGATAGTACCTGTTGGATTCTTGATATTTGGTTTGGATGATACCAAAAATCCGCCAGACTTACTGTGTTCTTTAAAATTATCTACATCTTGTAAACTTTGCATATGTAAATCACGACCTGTATCAACTTCAACTTTCTTACCAGATACAGTAGAACCAATAATATTAGTATCTTGCTTTGCTTTAAGTTGAGCTAATTGTACTGCTTTTATTGTCGTTGGTACATAGCTTTCTTGATGGGTATCGCCATCTTGACGCACCATATGTCCACTCGCATTAATATCGAGAAGACCGCCACCAGTTAAGCTAATATCCGCACCTACACTCCAACCAGAGTTTTTATAAGTATTCTTAACATCTACAGTATTTTTACCGGCTGCAAGGTTGATATCACTAGCACTATCTAATACTAAATTTTTGGCTTGTACTGTTTCACCAGTTACATGAATACCACTATCCTTGGCATCACGAGCTTTGATATGTACATTACCATCACTAACAAGAGTGCCCCCTTGATATGTGTTTGTATCTACTACTTGCCCTTGTTTTCTAGAAGTGCTACCAATGCTTACAGATAAGTTAATAGCATCATCAATATTTTTAGCGCCTCGTTTAGCTTTACCGTCTACTTTATCAACTTTACCTGTTACGGCATCACGTATTTTTTCTCCATGTAAAGCTGCATCTACTGCTTCATATCCATCTTGCAATTGTTTACGCGCTTCATTGAGTTCAAGAGCAGCTAACCGTTTGTCATCACGGCTACCAGCTTGTTTTATTGTACGTGTAGTATTTGTAAGTGTATTTGCTATTGCACCACCTAAGGATACGGTAAGACCAGTTTTTTTGTAGCGTTCATCATGGGATATGTGGTTATAATCTATATTTCCATCCAATGTAACGGCAGAACCTTCTAACACAGTACCTTCTTTAGCAACAATATCAGCACTTGTGAGATGAACGATATCATTCGCTTTAACAGTAACAGTACCTTTCGTGCTTGCAATTGTGTTTCGTACAGTAGATTCTTCATGGTTAGCTTCATCTATATTGTGTTTTTCTTTACCTATAGTAAAGCCTATCCCTGTACTACCAAGTAACCCCGACTTCTTATGACGATACACACTAGTACCATCTGTAATCACTTTATCTGCACCTAATTCTACTTTACCACCAGCCATAACATCTACTGTATGTTCACCTATAATTTGAGCCGATCGACCTATTACATCATGAGCACTTGTGAGCTGTATATCTTTACCACCTACGGTGGATCCTGTTACAACTGTAGTAGTTACATCATCAACTGCATTGGTACTTTCACGTTTTACTAAGCTTTTCTTTTTATCTACATACACATGATTGACTGTACTATTTGCCTTCGCTGTATTTAATGCAACGGTATTACCAGATACTTTCACTGTATCAGCTGCTAATATTTGACTGCCTTCCAGTTGTACTGTTTCAGAGGCTACAACAGAAACATTTTTACCTTCAATGCTACTACCAACAGATGATTGAGCTTTAACAAGATCATGAGACTGAGTCGTTTGAGAGTGTCCACCACCAGATTTACCTTTATCAAAACGATGTTCTTCAAGCTCATGTGTAGCATTCATTGCTTTCATCGTTACATTGCGACCTGCCGTAACAGTTGTATTCACATCAGAGGAGACAATACCTGCCTCCATAGATACATCTCGACCTGCTACTACTGTTGTTTGACCAGCACCACCAATACGGCCTTGATCTACACCAGTTATCGTTTCACGGCGGTTATTGCTACTATTCCACTCAACCTTGCTATTACCAGCCTCGTACTGCACGCCTTTATTAATCACATCACGCCCCGCAACAACCTTTGTGGAGCCTGCTGTATTAGTTTGTGTAATTGTGCCACCTTCATTAACAACGTCTTTCTTAGCATATACAGAGACTGTATCATTGCCCATAATAGTGCCTTGTGTATTACGAACTTCGTCATTTGCTGTAACCGTAGCCGTGTTACCTTTAATAAGACCATTATCATTGTAAATGGAATTACCAGTAAGAGTCACATCCTTATCCGCTACAATGCTACCACTATTATGCATAGTATCAACAGAAAGGTTAATCGATTGGGCCTGCAAATTAGCGCCACCTTCTACTCGTTTTGTAGTTGGTGCTAAATATAGAGTCGGCACTAGCACAGTTTCAGTTTTGCCATTTGGTAATACAACAGACTTACTTACTAGGAGCACTACATCTTCTTTAAGATTTTTTTGCTCAGCCTCGGTTAAACCTCGACCTAATACAATAGATTGAGATTTAGTTACACTAATCCCTGCATCCATCAATTGGCGATATTGTTCTTCTGCGGAAAGACCAGATTGAAGTCTACTTTTACCGGTTTGACGCATAATCTCTTGCATAACGAGTTGCTGCTCATAGTAGCCATCACCCAACCGTTTTTGTATATTCATAGGGTCTAATTTAAGACGAGATAATACGTAATCAGAAGATAAGAAGTTCCGGCGATTTGTAAAGTTTGGATCTGTTTCAATCACATAGGATGTATTAGGATTCGTCGATAATTGACTCATGCTATTTAATAGAGATGTATCTACTGTGGCATCACTTTTACTATTTTCTACATGACCGCCATATACGGCAACAGGTACATCTTTAGGGTTCACCTTAGTATTCTTATATTCCGCTTCACGAATATTGGTAGTATCCCACCCTTTTTTATGATGACGGCTATAACTTGTAGCTGTGCCCTCTTCAGTAATATATTCATTACCTTTCGGGTTACTTTGTTCGTAATGACCTACTGTACCAGTTATATCTCCAACAGCACTGATTTGACTCGCGTCATTCACCATATGATCTACATCCACATGTAAATTACCGCCAGAAATGATTCGTCCAGGATTAGATGTATCTACTACATCTTCCTCACGTGTACGATCATATTCATACTTAGTCCAACTATCATGATGTTTACCATTTATGGAAAGTTGTAGATTCTCAGAAGAGTGTACAACTACTTTATCTTTTGGAATTTCATCATCATGTCCATAAATTCGTTCCTCAGACAATTGATAACGCTTAATGCTGCCGGATGGAGCCACTTCGTTTTTGATATGCTCTTTACCCTCTACCGCTACACGCTTAAGGGTAATACCACCATTTTTATTATCTACAGATTTCGCAAGTAAAGCTCCACCTTGACCAAACTCAATGGTAGATGCAGTATTTACTACAGAATCTATTTTACCGGATACTGTACCTTTCTCATCCATCGTTTTACCAAGCTGTAATTTACCTTCTGCTTTGATTACACTACCATCTGTATTAACAATAGATTTTGTTGCTATAGACAAATCTTTTTGGGCAATCATAACAGGTGCTTCTTTAGTCGTAGCATTACCAGTTTGTATTACAGAGTCAGTAGTAATCTTTGCTGTATCTACATAAAGTTTACCCTTATTCATCTGCTCTAGACTTTGGGTTGTAATATTGGCATCTGTAGCAGCTATCGTACCTGTATTTTGCAACTTACCAGTACTATCTATGGTTAGTTTGTTTTGTGCAGACAATACGCCTTGGTTATTAACCCCAAAGCCGTCATTGGTACCCACTAAGTACATACTATTAGCATACATCCCACCAATAGCAGCTACATCAAGGCCGACTTGACTTGATTCACCAGTTTTGTGAGTATTTGTAACTTTACCAGTAGCATCTACGGAAATATCATTCTTACCCGTTACAACTTGAGCATCTTGAGCCCAAACTTTACCATTGAGCTTTACAGCCTCAGCAAGCATATCTGTACGTGCTGTTTTAGAGGCATTAAGACCTTTTTCACCAACTGTAATAACACCTTTTTGTACATTATAGCCTGTAACACTACCATTATTAATTATTGGATTACCTGTTGTGAGTGTAGCGCTACTTGCATTAATAAATGTGCCATTATTAACAGAAATACCATTAGGGTTGGCAACGATAACATGTGCCTTATCCCCAGCTACTTCAAGAGCACCATTCATGGATGTAGAGCTTGTGCCAGTTACTTCATTCAAAATAGTATTGGCTGTAGGGCCCACTAAGTTAGGATTTCCCATAATATATCCTGCGAGCTCTGTATTCACAGGGCGATTCGCATTATTTAAAATAAGGCCCTTTTCGTCTACATTGAATGCATTATATTGGTTATGTGATAACCCTTTATCATTAGGTGTATTAATATTAACGACAGTCATGCCATTTCTAGCTTCTTCTATTTTTGGTCCTAATTTACCTTGATCAGGTACAACAGGATTAGCAAGGGCCATAGGAATCCATGGTGCAGAGTTAGTCGCTAACAATGCAGCAAAGATAGCCATTGCCGTCTGCGTTCTTATATTCATATTGCTCTCCTTTTCTAGTACATACCATTCACCATATAATGGTATAGTTGCACTAGATTACATCACTTAAAACTGATAGCTGCCTCTAAAGGCCCACACACGTGTATCTGTATCAAACCCTTCTGGTTTCTTAATAGGGGTTCCCAGTGATACATCGTAATTTACAGCATCACCAACGGTTCCGCGAACCCCGACTACGCCACCAACCAAGGTATTACCTACTTGCGTTTCTGTAGATGGTCCCCATACATGTCCAATATCTACACCTACATATGGAGTGACTTGTTGCTTTCTAAATGGTAATGCCCATTCATTTTGTACGTAATAGCCAGAATCTCCTCTTAAGGTTTCTTCTCCGCTAAAGCCTCGTACAGAATAACGACCACCAATACTAAATTGTTCGGTACCAAATAAGCGTTGATCTGTAAACTGGCTTCTAAAACGCATCGTATACGTACCTTGCTTATGGCCCATACGAACACCAGTTTGAACTTGGCCTTCTACACCTACTATTTTATATAGTGTAGTCGGATTATCTGATAAGCCTTCCCAACTCCGTACCTGGGCACCCAATCCATTAATACCTTGTCGATAGAATAGATATACATCAGATACAGTATTTCCACTATATTGACGATGAGATAACCCCACTTCAACAGCGGTTGTATGTTGCTCTTGTACACCAAGCTCTACATCATCTAAATAATTATGACGCTCCTTATGAATGACTTTAGCTACAGCCGAAGTCTTAGAGCGACTTGTTCTATTTAATACTTGCTCTACTGCAAATTCTGTACCTTGCGTAGTGCCAGAAGAACGAAACGCATTTGGCATGAATACTAATTGATTATAACTATACTTATACGTCGAAATTCGATACGTACGATTTCCGTCAGGAACGGAATAGCTAACCGCATATTGTTTTGATCCATGTCCATCATCATGATGACTGATGTCTTTTGTAAAGCTAGTAGTTAATACGTCATTGAGTCCTGCCAATTGACTGAAAGATAAGTATACAGTCCCTTGATATGTTCCTGTTGATTTATTTCCAGAATTATCTAGCATCAGAGATCCGTGTACAAAGCCTTTTTGCTCAACTGTAAGCTTAACAATGGAATGTAACTGTTTTGTCCCCGGCTCTATGGTCATTTTAATATCTTGACCAGGTACACTACGCATTTGGTCAATCCCTTGCTCTAGTGCTTGACGGCGTAATACATAACCAGGTCTTACAGGAAAGGCACTACGCCAATTGGTACGTGCTTTAGGATTTGTAAGAACAATATCCTCTACATAACCAGGCATAATCTCAAAAGTGAGTGTACCAGACTGTAAATCTTGGTTTGGCACAACTACTTGACTCGTAATGTACCCATCAGATAAAAGTTGTTCTTGTAACTCCTTTTGTAAAAACTGAATACCCTCTGTTCCAATGCGATTATGGTTATATACCTGTAATCGATCTTTATATTTTTGTAACACTGGTTCTGAGGAAGTCACCACAATATGCTCTATTGCAAAAGATGTACTTTCCTTAGGTAATGACTTCATCGGTGCTTTATCTAAACCTGTATAGCCAGATTCTGAACGCGACAAAGCGGCCCCAGTCATTGGTGCTTCTGCTCGTTGGCGTAATGAAGCATCGGCTCGGGCCGCATCTTGTTGTATAAATGGGTTTGATACTTCTGCCGCAAAACTAGGCATCGTACCGAATGTGGTCAGCAAGCCAACACAACTTGCTGCAATACATACAACTCTCATTAATTCCTCTCCTTTCTTTATAAGGTAAATTATATATTAAATTATATTTTTTTTTGCAATAAAATATTAAATATTTTTAGATTTTATTTATACTTCAGGTGTTCTAATATTGTTAGAGAATAAATAGGTAAAAGCCGTTTTAAAGCAAGGCCTAATGTATACTGATTGTGTAACAGCCTCTTTAAACTACCTTACAGAAGAAAGTAAAAAAAATATTATCAATATTTATCTCTGCAAAAACCTTTTAAGTTTAAAAATAAATATAAAGATGTATATGATAAATCCTATGCAAAGATAATAAATCCAAACGCACAAAAGGCTACATAAGACAACTGTCTATGTAGCCTTTTTACTATGTATTTTTTTAATAATATACATTTCCTCAAGAATAAAACGCTTATAATAACAGATAGCTGATTAAGTATAATCAGCTATCTGCTGTAAGTACTAAAATATTCCATTATTAACTTTAGCGCTTATTAAATTTTACCAACTCCAGATTCCAAGAAGGATTAGAAGGATACTCTGTCCTGCAGACACAGCAATTCGACCTTTTCCTATAATACTAATGCCATGGCTTTTCCCTTCCTTGCACATAAAATATTCATTGAGGTTTTGCCTTAGTGCAAACATTTCACCCCAAATAAGAACCGCAAGTATTAACGAAAAAATAGAAAAACTATGTAAAATCCTCCCACCCCAAATAACCATTAATTCAATCATCAATAATTGACCTAATTGTATCATCGTAAGAAGAAGACTTCTCTTAGTATTTGCGCCTGCAATAGTTATTGTATTATTCCGTATAATATATATTGCATACATACCAAGTAAAATACTACATAAGATACGCCCAGCGTTCATAATCTCTCCTCACTAATCTTTTATATCATCGAAACCATCTTGAATAACTTCATACGTATGCGCAATATTAGCTACTTGTCTTTCTCTGATTTAGAAATGAACCAGTAATAACATGCTATATAGATTTTTTATAGATATTATTAACATCTGCAATATTTTAATAGGCTTATATACTATGGCATTTTATAATTAAAAAATTCAGATACTATTCTACTGCATGAAATCTTTGAGATTTATCATCATAATAAATTTTCCATTTTGATAATGCTAATGGAATATTATCATCGAAATAATCTCGCCCCTTCCAAATCGCATCATTTCTAAAATAGGAATACCCATTTTTTACTAATTCTGTATCTAAACAAAATTCACCGGTTAGACAAATATTATTTTCTAAAAGCAAAGTTCGAACAATTAGGGCGTCATAATCCCAACCTTCGAAGAGTAAATAGTCAAAATAATTAAGTGCTATATAGGCATCCCATCTATTATTTAAAACAATTAACTGAAATAATTTATTAATCAATGTATAGTTAGGAGACATATAATATTCGTCACTCAAAAGAAATTGATATATTTGTGTAATTCTATTTTCATCTAGTTTTTTAGTCTGATCAATATCAACTAAATCAAGAAAAGCGTCTAAGAGCTCCATAAAAAACTCCTATTTCACAATATTTACTGCAGTAAATATATAAGCATGATTACTATTGATAACCAGACACTCTCCAGTTTCAATTCATAAAGCCATTTGTAGTTTCAACTAATTAAAATCTTATTATTTAATACCAAAAGAACATCTTAGAATGAAGTCAAATAATTATAAATGTAATAGTTCTAACCAATTATTATGTGCTAACACTACAATATATCCATCATTCTCCGAATCCGTTGTTACATATACTCTATATGATTCATTTTCATATACATAACGAGACGCAGTCTGATCAACTAAAGTCCATTCTCCATTTAAGGGCTTTATTGATTTTATATCTCTATGTTGTGAATCTGGCTTTATATCAATTGATCGACCTATTGATATAAGATTTCTTCTATTCGTATCATGTACATCTCCATCGATTATATATTGATCTCGTGGAAAAGCTGCATTTAAAGCTTGTGTCAATTCCATTCTAGACTGCTCAACAGTATCATTAAACAAAAACTTATAGCCTAATCCACAAATTAGCCATAAACTAAAACAGCCTAGAAATATGTACCAAACAATAGAATAAATTGTTCTATATTTCATACTTAAAAGCCCTCTATGTTACCTATATACCAGATACATTAAAACCATACGTGCAGCTAATTCGCCAATCATGCCATATATGATTGGCTTAGCAACTTTTCTATCTTAAAAACCTAGAATATAATGCATCAATATCACAAGTATCAACATAAATAATATAAATAGCCGTGGAGGAATTCTATATTTAATTAATATTTTATTCTCTTTCACCCCCGAAAACTGTGGAAAGAAAAATAAAAAAATTAATATTACACAAACCAAGAGAAAAGAATAACATTCTTCAAAGAGCAATCCTTCTATTACATTCATAATTCCGTCCTAAACAAATAAAATAAATCATCTTATTTATTATCAAAAACAAATTCCACTATAAACAGTCCAATAAGCATGAGGATTGCAATAATTCGTGTTAGAGTAGATTCAATAGAACCTAGACGCTTAAAGTCACCATTAAAACGAATCCCTGTATATTGAGGAAATATTATTGCCCATAACAAGATTAAGGTCGCAAGTACCCAAGAATCAACATTTTTATTTATAAAATCTATTATTTCATCCACTAAATACAATAGTCTCTCCCTATATTAAATTTAATTTACCTCATTAGATTCAGATTATAATAGTCCATTATCCATCAGTAACCCCAACAAAGAAAATATTACAAATACCAAGAGGATACTTAAAATAATCCGAACTATACGTCTCACTATAGGCTTAGCCGGAGTAAAAGATTCTATACTATCATGATTTCCAATCAACTCAGGAATACAAATAAATGCAATTAAAAATCCTATAGCCTGAATTGAAGCTCTAACATCATAATTTGTATTATATAAATTCACTAAAGAATCAAAAAACTCCATTTATATACTGAATCTCCTTATAGTTTAGATAATACATAATAAATACAAACTTTAAATTATCGGTCTTTTTCTAATTTAACGATTATAGCCTTAGTATTTATATCTCGTATAATTTCAATTTCAATCTGATCATCTAGATCATAGCCTATAAAATGCCGCTTTTTTACTTCACGCCATGTTATATGTTCTTCTGAAAGTATATCCTTTACTGTTTCCAAAGTAATACCTTCATATGTATTTTTAAAAATATATATCTGTCCATTTCTACCTGTAGCAAAGTGCTCTTCACCTACTTTATACGCAGATATACCTACTAACTTTTGTTCATATACTGTTAGTTTTTGTATTTGCTCGGGCCTTTTAATATACGCATGTAAAGTAACAAGTCCCAATATGAAGAATCCCAACAAGATAAAACCAATATAAAATTTAACCGTAAAAGGCGCTCGATTCAATATAGATTTTACAGCGCTCCATACTTTCATAATGTCTCCTATAAGACCAGTAAATATTTAATCCACTTCTATATCTCAATTATATATTAAAGCAACTTATATCACCAACGGAATTTTTAATATTGTTATCTTTTATTTATTTTTATATTTAACCTAAATAAAGAATACTAAAGCTTGAGCTCGGTCATTTATATTATGGTAATACAAAAGCACCATCTAATAAGGAATCTCTTACGTATCGTATAGAATTCCAAATAGATGGTGCTTTTATTGTTCTAATTAAGTTGCGCTAATAAACATGTGCCACTCAATCTACAAGGTAGTACATTAAACTACTTTATATTCCGTCGTGCCGCTAAGCTACTAGCACTGCTAGCTAGGCCCGCCCGATTGATATGTGGGTTCCCATGTTTGTACGTTTTTGGCTTGCTACTTTTATCTTCTACTTTTGATTTCTCAAATTTAGTAAATAGATTATCTAGCTCGCGCAAGAGCGCACGTTTTTGTGAGTCTTTCAACTCAAATACTTCACCTTTATAGGCGATATATTTATTTTTGAGTACAGGACTGAGATCATAGATGGGCTCGTGTTGTTCTCCATTTACATCTAGCAGCTCATCCAAGGTCAATCCATAATAGCGAGACAGGGCACAGAGTGTATCTAAATCTGGTTCGCGATACCCTGTTTCGTAGTTTGAAAGCGCCGCATTACTGATACCTACGGCCTTTGCTACTTCGATTTGGCTTTTGCCCATGCGCACGCGAGCACGCTTTAAGTTCTTATAAAACTGCATGTTCATCACCTACATCGATACATAAACAACTACAAACTATATATTTTATAATAATGTATCACTGATTTTTATAGTAGTGTATCACTAACCTTTATAGTAGTGTATCACTGATTTTTTTGAAAGCTTCATCAGCAACGGCTAATGTGCGTTCGATTTCACTGCTCTTGTGGCAGATAGATACGAAGTTACTTTCATAAGGGCTTGGCGCATAGTAAATACCATGGCTCAAGTTATGGTGGAAGAACATTTTAAAGTGTTCTTCGTTGCACGCTGATGCATCATCAAAGTTCTTAACTGGTTTATCAGTGAAGAAGATGGTAAACATGGAGCCTACCCGTTGCACTACAACAGGCACATTGTATTGTGCTGCCAAACGTTCAAAGCCTTCACAAAGGGCTATGGTTGCATCTTCTACTTGTTTAAAGATAGTTGGATCTCGTTGCAAAATAGAAAGCGTTGCAAGACCAGAGGTAACGGCAATAGGGTTACCGCTTAATGTACCGGCTTGGTAAATAGGACCAGCTGGTGCAATTTGGTTCATAATCTCACGAGCACCGCCAAATACAGCGAGTGGCATGCCACCACCAACGATTTTACCTAGGCATGTAAGATCTGGTTTGATATTGTAACGTTTTTGTGCACCCCCACTGCTAGCGCGGAAACCACACATTACTTCGTCAAAGATCAATAATGCACCATGAGCCTTAGTCACTTCTCGCAAGGTTTCAAGGAAGCCTGGTTCGGGAGGCACACAGCCCATGTTACCGGCTACAGGTTCTACGATAATAGCTGCAATAGTATCGCCGATCTCGTCGAATAATTTACGAACCGCATCAGAGTCATTGTACGGCAAGGTAATCGTATTTTCTGCTACACCTTGAGGAACACCAGGGCTATCTGGCACACCAAAGGTAGCAAGGCCAGAGCCAGCTTTTACCAAGAGCGCATCACTATGACCATGGTAACAGCCAACGAATTTCACAATCCGATCGCGACCAGTATAGCCACGAGCTACGCGCAAGGCACTCATAGTCGCCTCTGTACCAGAGTTAACGAGGCGGATAACCTCCATAGATGGCATGAAGGCTTGTACCTTTTTAGCCAATTCTGTTTCTAGCAATGTAGGCGCACCATAGCTAGTCCCGCGAGGAATCGCCTCTTGCAAGCTAGCGATAACTTCAGGATTCGCATGGCCTAAAATCATAGGGCCCCAGCTCAACACATAGTCGATGTATTCGTTATTATCGATATCATAAATACGGCTGCCGCTAGCGCTGCTAATAAATGGAGGGTTAGAACCTACACTGCGGTAGGAACGAACCGGACTATTTACGCCTCCTGGCATATAACGTTTAGCCTCTTCAAAGGCCTTTTCAGATTTACCGAGTTGGAACATGGTTTCTCCTTACTTTTG
>OIFJ01000344.1_pt1 | contig 19779 bp, 22 predicted proteins | sample 1582011 | NCBI WGS metagenome assembly OIFJ01 (sample SAMN07501050, study PRJEB24779) | human gut metagenome | isolation source: stool | host: human infant | place: USA: Pittsburgh, PA
ACTTATGTGACTTCAAAAATTCTTTATTTATTGTAAGCATCTTTTTTCCTCCTTCTTCACCCCGACATTAATGTCGGTACCAAAATTAAAAGAGTAGCCTATTTGACTACTCTTGTTTTAACTCTTTCTTTTCGCCTTCTTTAAGTTGTGCTAATGCATCCTTTAATTTTTCTGGTATTGGTAATCCTAAACCTGCACAATTCTCTAATAAGCTTATACCTTCGTTAGCAATATAGAAATAGCATACTAATGTTCTAAATACCCAGTTACCAGTATTCAATAGTCTATCTAATAATACTGCTACAATAAGAACCACAAAGATAACCGCTTTTCTAGCTATTCCTTTTAGTCCTACATTAGAACTTACTTCTTTATTTATGTAGGCTCTTAACAATCCTGTGATGTAATCTAATACTATAAAGAATATAAGTACCATTAAAGCTGTATCCCAACTTCCAAATAACCAAGTAAACATTGTACCTATAAAGGCAACTCCCATTTTAATACTGTTAAAAATCTTTTCCATCTTTCTTTACCTCTTTTCTTCTTTATTTTTATATACAAAAAAGAGAAGTTATAAAACTCCTCTTTCATGTAAAATCTCTTTAACTTTGTTTATATATTTATCCGGTACTTTCTTAATACCATTATTACCGTCAAGACTTCTTTCTCCAGCTTCTACTAAATCCGCATATATTGCTGCCATTATAATAAACCTCCTTCTACTATTTCAGCTAAAGCTAATTTAATATCTAGTAATTCTTTTGATACTTTTGGATTATCTTTATCACTTTCAGTAACAGAAACAAAAGATTTTAACGTTTCATCATACCTCATATTGTGATTAGTAACCACATCATCTTTATCCACTATTAACTCTAAATAATTAGGAAACATTTCTTGTAAAGGCTTGAAGCCTCCTTCTTGAAAAATTATTTTTTCAACTAAATTATTAGTTAACTTATTGATTAATACATATCTCATAACACACCTCTAATAATATTCTATTAATGCTGTTAAGTTATCACACACATTAGTAGCATGGTCAAGATATACCATAAGAGTGTTAAGTTCTCCTATATATAGTTTAGAAGCACCATCACATCTTCTTGAACCTATACTTTCTCTATAAGTGTTAAATACACTAACTTCATAAAGCCATACAGAACCATCAGGCTTAATCTTTGTAAAGTCAAAAACATATTTAGCTTCTTGACTCATAGTCCAGCCATCTGTCCATTTACCGTTTATAGCATAATGCCAAGAATCTGTACCCATTTTGTTGCTAGTCATAAAAGATACTTTGACACCATTCTTTAATTTAGTTTTATCAAAAATAACTGTTCCTGACTTCACATTTCCTAAAAATCTAATTTCCCTATTTGATTCAGGGATTGCTCCTATTTCTGTTGGAGTTGGTTTATTTCCTTCATGATATATCTTTCTCCATGAATTCCAAGATGTTCCTATACCAGCTCTAAATTTTAATTGTTCAGAAACTGCAGTAGATGAAGGATTAGATAATTGCCAAGCACAATATCCATCACTCCATCCTTTTACAGTTACTCCACTTCTCCAACCATCTCCATATTGATTATTAAAAAATGTAGTTATAGCCCTATCTGTACAATCATTAGGAGTAGGATTTGTATTTCTAACATCAGAGACCGATATTGAAGGATGTGAATGGCTTGATGAAGCTGCACCTATATCCGCTGGTGTTGGTTTTCTTCCAGTATGATAAACATTGTTACCACCTACTTGTACATTTGTAGCATTTAAAGTTCCTGCAATATTAGCATTTCCTTTAATCTTTAATGAATTACTACTATCAGCAGCAACACCATTAACTCCTACCCCATATTTATTTATAAACATAATAGGTAGATTTGCACTAATTTTAATAGTTGTTACTTTATTAGTTGCCATATACCCAGTATCATCATTATAAGTAACCTTTAGATCATAAGTATTTGAATCAGTTAATCCAGTTAATTTAAGAGTTTGTGAAGTTTGAGCTACTGATAGATTCCCACTAGATATTACTGGAGTGGTTGTACCAGATTTATAAACTGACCATGTTCCTTTAGTATTAATATTAGGAATAGATGAATTTGATTTTATAGTAACTATTACATCAGCAGTAGTTGCTGCCCTTGTAATAGTCCCTTGTGTCAAAGATGGCTCATTGTAATAATGTAAAGTTTGTGCAAATGTTGTTGCTTCTGAAAAGTTATCTGAATTATAAGTAGATATTACTCTAACCTTATACTTGAATTGTTGAGATACTGTCTGAACTGGTACTGCATGATTATAATAAGTTGTTCCAGTAGGTAAATCTGCAATTTTAGTCCATCCTCCAGAGCCATAAGCTACATATACTTGATAAGTTACTGCTTCTCCTAATTTACCAGTAACTGAACTCCATTTAACTCTAGTAACTTTAATTCCATCTGGAATAAAGTATTTATTTGTACTTGATGCGATACTTAAATAGTTTGTAGATTCAGTTTGTACTAATGATATAGAAGCAGAAGTATTATTAGGATTTACTTGTAAATTAACATTGATAGCTTCTGATGAAGTTTTAGTAGTACCATTAGAGTTTCTACTTGTTAATGTAAAATTCAAAACTCCTTTGCCTTTATTAGTAGTTGTAGCAAATACTTTTTTAATATCATCAAATTTTACATATGGTGTTGAAGGTACAGTACCACTTTTATAAATAGTTAAATTAATAGGTGATGCAGCAGTTATATTAGGATTATATACAGTTATCCCATTATCACAACTTAATGTTTTTGTAATAGTAACACCACTTTGAGTATTAGAGGCTCCAGAATAAGTAAATGCAATGGTAGTTGTACCAAAAGCAATTGAAGATGTTGAAGAAATATTATCTTGTATGAATTTATTCTTAGTTATTGTTGGAGAATAAATATTAGCACTCCAAGCTCCTACACTATCATAAGCATCTACTACATATTTAAAAGTAGTACCTTCTCCATAACCACTAATATTATGAGTATAACTAGTTGAAGATCCTCTATAAATTTCAGTATACCCTCCACCATTTACAGACACTCTAAATCTATATCCAGATAAATTTGTATCAGATGCAGCTGGAGTTTTTATAACTAGTTGAGTAGTATTTTCTGATATAGTTCTATTTGAAGTTGAACCATCTATAGATACAGTTCCAGATAATGAAGGAGCAACATTTGTTTGTGATACTGTTAATGACCCAGTTTTTGAAAAATCCCAATGAGTATATCCTATACTATCAGTTTCAATTCCTACTGTTATTGATTTAGAACTAGTAGTACCAACATTAGTTGTAGCAGTATACGTAAATGTTCTAAAACCATCAGAACCTCTCCAAGCTTCACCGCCTTTTACAGACATCCACCCACTCCAAGAACCATTTACATTAGCTCTCCATTGAACAGGATAAGCGTAATATGATGTACTATATTGACCTGCTTTTAATTTTAATGTTATTTTTATTGTTCTATTATTACCACTCCCTGCAGTTTGTTCTGCATAAAATTCATAAGACATTCCAGGACCGCTTCCATGTATTCCACTTGCTATTAAGGCCATATATTTATCTCCTTTCTAAATCCAAAATAAAAAGGAAGGCTTATAACCTTCCCTTAATTAGCATAAAATCCCCAGCCATCCCAGCTAGAATTTTTAACACTTCTCATTTCAATTTGTTGAACTGTTGAATTAATCTTCTCACATATAGTTAAATCTCCATCTATATCAACTTTGCACTTTTCAGCATAGTTTTTCCTAGTGAAGCTAAAATCACCTCTTTGTCCTTGGTTTCCTTCTGCATCTATAACTAAAGTTCCCAACTTATCAGAAGCGGTGGAACCTCTAAAAACATGATGACCTTGTGAACATCCAATAACATTTAAGCCACCATATGCTCCAGAACTCTTATCTATTGATACAGAAGCTTGAGCTGAATTAACCATAAAATTAGTATCTTTTAATTCTAAAGAATTGTTACCAGTAGAATATTTAACTTTATTATTAATAGTAACATCTGTATTAAAACTACAACTTGTTTCAGAGAGCTTTACTTTATCCTTAATAGTTAAGATGCTATCTTTTACGTGTAAGTTATTACTTTCTATCTCTCCATATAGAATACCAGCTAAAGTTGCATTAGTGGCGTACAAATCACCATTCTTATTAACTCTGAATTTAGCAGATGCTCTATTTTCATAGCTTCCACCAGCCCATATCCTAACATCTGTTGCAGCAGTACCAGTATTAGTTACCCCAGCATCTAATACATCTAAAGTACCTCTAATAGTTGCTTGATTAATTTCCGCAGTTCCATCTGTATTGATCGAATAACCAGACTTCCCTTTTACGTAATTAGAAGAATGTAACCATCCATTAATCTCTACAGTACCTATACCATCTTCTCCATCTACCTTACCTATAGCAAATACTGGTTTACCATCTGCCCCATTTACAGTTAATCCAGATAATAAATCTATCTTATCTGCCTTTATAGTATTAGCGGCTATCATGCCACCATTTATATAAGTTTTATCTCCTTGAACATCAAATATAGGTTGAAGTGTTTTATCTAATGCATCAAAAGAAACTAATCCATTTATATCTAACCTTTCAGAGCTAATCTTACCAGTAGTTATATTTGCTGCATCAATTTCAACTGCCTTTAAGCTCTTAATAAATGCGTTATCCCCTACAAATAATTCATCTACATTTAATTTAGAACTTCCTATAGCTTCATCTTTAATCTTGTCTGTAGTTACTACATTGCTATTTAATCCTTCTGGAGCTAATATCCCTCTTTCAGAATCAAATATAGCTTGACCAGATGCATTTAAAACATATATTCCATAGTTACCTCTTGCATCTAATCCTATTTGTACTCTTGTTTTAGGAGTAGCTTGATTATCTTTGATGGTAATTGTATTATCTGCTATTGATAACTTACCACTTGTTGAACTTATATTAACCTTTGTTGCATCAATTTTACCAGCAGTTATTTTATTTGCATTTAAACTTTTAATAGATGCATCTGTAATAGTTGCCTTTGCTATTTGAGCTTCTGAAATAGATGCTTTTGCTATTTTTGCACCAGATATAGCACCATCTACTATATTTGCATTACCTACTTTTATTTCACCAGATGCTATTTTATTAGCTACTAATTTCCCAGCACTTACCTCTATTGCAGAAATGGTTTCTGAATTTATTTTAGTTGCATCTATACTCCCTGCTTTTATTCTATCCGCATTTAAAGTACCAGTAGTAATTTTACTTGCATCCAAATTAGCTATTTTGGCAGAGCTTATAACTGCATCTCCAATAGTAGCATTTACTGCATTTATTGCATTAGCTTTCATTCTATCAGTAGATATATCTCCAGTTGTTATTTTATCAGCACTTAAATTACCAATCTTAGCACTATTTATTGTTGCAGTATCTGTTGATAAATTAATTGCACTTATTACCCCTGCTTTAATCCTATCAGCAGATAAATCACCAGTAGTTATTTTATGTGCATCTAAATTGCCTATTTTAGCAGAATCAATAGTTGCATCCCCTATATATGCATTAATAGCATCAATTACATTCGTAGACATTTTATCTGATGATAAATTTCCAATCTTTGCACTATCTATTGTTGCATTTGATGCATTTAAATTTATAGCGGTAATAGCATTGGCTTTCATAACATCAGCTATTAAATTACCTGTCTTAATTTTCTCTGCTTCTAAATCAGTAATCTGTGCATTTCCTACAACTAAGTCCTTTGCAACAATACTTGCTATTTCAGCTACATCTATTTTTGCACTATCTATTGTTGCTTCTTCAATGGATGCATTTATTGCTTCAATAACAACTGCTTTTATTTTATCTGCTGTAATTGCCTTTGCATCTATCTTATCTGCTGTAATACAGTTAGCAGCTAAATTATCAGCAGTAATATTACCTGCTAGTATTTCATTAGCCTTTATTGAATTAATTAAAGCAGTATTTGCAGTTTGACTTATTGATTTATTTCCTGTAGATCCTACACTATTATTTGTACTAGGTACATTTGCACTAATATTAGAAATTAGTCCTCCATTAAAACTAAGTTTGTGAACTCCAATTGGAATTGATCTTAAAACACTTTTTTTATCTGTTAGCTTTATGATATCTCCACATTCCAAATGTGGCATTCCCTGTACCTTTAAATCATAAGATGGATAAGTAAAAGGAAACATTCTATCATAAATTACTTTTAGTTCTGTATTAGAAGAAATACTTTCGTTCTCAAACTCTAATGTCGCTCCTGTATCATCCCCACATTGAAATATATCTTCACCTTTTTTGCATATAAGCTTAGATATTTTAATATTACTATCACTCTTTAAAGTAAAATCTATATAATTGTTTGTATCTAAATCAAACTCTACTGTATTAAAACTTCTAAATTCTATTTCATTATCTCTATTTACTAAGCAATTAGCAGTCAATAACTCTGCAATAATCATAAGTACATCCCTTATAGAACCAGTAGGCAACACTTTAACATTTACATTTGGTAATACTGTATCTTTAAATATCACCTTGTATTTATTCTTTAATTCATTAACTACATTAGTAACTGATGTAGGATATTTTAGACCAGATTCATATTTAACATTGCTATAGCTCTCTATAATATCAAAGCATTCTATACTAATCTTATTATCTGTCCTTTTTATAGAATCCGGATTAGGATAAAATGTTCCTAATGGTACCCACATTAAATTACCTATTCCATCATCTATTGCTACAGATGGTTTAATGGTTTGAGTAGTAAAGTAAGAAGGTGTATTCCCTATTCTTAATAACTCTAAGCTAAGCTTTGAAGATGTCACTCCCCCTATAGCTGGTATTCCGTTATTACCAAAGGTATATTCTACATTAAGGCTTTGGACCTCTGTATTATCTAGTATTCTATCTCCTATAATGACTTTAATAGCAACTGTTCTTGTGGGTTCTTTAATTTTATTTAAATAAATAGGACTAACACTATACATCTAACCACCTCCTACTTTTCTATTAAATTAAGTTTTAATCCACTCCACTTAACCTCTTCGTTAATATACTGATATGCTGGAGCAGTTCTATCTCCTACATACATAGTTTTAGTTATAATTCCTAATTGTGGATCTGGAAAAGTAACCGTAAAAAAAACTCCAGATACAGCATTTAGTATCGGAGCTATTTCACTTTGGGATAATGGTCCCCACTCAAGATTTAATTTTCTTTTTACTGCTATTCTATCTCTAATAAGCTGTCCAGCAGCATTTCTATTAGATTCACCATCTAAGTCACTAACTGTAGCTTCATAAATCTTAGGAGTAGCTATAGCCACTCCATTAATCTTTATCATCTATAACTACCTCCTATAAATCTAATAAAATTTTTCCTTCTTGTCTAAATAGCTTATTCATATTGTCTATAACTACTCTTCCTAGTTCCGTTCCACTAATCTCTAATATTATTGATAAAGGACCACTTGGATATGAAGTATTTCCTCCTTGTGGTATTCTAGAAGCTAATTTATCTGCTAATAAACTAATCCATCCTGTATTATTCTCTAAAGGCATTACTGCTTCCTTACCAGCTTCACCAACCATTGCAAGAGTAGGATTATCTATAATACCTCCTTTAGCTAGATAAGGTATTTTACCTATATTAAATCCCCATCCTCCAACTTCTCCAAAGAAAGGTATATCTATAGATGGTAACTGTATTTTATTAAGTCCACTTATTACAGCATTAATCAATCCTATAACTCCATTTAAAGGTGCTTTTACAATGGCTTGTAAGCCATTCATAATGCCTTTAAATATTCCTAAAACCCCTTGCCAAGCACGTTCCCAATTCATTATGTTATCCATAAGGCTTTTTATCCTCATGTTCTTATAGTTTCCTATAAGTTCGGCGTACATTTTCTACTACAAAATTACTTGTTTAGTAGTCGAACACTCTTGGGTAGATTATATTTATTCACTACCTACGCTCTACGGTTCTTTATAGCCTTTCGTAATCTATAAAGTTACCTCGGTATTAGCTTATTAAAAAAATGTATAATAAAAGAGCACCTATATTAAAGCACCCTTAAGTATATTCTCTGCATTGTTATTATCGAACTCCCAATATGGTATCCTAAGAAGTTTTATATTATTTTTTTTACAATATTTATTTTTAACATTATCTCTTTTTACTTGATTCTTATAATCATTACCTAATGAGGTTTCTTTGAAATGAAATTCTCCATCAACTTCAATGCATATATTATATTTAGGTAAGAAGAAATCAAATGATAAAATTTGTTTATATCTACAATTTTTAAATTTGTATTCCCTAATATAATCTATATTATTTTCCTTTAAGAATTTCTCAACGAAATACTCATCCTGAGATTGGCTATTACTACACTTATCGCATCTTTTCTTATTATAATTATCAAAACTATTCTTTGAAGTTATAAATATTTCACCACATGAACATTTAAGTTTAAAGTGTGGAACTTTCCTATTAGCAATCTTCTTATATAATATTTCTACAAATGTACAATCGCTATTATTTTCAACATACTTTTTCATTTCTACAAAATCTAGACTTAATCTTTCAAAATTTTTTTTCTTACTACATTCATCACAAGTTCTCTTATTATAGTGTATAAATGTTTGCAAGTTAGTTTCAAAATTGTTTCCACATTCACATTTGAACAATAACTTTTTTTCTGAATTTATATACTCATTAGATAATAATTCACAATTAGATAATCCATTAACTATTTTTATAACATCTTTAATTTTAAATCCTTGTTTTGATAAATTAATCATCCAACCACATTCATTGCATTGCCTCTTATTATTATTCCTAAAATTTATCCATGTAGTTTCAAATTCATTTCCACATTTACATTTGAACCTTAATTTTTCCCTAGCATTAATGTATTTTCTAGATAATAATTCACAATAGGAATTATTATCTACATATTTATTAATCTCCTCAATAGTTAGTTTCTGTTCATTTGCTACTTTTATCCTAGAGCATTTGTTGCATGTTCTTTTTCCTGAATGTTTGAAATTAGAAAACGAAGTTTCAAATTCATTTCCACATTCACATTTAAACTTCAATTTAAAATGAGATCCTTTATATTCTTTTGATAATAACTTACTTTTAGAATTATTTTTAACAAATTCATTTATTGTATCTATACTAATTTTCTCCATATTTTACCTCAATAATTGTTCTATCATATATTAAATTATACACTTTTTTAACTTATCCTTCACCGATTTTGCTCGATTTTCACTATATATTTCTATATAGTAGGGCAATTTATTTTACCCGCGAACACACCCGCAACAAAATTCACAATACCATTAAAAACTGTTTTAACAGCGTTTATTATATTTCTTGTATTTGCTAAGAATCCATTTAATATATCCCCCATAAATCCAAATCTTTGAGACCAATCAGTAGCAAATACATTGCCTAGCCATTCTTTAAATTGGTTAAACTTGTCTTTGATCCAATCCCATACTTGGCCACATTTTTCTTTAACTTCATCCCAGTGCTTTACAAGTAACACACCTATAGAAATAACTGCTGCTATAGCTGCGACTATTGCTAATAATGGTAAATTTAAAGCAGTCATAGCTCCAGCAAAAATACTTGTGCCTGTAGAAGCTATATATACTATTGCATTATAAGCGTTTAATATACCGAAATATATACCAAAAGCTACATTTACTAACCCCCATGCTAATGCAAAACTTCCAACTACAATTGCAATAGCTTCAATTACACCCTTATGTTCTTTCATCCAATTTCCAATAGATTTCAATACATTTGCCAATCCATTTAGAACATCTACTATAACTCCTCCTGTCCAACTAGCTATAGGCTGTAAAAATCTATCCCACAACCAAGCTCCTTGTTCCTGAAAAACATCTATTATCGGATTTATTATATCTAATGCTCCGGCTAAAACATTAAAAAATGCTGGAATAAGACTAGATATACTCCATGTACCAAATGGTACTAATATTTCATCCCAAAACCACTTCAAATTCTCTGCTACATTATCTATAAATGGATTTAATGATTTTTTTAAGTTTTCAAAGCTTTCTGCAACTGGTCTAAAAATATCTTTAAACTTATTTACTGCAGCTTCCAAGCCACTTGTATCTGGTTCAAGAATTTCAGCATTGCTAAAGTCTAATACTCCTCCACCTGTTGTCGGTGTATTCGTTTCACTACCTCCACTATCAGAATTGCTATTTTTACTTAACACATTTATTTCATCAAATCCACCTAGAAGTCTATTTACTTCTTTTTGTGCTTTCTTAGCTTTTTCCCCAGTTTTAGTAGCAGCGTTTCCTAGATTGTTAACTTGTCCTGTTGCTCCTCCCACACCAGTTTTATTAGATGGCTTATATCCAAATAAAGTTTGCATAAATGCTGCAACATATCCTGTTACAGTTCTTAGTCCCATAGCAAAGTTAGTTAAAATAGGCATTACTACATTCATAATAGGTAAGAAAGCATTTCCTATATTTAAAGCAACATCTTTAAGAACTGCCACAAATTGTTGTAAGCTAGAGTTTGTATTGCCAAATACTTCTCCACCAAACTTATTGCTTGTTTGCTCTAATATTGCCATTAATCTAATTTGTTGTTGTGTTTGGAAAGATAACTGGTCCCACGATTTGCCATTAGCAAATCTTTTAAATGCTTCTGTACTCTGTAGCATAGCAACATTTACATTAACTCCTAAATCTTCAATGGCTTCTGTATTACCAAGTAAACCAGATCTAATACGTTCCATTACATCTTCCATAGTTCTACCAGTACCACTAGCTATAATAGAAGATGCTTTTAATAAATCAGTAGTATATTGTAAAGTTTGTTGAGTACCATTGCTGAATGTACTTACTAAGTTAGAGAATATAGCTCCATAGTTCATAGCATCTGATTGAGACATATTAAATGCTAGCGCATTGGCCTTTGACCATTTTAAGAATTGATTAGTACTCTCGCCCATGGTTCTTGTAATCTGTTGAATAGCCGCTTCTACTTTCATTGCACTTTGAACACTATTAACAAATATCTTACCTATACCTAGAGTCACAACGAATCTTCCAAGAGACTTAAAGATATTCTTAACTTTATTTACTTCGTTATTAACAGTATTGGTCATCCTTTTGACTTCATTTTGTACTTTACTTATTTCATCTCTAAAGCCCTTAGTTTGTGCTTCTATTAATACTTGAAGTTTTTCTAAAGTCATACCATCCATATCTTACTCCTCCTTTCTTAATTTTTGGTTATGCCTATAAGCATATTCCTCCATCCTTGCCTTATATAAAGCCATATCATTATTAACTTCTTCTTTGTCTTCTGCAAAAAGACTAGGAAAAAATTTATTTAATGGAGTTAATTGAGCTTCTTTATTAAATAAACTTGCTACATATTCTCCTATCTGTCTTGCTAATACTGCATTAAGAGATATTTCATCCTTTAGCTTACCCTCTAGCTCATTAATTTCATTTTTCTTTCTTCTGTTGTAGCTATCAATTAAGTCATAAACTTCTTGAAGTGAAGAATCCCAAAACAAAGAAGGACTATATCCCATATCTAAAAACTGTGGGTATAATCCTTCTATTAATTCAGTATAACTATTTATTGTTCCAGCATTTCCTTCATCTCTTCTTGTTTCTCCTCCATCATCTCTGTTTGAGATTCTGTAAAAAAACCACTCACCTTATAAATATCCATGATCACTTTAGTGAAAAATTCTAATTGACTTCCACCTTCATCAACATATTTATCAAATATATCTTGTACATCTTTAAACTTAATGTTTGCATTATAATCTTTCATAGCATAATGCGTTATCGTAAGCATTATTTTTAATGCAGGCATATTCCCATTACCTAATACATTCATTAAACTAGTACCTAATTTTTCTTCTAAATCACATAAAGTAGAAGTCTTAAGCTTTAACTTATACTCTTCATCTCCTACTTGCCATATAGCAAATTGTTTTCTTGCCATTTAATATCATCCTTTCTTTTGCATAATAAAAAGCACCTACAAACTGTAAATGCTTATCTCTTTCCTGGTTCAAACTGCTTGCCACAATTTAAACAAGTTATTATTATTTTATTTTTCCCTATTAATCCAGTAGCAACTCCTACTATTGGAGTTAAAGTTATTACTCCTCCAGCTATCGCTTTTCCTAAACTATATCCTTTCTTATTGGCAGTTAATTGAGTACTTCCACATTTAGGACAACATACTTTCTTCTCCTCAATAGGTTTCTTGATATTATGCTCTGTATCTTCTAAGTGAAATTTATATCTACCTTTGCTTATATTTTCTTCTACTACTTTTCTTCCTTCTTCTTCTGTAAAGCCACCTGCTCTACACATAGCTTGAAAGTTAAATTCATCAATTTCCTTTAATCTATCTTCATGCTCTTTGAGTTTCTTTTCTTGTCTTTCTTTATACTTACTCATTAATCCCATAGAATACCCTCCATATACTTCCTAATACTATAATTATAGACTAATATGGAGGATAATAAAAGATTCTATGATGGTAAGCTTGGATCAACTACTGTTATTTCACTTTGAAGTGCCATCTTTAGAGTAAATTCTATAACCCCATTTACTCCACCGCCACCTAATTTGACACTTACTTGTGCTTTCCAATTGAACTTTGTTCCATCTGGTAATGTTTCTTCAAAGCTCAATACTTCACCACCTTCTTGTGCTTTTCTTAATATCCTATATGGACTAGTTGCGCTAGAATTTTCATACTTAAATTTAAATTCTAAATCCCCTGCATCTCCTATTCCATTTTCATATTGCTTTACTTTATCACTTAAACAAGTATTTTCAACTTTTTCTGGTTCTATACCTAATTCAGGTATTTCCTTTAAGCCTGGTAAATCTGTATACACATCCGGTTCTGCACCGCTTTTCTTAAATCCTAACTTAGTTCCATTAGCTAACATTTTCATTCCTCCTTTTATTGATATACAAACTGGGTAATATTATCTATAATCCCCTCATATCTCATTACTTTATGTTTTAATCCACTTGGATCAGCTACATCTTGGCATAATGTTCTCCTTAACCCTAATGCAGATACCTTTTTATCTACTTCTAAGGCAAATTCAGAAGTACTCCTATTGTGCCAAATATCAATTTTATATCTTATATAAGATTTGTCCTCTTTTCCATCTGTAAACTCATATACCTTGTTATCCTCTTCTACATACTGTATAGCGGGTAAATTCGCCCATTCTGATGGGTAACTATCACTTACATTGGAAGATATATCTTTGATAGCATTAAAAATTTGATCCTTAACATTAATCATTTCTTTGCTACCTCCTTTATAGCTTTCTTAACATCTTCTTTTATATTCTCTATTACTTTTTCTTCATTGTTCTTTAATGCAGGGTATAAATAAGGTTGAGCTGGTTGACCTTCTATCCACCTTACCCCTACATCTGGAATATTAACTTTCCACTTATCTTGCTTATAAGATAGAGGACCAGGATATTTATCTACTGTAGGAGTTGTTTCTCCTTTTTTTCCTGTACCAAACTCAACATATGCTGCATGATCACTATTAGTAGAAATTTCACTTATTACTCTTCCTTTCTCTTTAGAAGTTCTAGATTTTATACTACTTCTTAAATCTCCTAAATCTACAGGACATAAGTCTTTTGCATCACCTTTTACTAATTCACCTTGCTGTTGCATACTCTTATAAAGTACTTCATCAACATTTCCACCTAATTTATCTAATTTTTTAAGAAGACTATCTAAACCAACAACGCTCTTGCCCATTTTTATATCTTCTCCAATTCAATAACTAGATGTGAATATCTTTTAATACTTATAACCTTGTAATCTGGTTCACTTTCTTTAGAAACATATACACATATGCCATCACCTTCATTTAAAGTTTTTGATCCATCATATAGCATATTTAAGATGTAATTAAGCCTTTCTCCATATATTTCACCTTGTAATTTCCCACTCGCCGGATATATATTTGCTTGTATTTCTATAGGCTCTGAATATCCTGGATATTTGCCACCTTCATTATCTTCAATTACTGTTTTCCTCTTAAGATAGTAAGTCTTTTTATTCTTTATTCGCATTTGCAACACCTACTAACTTAAGTCTTCTAAAAGCTAATAATCTACTTTTAATATTCTCTGGTATATCTGTTGAATAAGATACAGATACTCCTCCTTCACTCCTAGAAGCTTCTCCTTCACTTCCCATACGATTATAGTAAGTAATAGCTAATTCCCTTTGTAGAACCTGTGCTTTATCTGGAAGTATATCTCTATTGCAGAAGTCTAATATCTCACCTTCTGCATCTTCTAAAAGCATATTTAATAGATCATCTTCACTATTATCCCTAATTCCTAGCCTTATTTTTAATTTTTCTAATTGTGCCATAATAACACCCCATTTCTAAGAAGGGGAAATTCCCCTTCTCTTAAGCCTTTGCTTTATACAAAATTTGAATTGCATCTACTCTTTTATTTAGAATAAATACATCTTCAAAACTCTCTTCATAATAAACATATTTACCTTGGCTCATTGCTGATGGAGCTTCTAATTGAGCAAATGAATAAGATACTATTGGAAGTATAGAAGATGGATGAACTAATATCATCTTTATATCTCCTGCATCCTCTGCTGGTGCATATCCTGTTGTGAAAGTGTATTTAGTCTTTAATAAATCTGTAGGTACTGATACTATATCTACATCTTCTAATCTCTCAACATCCCTTATAACTGTCTTTTGACTATTTGATCTTACAATTGCTATAGCTTTAGTAATTAAAGTCTTAGTGAATGTATCACAATAAAGTATTCTTCCAGCCTTAGGAACTCTTGCTTCATCCATTGCATCCATCATTTCATCAAATTTATCTAATACATCATTGATTCCTAAATCTGTTGATAATGGTGTAATAGCTTTTTGTTCATTTCTCAATTTAAATATATTAGAGAATATATAAGCATCCATTTCTGGGAACTTCTCTTCCTCATTCATTACCTTAGTAATATTAGAAATTGAAGCAACCATATTAGTTTCATTAACATCCTTAGGATGTACTAGTGTTTGCCAATCTCTATGATTTGATAATGTTTTAGTTTCCCATGCATTATCAAAGTTTCTTGTAAATGAACCAATGTTATCTCTATCTCCATTAGTTCTTCCACCTACTGAAATAGATGGTATTTGAATTGTCTTAGCATCTACTACTTTATATTTAGTAGAGTTCTCTGTGTTCCATAATGCTCCTGAATATAATACATATGGATAAGCTTGTGCTAACTCATTTGAATATTGTTGTGCATAATTTAATACTGCCATATTTAATCATCCTTCTTTCTTATTTTATTTTGATTCCCTCGGTCTAACTCCCATAAAATTAAAACCAAACGTTGATTGATTATTGCTTCCTTGTCCACCTTTAGGAGGATTTCCACCCCTTAACTTATCATTTACTGCTTTCTCTACTGCAGATTGAAAAGCTTTTTCTACTGCTTCAATGCTTTTATTGCAAGTTTCAGCAGATTCATAGTTAAGAATATCTACTAACTCCTTAGGTAGATTCTTTTCTGCTAGAGTTTCATAAGCTGTTGCTCTTAATTCTCTAGTAGTAATATCCTTCTCTCTTTTTGCTAGTTCATCTTCTCTCTTTTGCTTTTCATACTCTGCCTTTTGATCTACATTCATCTTTGCAAGTTTTTCTGCTTCTGTTCTTTCATCTTGTACCTTCTTTTCCCACTTAGCCTGTTCTCTAGCTACTCTTTCTTGAATAAGCTTATCAACGTCTTTTTGAGTAAAAGTCTTCTCGCTTTGATTAGTTTCTGTCTTCTCATTAGAAGTAGATTCATTTTGAGTTGTAGTATCAGTATTACCGGTATTGCCTGAACCATTAACTCCCGCTCCTGTATCTGCTTCTAACATTCTTTGAAATTTTCTAAACATAAAATACCTCCGTTTAACGTCCGTATGACTAAATTCCATGCACAGTTTAAAGCCTTAAGCAAGTTTTGGGCATAATAAAAAGCCTTAGTTTCCTAAGACTTAATTTTATCCATAATAAAAGCACCTACTATTCAACTTAGTAAGTGCCTAATTTGTTTGATAATATATTTCATCATATATTCGTTGAAGATTTTTACCCTCTTCATTTAAGTAATCTTCATTAACAAATCCTATCTCTAATTGTTTATCAACCACATATTGCAATAATCTTGTTTTGCTAACATTATCTATTTCAAAATATACATAATCTTCTTTTTCCTGTTTACTACTTATTATGATATTTCTTATATTATCCAAATCAATAATGGTCTCATCAACATCATCTATATATTGATTTTTCTCATTATTTAATAAATATAAAAGGTACTCTACCAATATTTTTTTAATGGTAACTTTACACATTTTTCAACCTCCTTACTAAATCGCTATCTGTTGGATTGCATTGAATTAAATTACCTGTATTAGGATTTATAGTTATTGTAATCTTTTCTCCTATAAATTTATGACTATTCTTTTTAGGTTCCTCTTTTACCTTTAATGGTTTAGTTAGTGTTTTATATATCTCTTCTATTTCTATACCATCACGTGGTCTTTGTTTCTCTGGATCTAATGATGTTCCTAAAACTCTCTCTATAAAATGCTTACTTTGTGATTTAATTTCAATTCCATTTGAAGCTTTTATTCCAACTATTTCTTTCTCGATTATATTTTTGTATTTTTTAAAGTCTTCAAATGGTGAAAATACTGAAATCATATTTGATTCTCTAGATTTTACATAATCTTTAACAAGTTCCCATTCGTTACTATTATTATACTTTAATTCTTGGAATGCTTTCAATGTATTAGGTGAATCTTTTCCTAAAACTTCCTTGAACTTCTTAAATTGTTTTCTATCCGAAGCCTTATTCTTAATCATCTTCTCAAAAACTTCTGTTTTATCTTTACCATATTTATCAACAACAAACTTATCGTACCAATCTTGATATTTCATATCTCTAGGTACTAAATAAGTCTTTCCTGTCTCTGGATCTCTTGCTCTTCTTTTAATATCATTTAAAGTACTTTCTCCTAAGTAAGCCCTTGTTGTACTTCTGCAATGTGGATGTAACGGAGGAAGGTTTACTCCAGCTTCTGCTTTTTCTACTTCATATACCTCCCTATCATGTTCCCTACACACGCTAGAAGTTCTTAAGTCTAAGGTTGCTATAAAGATGTATTTATCTATTCCACACTCTTTATAAGATTCCATTTCAGCAGCGTTAGTTATATAAGTAGTTTCAGTTCTTATTAATCTCTCACAAGCAAACTTACCATAATCAGTTAAGTCTTGTAACTCTTGTGCCATCCTTCTTGAACTTTTACCACTCATTAATCCACTTGTTATTACTTCTTCTAATTGCTTTGCTAATACATCTGTATTATGCCATACACGCTTACTATAGTGTTTTCCACTCCAATTATTCTTAAGTATCTCTTGTATAGTTTCTGTTGGCATTTCTACAATATTAAAACCTACTCCCAATCCCTTTTGTATATCAAAAGCATTTGAGTAGTAGGCCCTCTTAATATTATCTGTATATAGTTTTGTACTTTGGTCTATCTCAACATCTGCTGCTAACTTAGTATTGATATATACACTCTCTTTTAAAGCTTCTAATCTTGTTATCCTAGCCTTATATGCTCCTGCATTAAGTTGAGCCATCATATATCTTTTTAACTCTTCATCCTGAATATTATAAATCCTTTTTCTAATACTATCTAATTCCTTCTTGGGTATTTTAGCATTTAATAGCTCTCTTACCTCTGTAGTAGATAAGCCACTGTCTAGCTGGTACTTATAAAAAATTTTATTTATATCTTCATTAATATCTTTTATAGCTTTGTCATATGCAGCACTAATCTTTTGAATAGTAGAATCACTATTTTTGTGATACTCTTCCATTCTTAAGTTAGCTCTTCTGGTCCAGTAAGCATTATTCTTCATCTACCTCACCACCAGTAGATTTAAAGTCATATGATCCAAACATCTTTTGCTGGTCCTCAGCCTTTTTCTTATTCTCTTCTTCTAATCTCTTTCTTTCTTCATCTATATCTATTTCACCATCAAATCTCTTTATTCTAGTTTCCCATGAAATAAATCCTTCTGTTTCTTGTGCTATTCTTGCTGCAAGCTCATCATCAACTGGTAAAGAACGTTTCATAGAAATATCTATGTTGCCAGGATTAATATTCTTGGCCCTTATATTCTCTATATTAGACATAAGCTTTAATCTTTGCCTTAATCCTTGTTTAAAGTATCTTTCCTTAGTTCTTCCTAACTGTTCAAATCCTAATAGCTTGTACTTCATAGCAACACCAGAAGCATTACCTACAAAATTTTCATCAGTAAGGCATGGCACTTTACTAAATTCATGTATATCGTCTTTTAATGCTTTCTTTAGTACTTCTATTTCAGTTTCATTAAGATTTTTGACTAGCCATTTAGCATCCCCGCCCTCGTCTAGCTCAATAATCTTTAACTCTTTTAATAACCTAGCTGTACTTACTTTTTCTTCTTCATTATCACCTAAAGATGCTCCTATAACAGCTAATAAAGCATCAACTACTTGCTCTTTATCATTTACTCTATCACTCTGTAATAAGTTGTAAGCATCTATTAAAGTTATTACTCCCTCAAAGTCTCCCTTAAGTCTTTTATTATTTTTATACTCTACAAGTGGAATATCCCTAAAGAAATGCTCTTCTGGTTCATCTACTTCAGGAGATTCATTATTTAAATCAGTAAAGAAATAATGTGTAATGCTTTCATCAGTATAAACATTAACATCATATCCTTTTCGAGTCCCTTCAATATCGTACTTAGGATAGTATGTTACTCCAAACATAGGCTTTTGTTTTACTGTGCTATCTACCACAAGAAAACTATTTAAAGGACTTACTACTGCTAACTCTGGATATGGGACTTCATCATCACTCATATAAAGCAATTCATAACCTACACCAAATATACTCATATCTAAAGCTAACTCATTATTATGGCTATCTTCATCTATTTCAGTAAATATCTTATTAAGTTCATCTGCTCCATCACCACTATAAGTTATTGGAGCTCCAAATACATACCCTGTAGCCATATCTGTAATATATTCAGCATGGTTTGCTACTATCTTATTATTAGGCAACGATTCAGTTGTTAGTGTTCTAGATAGTATCTTGTGTTCCCCATCATAATAGTTATTTAGCTTACTATATCTATCTACTAGCTTCTTATGTGCATCTATACACTTAACTAATAACTTATTCGATATGCTCCCATCTTCATTAAGCAAATCTCTATCCTTTATGATTGCCATCTTCTTACCTCCTACACGAAATTTTAAAAATTATTCCTAAAGTTTACTTATAGTAAACAAAAAGCCATATTCTAATAAAACTTAATTTAAAAGAATGGCTTAAACGCTACATTTCTATATTATTTCGCTAAATTAAAATTAAACGAAATTATCTTATTCCTATTTTTCCTTTACTCTTAACTTTTACTTTCTTATTTATAATTTCATCCTCCATACCATATCTACAAGCATCTATTGTATGGTTATCTTTATCTGGATACTCTCCTTTTAGATTTCC
>OIFJ01000348.1_pt1 | contig 19398 bp, 17 predicted proteins | sample 1582011 | NCBI WGS metagenome assembly OIFJ01 (sample SAMN07501050, study PRJEB24779) | human gut metagenome | isolation source: stool | host: human infant | place: USA: Pittsburgh, PA
GTAAACGAAGTACAACACATCAACCGTATCGTGTACGATATTACATCTAAACCACCTGCTACAATTGAGTGGGAATAATATTAGTTTCGTGTGCTACTGGGCCCCGAGAACTCTTGGAAATACAGGGGTTTTTCGGGGCTCTTTTTATAAGCTTTTCAAGGGATTAATAGAAGATGATAAAGTAGGTTATATTATTAAATATGGTGGAAAGTTATTATTCTACATTGTACAGTATCGATATAATATGGGGATATAAAGGGAAAATATAAAATGAAACTTTCAAAATTAAAGCTATATAACTATCGTTGTTTTGGAGATAATGAGCAAACGATTAAAATTGATGATATTACTTCTTTTCTTGGGGATAATAGTTCAGGAAAAACAGCCGCATTAATGGCGTTAAACTGTTTGTTTTCTGCTAATAGTATGGATCGAACTTTGAAACGTAGTGATTTTCATCTTCCTAAAGATATGAGTCCAGATATACAAGAGTCACAGATGTTATACATTGAGGCAATTTTTACTTTTGATAACTTAGATAACGCTAATGAAAGTTTTGATATTCCACATTTTTTTAGTAGTGTTGTTGTAGATGAGCCAGAAGGTACACCTTATTTACGTATTCGCTTAGAGGCAACATGGGAGAAAAGTAGTAATTTGGAAGGTGCGATTGAGAGCAAGCTTTATTATATTACTTGTCCTGAAAGTGATGAAATTAGTGATGAGGTTAAAGTTACTGCGTTTCGTAAAGATTTAGATCATATAAGAGTAATATATGTACCTGCCGTTAGGGACCCATCTAAACAACTAAAGAATGTTTCTGGGACTATGATGAACCAGATAATGAATAGTATTAATTGGAGTCAATCTACTCAGGAGAATGTTAAAAATCAAATACAACAACTAAATAAACATTTTTTAGATGAACCAGGGGTATCGGTTATAGCTTCATCAATTAATTCGCAATGGGCATTATATGATAATGATATACGTTATTCAGACGCTCAACTACGCTTTAACACTATTGATATTGATTCTGCTGTTAAGAAGTCAGAGGTTGTATTTTCACCTACGGTAACTGGAAAAGAGTATAGTATTGATGATATGAGTGATGGCTTGAGATCTCTTTTTTATATTTCTCTAGTTGATAGTATTCTTGATATTGAAGAAAATATTCAAGAAGAAATTAATTGTGGATCTGATGAGATGGCATTTAGTTATAGACCTCCTATTTTGACAATTATTGCATTAGAAGAGCCTGAGAATCATATTGCACCACATTTAATTGGTCAACTGGTATCAAATTTAATAAAAATAGCTTCAAGGCATAATGCACAAATAACTTTGTCTTCTCATTCAACAGCAATTATCAAGAGATTTGATCCTGAAAAATTGAGATATTTTAGATTTAATCCGTGTAAGGGTGGTACAGAAGTTCGCGACATTACATTACCTGATGAAGAAAAAGTTGCAAATCAATATAAGTTTATTAAAGAAGCAGTTAAAGCATATCCTGAATTGTACTTTGCTAAACTCATTATTTTGGGAGAAGGTGATAGTGAAGAAATCATTTTACCCAAAATATGGAGTGCAAAAAAAAATGATATAGATATAAGTGGGATTTCGGTTGTTCCCCTTGGTGGTAGGCATGTAAATCATTTTTGGCGTTTACTTAGTGATTTAAAAATTCCATATATTACACTGTTAGACTTGGATAAAGAGCGAGAAGGTGGTGGTTGGGGACGGATAAAATATGCTTTAGACCAATTAATTAAAAATAGAATAAAAAAAGAAGAGTTATTACTGGTGGATTCGCAAGTTTTATCCGATGAGGACTTTGCTGATATGTATAATTGGGACATAAATGATACTAGTCTATTAAAAATGTGGATAGAACATTTAGAGAAATATAATGTTTTCTTTTCAGCTCCGCTAGATATTGATTTCCTTATGTTAGAACAATACGGAGATATATATAAAGGTTTATTAACTCCTACAGAGGGGCCTCGTTTAACTGTAAATGATAATGGACAAAAGAGTCAGAAATTTATTAAAGATATTGAAAACGTAAATAATCCGTATCCAGAATATGAAGAACGTGTTAGGGATGCTGTAAAGAAAACACTAAAAAGTTGCGGAGGTGATGGAAATACATACTCTGAGACGCAGAAAAAGTTAATGGTATGGTATACCTATTTCTTTTTGAATAGAGGTAAACCATCAACTCATATTGAGGCATTTTTAGATATTTTCAATGGAGATGAGGCACCACAGATACCACCTGTTTTTGAACGTATAATAACAAAGGCAGAAAAAGTATTGGAGGATGCTAAAAATGAAGTTTGTATCGCCGAAGCTATGGAAAGCTTCTGAAGAAATCATATTAGAAGAAAGTGCTGATAAAGCGATAAGAGCAGATCGAAGCACTCTTGTTGTAGCAGGCCCAGGTGCAGGGAAAACAGAATTGTTGGCGCAAAGGGCTAGTTATCTTTTCCAAACTAATATTTGTAGAGCCCCTAAGAAAATATTGGCACTAAGCTTTAAAAATGATGCTGCAGATAACTTAAAAAAAAGGGTAATAAAGCGATGTAGTGATGAAGTCGAAAGTCGATTTATATCGATGACTTACGATTCATTTTCGAAGGGGCTTCTAGACCGTTTTCGGTATGCACTTCCAGAAGACTTGAGACCAAATGCTTCATACATAGTTAATGATCAAAAAGTTATAGAGGCTGCTTTTAGGAAGGTTGGACATATTATTCCTAGTACTCTCAAACCATATGAGCGGGCTTCATATTATGAAAATTTGTTAATATCTATAAGATTGCCTTTTACAAATGATAATTTAATTGAGCGGGTTTGGAAGTTGTTGCTAAAGGGTTTTGATGATTATGGAGCGACACTTTCATTTAAAATGATTTGTATTTTAGCAGAATATATCATTCGTACTAATCCTAAGATTAAAAATGCATTACAACATACTTATAAATATATTTTCTTAGATGAATTCCAAGATACAACAAAATTACAATATGCGCTAGTTAAACAGTGTTTTGGGTGCTCTAGCTCCATATTAACGGCTGTTGGTGATAATAAACAACGTATTATGGTATGGGCTGGAGCTTTGAAAACAGTTTTTAAAGATTTTGTAGAGGATTTTAATGCAGATAAGCAGATTCTTATTATGAATCATCGCTCAGCTCCAAGGCTTGTTGATTTACAAAAAAGAATGTATGAATCACTAAATGAATCACATACTATGGTTGATATTCAAGGGCAATGGACTGAGAGTGATGGTGATATTACTTTATTAATTGCAGAGGATGATAATCAAGAAGCGGCAGTAATTTCTGAATATATATCTAAACAAATTAAAACTGGGATAAAGCCAAATGAGTTATGTATTTTATGTAAGCAAAAACCAGGAAATTATGTAACAAAAATCATTAGTGAACTTGGTAAGAAACAAATTTATGCTCGAATAGAAGATAATTATCAGAGTTTAATTAAAGAGCCTATTATTGAAATGTTGCTTTCGATTTTTCGATTAGCAATTGATAGAAAGCATCCTAATGAGTGGAAATGTATTGTAGAAAAAACTATGAAACTTTGGAACGTTAGTTCTATACAATCAAATGAAGATTACTTTGAGATGCAAGAGCGGCTTGATGCTAAGTTACAGGAAATTAAAACTAGTATTAATAGAGTTAAATGCAAAACAGAACTTGATAATTTAATAAAAAATATAATTTGTTTTTGGGGAGTAAGACAAATACATGCACTTTTTCCTATATATAAACAATCTGGTTATTTAGAATCACAGTTAATCAAGTTTCAAGAGTATATATGGTTAGAACTTGAAGCGACAGAATTTGATTGGATAGTTGCTATGGATCGTTTTTTGGGGGTATACTCTGTACCAATTATGACAATTCATAAAAGTAAAGGCTTAGAATATGATACGGTCTATTTTGTTGGTTTAGAGGATGCTGCTTTTTGGAAATTTAAAGAACAACCTGAAGAGGATCGATGTGCATTTTTCGTAGCACTTTCCCGTGCAAAGCGTCAGGTATTTTTTACATTCTGTAATTTTCGTTCTTCAATTAAGTATCCGAATCAATCCCACAAACAGATTAATGAGTTTTTTGAACTTTTAAATACAAAGGGTGTTGCAAATATTATTAAGATTTAGATAGTTCAGATGTCTCTCTATGATGCAAGGGAACAGAAAATAGAATATGTAGACGATAATTTGATATTTACATTTGATTACATTCTTTCCTATGAAAATGGTACTGAAAAACTCATAAGGAGTTAGTTGTACTTGAGCAATGAGATATTGGTGTTTTAGAAACTATTACGTTTAAAGATACTGTACTAGATACTTTCACCGATAAAAGAGTTGATTTGCCGCAGTATTAGAGGTCATTATTGATAAAAAAGAGCTTATACGTTGCTAGTTCATGAATCTATAGATTGTTCTGCGATACAGGTAGCTATATAGTTCAATATCATGGACAGTGACATTAGTGTTAAGGAAATAAATGTATGGAAACCATAAAAGAATTTTTAGTTAGTGACATATATTTAGATATTATAAAAGAACTAGGTGTCGACAACTTTAATCAAGACGTACAAAGTGTTGAAGTAGAAGAGCTAAAAAATCGATTAAGACAGAGACAATTCTTACTAGAAGGCTTTAATTGTAAGGTGCTTTCAGAAAAAGAGATGGTGCAGTTTTACGAGCAAATGATAGAAGAATATGGAAAAGATATTATCGTTTGGTCTAAAAAGTTTTTGCAATATAGCGACGATACTATTGAGGAGTATCCTGATGGAGAATTTCCAAAAGGAGAGGAAATATCTGAGGAGGATGTATCAACTACAATTGAAATAGGAAAATATTCTAAAACGAGTATTGCTTTGTATATAATTGAGTTCGATCTCTTGAAGAATCATCAAGAGATAGTAGCTGACTATTATAAAAGATTGGGCATTCCTCGGGCCGCGAAATATGCAAAAGACATGATAGCATTTTATAAAGAGGTTTTTACTTTAGGTATTTAAATATTAATGATTGAGGGCTGTTTTGTTACAGCCCCTTTTATGTTATACAAAAAAATTGGTATACTGATTTTAAGTTATAGATTTTGGTTTAAACAGTTGTTTGAAAATAGAGGTCCTATGAAAACGACAAAATCTTTTGGCGAGTATCCAAAATATTCTCTCCACGATGCAAGGGTACAGAAAATAGAATATGCAGATGGTAGTTTAATTTTTACCTTTGATTATATTTTTTCTTATGAGAATGGTGTTGAACAAACTCATAAGGCCAAGATTGTATTTGAAAAATGTGATGTTGATGATCTAGAAATTCTCGTCTTTAATAGTACAATATTAGATGCTTTCACAGGTAAAAGAATTGAGTTGCCTCAGTATCAACAGGAATATGGTGAAAGTGAATTCGAGGTCATTACAGAGACTTATAACTGGGGCCGAGCAGTATTCCAAGGGTGGTTATGGACTAAAGGAAATCCCGTACATTGTATAATGAACATATACTTTACAGGTGATATGGTATATGTAGTTGATGAGGCCTAATATGAGCGATTTAGATTTTACTATTTGCTGTACCATTACCTTCTTCAGCAAGAAGAGGAGAACTCCACCGAATTTGAATAATGGAAAGTATTGCCCTCATCTTGTTATAAAGGGCTCTGAACGGCTGTTAGGGGTAAACTTTATTGATGGTGAAGATGTCATCTTTAATCGGCCAATACGAGCTAATGCGTTGCCACTGAATGAAACTGCAGATTATTCGGCCCTTCAAGCGGGTACAGAGTTCCTTATTATGGAAAGTGGCAATATTGTTGGTGAAGGAATTGTAAAAGAAATCTTTCAGCATAAACCACATGGGAGAAAATAATTGTAGCGTATTATATATTGGTGGTTCTATAATCTTTAGAAAGGGCTTTTATGGCGATTACGTATACCGAAGATAAGAATTTTACCCCTCAACAGGTAGCAGATTTATTTCTATCTGTTCGTTGGGTGGTAGGCAAGTATCCTGACCGATTACATAAGGCTCTTATGAATTCATCTCGTGTGATTTCTGCGTGGGATGGCGACCGTTTAGTTGGTCTTATTCGTGTCATGGACGATAGCGAGTTGGTGTGCTTCATCAATTATGTACTGGTTCATCCTGAGTATCATGGCCGAGGTATTGCTGGTCATTTGCTAGAAATGGTGAAAGAGGCTTACAAGTCTTACTTGTACATTAATGTTATGATTGGTGATAGCAAGAATGCACCATTTTACGAGAAGCATGGGTTTAAGATAAAAGATACCTCTTTACCAATGCAGTATCGTAATGTACCTAAATATACGAAAAGCTGATTGGTCGGATAATCTGTATAGCAAGTAAGTGGTCAAATTGTTAATAAAAGGCTACACGTACATAGCGTTACGTGTAGCCTTTGTTATGTAAACAGTATATACTAAAACGGATATGTAGATGCGATGGAGAAAAATATGGATATATTAATACGAAAAGCAACAACTGAAGATTTAGATTTAGTGACACATATAGAAGCAACTTGTTTCCCTCCTGCTGAGGCGGCGCCTCGTGAGGCCTTTAAGGAACGATTAGATCATTATGCAGGGCAGTTTTTAATTGCCTTTGATGGTGATACACCTATTGGCTTTATAGATGGTTTTGTAACAGATGATGAAATCTTGACGGATGAGATGTTCGCCGATGCTTCGCTGCATAATCCCCATGGCGCATGGCAAATGATTTTTGGTCTAAATACATTGCCAGAATATCGAAATCGTGGTGTAGGTGGTCAGTTGATAGAGGCTTTCATAGAATTGGCTAGAGAGGAAAAACGTAAGGGTGTCATTTTAACCTGCAAGGAAGAAAAGATTCCTTATTATGCCAAGTTTGGTTTTGTAAATGAAGGGCTATCAACGTCGGATCATGGCGGTGCCAAATGGTATCAGATGCGTGTTGCGTTTTAGTGCCTTTGTTATGGCAATATAGTTATTAATCGATAAAAATAAATTATAGAGTTTGATGGACATTTTTATAGATTGTCCTAGTTAGAAGCTAAAACTCCGCTTAGTGGTTGAGTTTTGGCTTCTTTTTTGCTGAAAGGTGTAGATTTTACAAGGATAGATGTACCCCTATACGTTTATTGACACTGTATATGGCGCATGCTACGATGAGAAAAATCACATATGATTGGGTTAGGTGTTTATAGACTTAATAGAGAATTTGGTACAAGCCAAAGCGGTCACGCCACTGTAACAGCGAGGGACTTTGCATAAAGGACGATATGCTCTTAGTCACTGAGATAATATCTTGGGAAGGCGCAAAGTAACGTTAAACTGGAGCCAGGAGAACTGCCTAATTAACAATTGCCAATTGACCTGCGAGTGACAGGGATGGGGATTTGCATAGATGAATGGTCGAACTATAACTATATAGTTGGTAGTTCATTCTATCTATTAGCTTTTAGGCGTGGTAGTTAGTCTAACTGAGATGACAGCCCGTTTCCTCTTCGTGGGGAAACGGGCTTTTTGTGTTGATAACATGTGATTGTATGTTTTGAGAGTTTTTGAATTGAGGTGCTTTTATGTTTAAGAAAAAGAAATTTATGGCTTATCTTGCCACGGTGCTCCTGCTAGTTGTGAGCATGATTATGACAGCTTGTGGTGGTCCAGCAGATACGAAAAAGGATGCCGCACAATCTGGCAAACAAATTGAAATTACAGACGTAACAGGTCAAAAGGTTACCTTGAAAAAACCAGCAGAGCGCGTAGTAGTTCAATTGAGTGCTTCTGGTGGGGCCTTCTTGACTATGGCTGCATTGCAAGGCAAAGATGTGGCTAAGACAATTGTTGGTATTGACCCTTATTTGAGCAAATTGCGTACAGATATGTGGGATCGCTACAAATCTGAAGTGCCAGAGTTGGAAAAAATTCCTCTCATTGGTAACGTAAATGACAAAACATTTGATGTGGAAAAAGTAATTTCCTTAAACCCAGATGTTATTTTCATGCCTTTATACTTTAAAGATCAATACGAAGCTGATTACAAACCTAAAATCGATGCAGCTGGCATCCCTACTATCTATATCGATTACCATGCTGAAAAGCTTGAAAATCACCAAAAGTCTATCGATGCTATCGGTAAAGCATTGGGTAAAGAAGAGCGTGCAGCAGAAATCAATAAGTTCTATACTGAACGTTTAACAAGAGTTATGGACCGCATTAGCAAAATCAATAAACCAAAACCAACTGTTTACATTGAAACAGGTAACGAAGGTCCAGAAGGCTTAGGTTTTGCCTACAGTGCAAACGTAGCATGGGGCGCATTAGCAACTCAAGTTGGTGGCGACCTTATTACTAAAGATGTAGTTCAAAAAGCAGGTCCTGTTAACCCAGAATTTATTTTGGAAAGAAACCCAGATATCATTATGATTATTGGTTCCTACTGGCCTAAGAAACCGACTTCCATGCGTTTAGGTTTTGATACAAATGAAGCAAAATCTCAAGCGTTATTGAAAGCTTTCACCACAGAACGTCAAGGTTGGCCTGAATTGAAAGCCGTTCAATCTAAAAACGTTTACTCTACTCACCATGGTTTACCTCGTGAAGTATATGACGTTGCAGTATTCGAATATTTAGCTAAAACATTCTACCCTGAGGAATTCAAGGACGTAGATCCAGAAGGTACACTTAAGGAATTCTATGACAAATTCCTTCCATTCTCTTATGGTGGCGTTTGGTTTATGCAGTTGAACTAAAAAGGAGTTTTTCATAGTGACAGAAACTAACAATCAGTACGATTATAAGAAACAGAGCTATAAAAAGCTCATGTTTATTATCATCGGTCTGATCATTTGCGCGGTAAGTTTTGTTACCGATATTATTGTAGGTCCTGCATCACTTACGTTGAGTGATGTATGGCTCGCATTAACAGACCCATCCGAGGTTTCCAAAAATGCGTATGTCATCATTTGGTCAATTCGCCTTCCGACGGCCATTATGGCATTACTTGTAGGCGCCTCCTTAGGCATTGCTGGTGCTGGTATGCAAACTATCCTTGATAACCCGTTATCTAGCCCGTATACACTTGGTATATCTGCAGGGGCTGGCTTCGGTGCTTCTCTCATGGTAGTTGTAGGCGCTAGTGCATTAGAGTTTTTAGGTGTCTTTATGGTTCCATTCGGCGCCTTCGTATTTGCTAGTTTGACGAGCTTCTTTATCTATTCCATCAATAAGATTAAGAATTTCTCTTCTGAAACGATGATTCTCGCTGGTATTGGCATGATGTTCTTGTTCCAAGCACTTCAATCCTTGATGCAATATATGGCATCTCCTGAGGCCCTTCAAAACATCGTATTCTGGACAATGGGTAGCTTAGCAAAGGCAAACTGGATTAATATCTCCATCGTTCTCATCGTGCTAGTTATCATGCTTCCACTCATGATGCGTGAATCTTGGCGTTTAACGGCTTTAAAATTAGGCGATGAAAAGGCCTCTGGTCTAGGTGTTGATGTTGAAAGCTTGCGCGTAAAAGTATTTGTTTTCATTTCTATCATCACTGCCGTAGCCGTTTCTTTCGTTGGAACTATTGGTTTTATCGGTATTGTAGGTCCACATATTGCACGTATGCTCGTAGGTGAGGATCAACGGTATTTCTTACCTCTATCTGCAGTGTGTGGCATGGCGATTTTGTCTCTCGCATCTATTGCGAGTAAAATGCTCGTTCCTGGGGCGATGTTCCCAATCGGTATTGTGACAGCAATCATCGGCGTACCTTTCTTCTTCTCGTTGGTATTAACTAGGAAAAGGAGCTATATCAAATGATTGAAGTTCATAATTTAACCTTTGGCTATTCCTCAACGGAAGACGGACAAATCTTAAAGGGAGTTGATTTTGCCGCTAAAACTGGTAAATTGACGGCTCTCATCGGTACTAATGGTGCTGGTAAATCTACACTGTTAAAAACAATTATGGGGATCTTGAAAGGCAAGGGCGACATTACTATCAATGGTAAATCTGTAGCTGAATATTCTACAAAGGATTTCAGTAGTACAGTGAGCTATTTGTCTCAAGATAATGACTGTAGAGTCAATTTGACTGTTTTTGAAGTCGTTATGCTAGGGCGCATGGGATCCATGTCCTTCCGCGTAAGTGATGAAGACATTGCAGCCACACAAGAGGTGTTGGAACGGTTGAACTTGCAACGCTTTGCATCGCGCAGCATTATGGAGCTCAGCGGTGGTCAACGCCAACTTGTGTTCATGGCACAGGTCCTTGTAAAAGAACCTAAAATCTTAATTCTTGATGAACCGACGAGTGCTCTAGATTTGCACAAGCAATTTGACTTGTTAACATTGCTAAAAAATCTGACTCAAGAAAATGATTTTACAACACTCGTAACATTGCATCATCTTGATTTGGCGGCTATGTTCGCAGATGAAATCATCGTGCTCAAAGAGGGTAGAGTATACGCTCAGGGGGCACCGAAAGACATCTTTACAGAAGCCATGATGGAAGATGTATATCGTGTTAAAACTAAAATCTACATGGATGACAAAGGCATGCCTCACGTCATTCCATTAGAAGCTATTAACTGATTAACGCATCAGTTCAACAAATAAAAGAAGCTGAAATCTTTGCAGTGCATTGATTTCAGCTTCTTTTTTGTTGGGAAAAATATTAAGTTTCTATAATTCATTTAATTAGACTATACGGATTTGTCTATTATTGTGTTTACTAAAACCCATATGGTTAATTAAATAATTTCTTTAACTTGCGCTACGCCTTTATCGGTCAGCATATAGTACCCATTCGTTACATACAACAAGCCTTGTTTCTTAAGGTGTGATGCGGCTTGGTGTGTATAGTCTGGCTTCCAGTTCAAGTGTTCGTGAATGGTGCCGATACCGTTTTCAATGGCCGCCACAGGTGTGTTCATATGGGTATAGATGTGGCAGAGCATCATCGTTTCTCGATAGTGACGTCGCAAGTGGCGTTGGCGAAGATAGGTTGCAATATAGCCTGTCTTTGGCGTGCAAATAACGGCAATTAATAATGCGAGACCAATCGTTGTTGCGATAGCGCCTGCAATGGATACGTCTAGTGTGAAAGCAACTTCTGTACCAATGACAGCACAGATAATGCCGATGATGATACTGCTCGTGAGCATGGCTTTCACAGAGTCCGTCCATAAATAAGCGATAACCGCAGGTCCGATCATGAGGCCGATAACGAGGATGGCACCTACTGCTTGGAATGAAGCCACCACAGTGAGGGATACCATGGTCATCAGCACGTAGTGGATGAGGGCTGGCATGAAGCCGAAGAGCCCTGCTAATAGTGGATCGAAGGTGGATAACTGTAATTCCTTGTAGAAGAGCACGACTAATACAAGATTGATAAGTGCCACGCCTAGAGAAATCCATAGTGATACAGGACCTAGGTCGGTGCCGTTTACAATCCATCTGTCGAATGGGGCGAACGCGATTTCCCCTAGAAGTGCGGTATCTACGTCAAGGTGTGCGTTGCCGCTATAGAGACTGACGAGGATGATGGCAATGGAGAATAGAAGGGGAAAGATGATACCAATGGATGCGTCTTCGTTGACGAGGCCCGTGTTATGAATCATCTCTGTAAGCCACACCGTTCCTACACCGACTACGGTTGCCCCTACTAAAAGCAAGGGAGAGTTTAAGTCTTCCGTTACAAAGAAAGCGAGCACGATACCGAGGAATACGGTGTGTGTAATAGCGTCAGCCATCATGGACATGCGGCGCAGCACGAGGAATACACCAGGAATAGCACACGCGATGGATACTGCAATGGCGATGAGTAAAATCTCTGTATGTACTGTCATGGGGCACCTCCTATGCGAGGCTGTCCACCCTCTGCTTTATATATCTTTTGTTGTAAATCGGCGGGACTTATCTTTGCAGTTTCTGATAGTAAAGCTTGTTTTGATTGTTTGTTTTTACGATATTGCCACAAGATGCCTCTATTAGGTGCAAATATGAGGCTCAACAGTACGATAACCGACAGAATGACGATGATCGCAGGACCTGTAGGCAGTTTTTGTACTGTTGTACTCCAAATGGTACCGCCGATAGCAGATACCATGCCGAAACATCCTGCTAGTATACACATGGTACCAAGCTTGTTCGTCCACTGACGGGCCCCTACGGCCGGTGCAATGAGTAGAGAACTAATCAAGATAGCACCTACTGATTGAATGCCGATGATGATGGTCATGATTAATAGGGATCGATATAAAATGAGTGTAAAGGTGACGGGAATTTGTAAAGTTTTAGCGTATTCTACGTCGAAGGAGATGAGCTTTAGTTCTTTCCAAAATAAGGCTGTTAAAACGATAATGATGAGCGCTGCCGCCGATGTAATGTACACATCGCGAGCTAATATGGTGGCGGCCTGTCCAAATATAAATTTTGAAAGCCCCGCCTGACCTGCATTGTTCAGACTTTGAAGGTAGGTGAGTAGAACCATACCAAGACCAAAGAAAGCAGATAGTATAGTAGCCAGAGCGCCATCGAATTTGATTTTACTGTTTTCTACGGTGATGGTAATGAGCCAAGCCGCAGTGATAGAGGATAGAGCGGCGCCCAAGATGAGAACCTCAATATCTTTGATGCCTGTCAGCAAGAACGCGATGACTACACCAGGCAGTGCCGCGTGGGAGAGACCGTCACCGATGAGGCTTTCCTTGCGCAGTACTGCAAAGGTGCCAGCAATACCACTGGCGAGACCTAAGAGAGCCGTGCCGAGCAATACCATCTGTGTCGTATAGGATTGGAGAATGGTCATACAATCCTCCCCTTGCCATATGTACGTTCGATGGCCTCATCAGTAAAGGTATCTACTACGGGACCATAGGCAACAGTTTGCTTATTGACCATCGTTACCCAGTCGAAATATTGAGGTACCGTATTTAAATCGTGGTGTACGACGATCACCGTTTTGCCGCGCGCTTTCATTTCTTGTAATAGGGAAATAATGGCGTGCTCCGTCGTTTTGTCGACGCCCTTGAAAGGCTCGTCCATGAGGTAAATATCTGCCTCTTGTACGAGGGCTCTCGCGAGGAATACACGCTGTTGTTGGCCCCCTGAAAGTTGACGGATTTGCCTATTTACATAGTCGCTCATGCCCATCTTTTCAATCATGGAGAGGGCCAGCTCCTTATCCTTTTTACATGGTCGTTTGAACCAACCTAGATGACCATAGCGGCCCATAAGTACAACGTCTAATACGGTAGTAGGAAAGTCCCAGTCTACGCTACCGCTTTGAGGTACATAGGCGATTTTCTTGTAATCCTTTTTGTCCATCGCAAGGTGGTGGTCAATATAAAACTTAACACTACCTGAGATAACTGTTAATAGGCCTAACATGGCCTTTAATAATGTAGATTTACCGGCTCCATTAGGGCCGACGATAGCCGCTAAGGAACCGATGGGTACCTTCATATCTACGTCCCATAGTACGGGTTTTGTCGTATAGGCTACGGTCATATCTTCAACTTCAACGGCCCATTCCATAGAGACCTCCTTTTATCAATAGTGCTACTATCGCTGTATTGTTAGTAGTACTTGTACTTACATAGGACATACATTTTATGTCGTCCTTGTTTTGAAACGTTATTTGTTATTTAAGTGCTTTAGCGATGGTATCGATGTTAGCTTTTACCATACCGATATATGTGCCACCTTCAGTGCCTTCAGAACCGAGGGAGTCGGAGTATAATTCACCACCGATAGCAACGTTCCAGCCTTTAGCCTTAGCTGCTTCTTGAACGGCTTCAATTGTTTTGTGCGGTACAGAAGATTCTACGAAGATCGCCTTAATTTTGTGATCTACGATGAATTGAACAAGTTCATTCACATCTTGTGTGCCTGCTTCTGTAGCAGTACTTACACCTTGCAAACCTTTTACTTCAAAGCCGTATGCACGAGCAAAGTATTGGAAGGCATCGTGTGCTGTTACGAGAACGCGAGATTCTTTTGGAATAGATTCTGCTTGTGTTTTAATGTATGTATCTGTTTCATCTAATTTAGTGAGGTACGCATCATAACGTTTTTTGAAATCCTCTTTGTGAGCTGGATCTGCTTTTGCAAGACCTTCGTAAACCGCTTTGGCAGCAAGTTTCCAGTTAGCTACATCGAACCAGATATGAGGGTCTTTAGTTTTCACGCCATCTTCTTCGTCAAAGTCGAGTAGAGTAGCTGGATCAATAGCGTCGGATACGCGGATAGTAGCTTTATTTTGTTTTGTTAAATTGTCGAAAATGGAACCCATCTTACCTTCTAAGTGAATGCCGTTGTACACCACAACATCTGCCTTAGACATAGTTGTTACATCGCCGGCGCTCGCTTGATAGAGGTGAGGGTCTACGCCAGGACCCATGAGTCCTTGGACGGATACATGGTCACCGCCAATTTCTTTTACTAAATCCGTTAACATTGTGGTAGTAGCTACAACATTTAATTTTTTCTGACTGTCTTGGGCTGCATCTTTTCCACAACCGGCAAGAGCTAATAACATAAGTGCTAATGATAGGACGACTAATACGACTCGATTAAATTTCATAATAAACCTCCTTTTTATAGATACTAATTTTAAAAACTTTAATAATCTTGTTTGAGGGAACTGTACTGTCTTAATGATGAAATCATTTGAAGGTGGAGAATATTTCCCTAAATTTAAATAGAAAAATAGCCGCTACTAACGTAGCGGCTATTGGCAGTTATACGTTCGTCTGCTTGGGTCATGATCATTTAGTGAATAAGAGCTTGTAGATGGTTTGGCCCAACGAGGGCAACGAGACCAAGTACCATCATGACCTTCATTTGAATACGCTTTCTACGTCTCATGATGAACCTCCTTTGTGTAGTTTTTTTGTCATATCTACCTGATATGTAAGTCCGAACAGTTATCTTGAATTTAATATAACATAAATGAGAAATTTTATCAATAAGAATTTGTTCTTTAAATATTCATCTTTATTTAGTATGATATTATGCATAGACAAAATGAATAAGGAGGCTTATTATGAATAAATTATTCCGATACACTGCTGCAGCTGTACTTGTTGCATCTTTCGGCATGTTAGGTAATTATACAGCTGATGCGGCAAAGTTCTTAGAATCTCCAAGAGAGGTTAATATTGTAAAGCCTGAGTTACCTGAGATTCCTCAAACGGCTACGGTAGCGCCAGATATGCGCGTACGCTTTTTGATTGATAAAAAAGGGAATGTTAAAAATGTATTCGTGGAACGTTCTTCTGGTTATGCTCCAGTTGACGAAGCGGTGAAAAAAGCTATTTTACAATGGAAGTTTACACCTGCTATTGGTGTAGATCAAAAGGCTCATGAATCTATTATTGGAATGACAATTACTCTACCTAAACAAGCTGTAACAGCTAAATAAGGAGATTGTGATGAAAAAAGTGTTGCGTTGTACTGTGTTATGCGCATTGTTTGTAACTAGTATGGTAGCCTCTGTGTTGGCGGCTCCGTTCCAATTGCCTGTAGCCATATCTACTCCATCTGTAGATCAAATTAATATTGCTGGTTATGGCGATTCGATTCATAGTGCAGATGTGCGTTTTACCATTAATGAAGATGGTTCTGTAGGGGATATAGAGGTCGTAAAATCTAGTGGCGTTACGGCCCTTGATGAAGCTCTTGTTGAAAAAATTTCTACATGGCGTTTTACCCCTGCTACAGATTCCGATGGTAATCCAGTAGCATCTTCTAAAACTGAATATATTGATTTTAGAAATTAATAGAAGGCACTCATACATTGTATGGGTGCCTTTTTATGTGCTGGTGAAAGTACTTAAGGGTTTAATTATATGGGGTGAAAGTATTTTGTGGCTCAATTATCTTGAGAAATGTATCCACAGCAACTGAAAATTACTTTCAAAATAAGTACAATAAATGTATATTTAATATAGTAATAATATATTGTATATACTAATAGTCTTTGACCCATGGAGGTATGAGCATATGAATCCATTACAGCAAAAGCTAGACATTAATAACGAACGGTACAGAATTATTGTATCTATTAAAGAGGATTATTTAGACGGTAAATTATCCTTGGAAGAAGGTAACCGTATTTTAAAAGAAAAGTTAGGCACTTGTACGCCTGATGAATTTGCTTATGCAGAGCAAAGTTTGAAAGGTGTCTATAAGGATGAAGAAATACTAGACAAGATGGATGATTTGTTGAATTTATTTGACGGTGTATTAGTGCGTGCCGAAAATGAGTACCCAGAGAATCATCCATTGTGGGCTTATTTAGAAGAAATTAATGCGGTTGAAAAGGTAGCTCTTGAAGCGGATGAATTGTTAAAACAAGATAAGTTTATTAAAAATCCTTGGCTTGACGTTTTTGATTCCTTAGCAGAATGGCGTATCCATCTATCTCGTAAGCAAAATCAATTATATCCAATGTTAGAAAATCATGGGTTTGATCGTCCAACGCGGATTATGTGGACCTTTGATGATGGCGTGCGCGATGCTATCTCTGCATCCTACGCATTGCTTCGTGAAGATAAATATGAGGAGTTTTTAGCATCTGTTCCAGAAACACTGGCTAAGTTACGTGATTTGAATTCTAAGGAGTTAGAGGTTTTATTGCCAACATCCTTTAAATTATTAAGCGATGAAGAGTTTGTGCGCATGAGCAAAAATGACCATGAAATCGGCTATGCTATTATTAACGCACCAGGTTTATATGTCGTGCCCGGTATTAACGATTCCGCAGCCTCATTAAATGGAAATGCTGCTGGTCAAAATAGTGCAGTATCTAATGAGTTTCTAAATGATTTGGCAGGCTTGTTATCTAAGTATGTAGGTCCTGTAGGTGGAGCACAAGTTGGCAAGGATACAGTCCTCGATGTGGCGACAGGCAAATTAACCTTAGAGCAAATCAATTTGCTGTTCCGTCATCTTCCAGTAGATTTGTCTTATGTTGATGAAAATGAACTCGTTAAGTTTTACAGTGATACGCCACATCGTATATTCCCTCGCAGTGCCAATGTAATTGGTCGTGAAGTGAAGAATTGTCATCCTGCTAAGTCTGTTCATGTTGTAGAAGAAATCGTTGAGAAGTTCCGTTCTGGTGAGCAAAACCAAGCTGAATTCTGGATCAATAAACCGGGATTGTTTATCTACGTTATCTATACAGCAGTACGTGATGAAAATGGTAAATTCCGCGGTGTCTTAGAAATGATGCAAGATTGTACTCATATTCGTGAACTTGAAGGCTCTCGTACCTTGTTGACATGGGATAAGACTGATTTTGTAGGAAATACAGATAATAATAGTAATGATAAATCCCTAGCTCAAGAGGCCGCAGAAGAGGTCGATGAAGAACCACTTACTACCGATGCAGATGGGAGATTCTATATCGATGCGAAGACTACGCTATCTAACTTAATCAAACAAAGTCCTGAAGTGGTAGATTATTTAATTTCTTTGAACCCTAAGTTTGAGAAATTGAAAACTCCGATGGTAAAGGTTATGGCTAAGGTGGCTACTATTAAGATGATCGCAGAGCGCGGTGATTTTGATGTAGATGATTTGATTGGTAAAATAGATGGCTTTATTAATAAAGCTAAAAAATAATTATGTTGCACTAATTTGAGATAAGCATGCATTAATTTCTTATAATTCATCTATTTTGTGTATACAAATTTGTCTGAAAAGGGTACAATAAAACATAATGAAAGTATTTGCCGAGGCAGTATTTTCTTATCTTAAACTACTTTTACAAGAGAAATTACGTATATATTAAAGGTGAGGATCTGGATACTATGTCGACAAGACGCGTTTGGAAGCAAAGTGAAATTAAAACAAACCCATTATTTTCTAAGATGCGCAGTACTATTGAAACTGCATTTTATGGAAACAATGTAACGCCTATTACATCTGTGGCACAAGCGTACCAATTGGCCACTGAAGAACCTGGTGTTATCGTCCTCGATATGCCTGTATATAAACCATGCGAGCAAGGTTTGCCAGCTGATGCAAAGGTACTTGTTACAAACGATGGTAAAACTACAGGCCGTTATGCAAAAGCTCGTCGCATTATTGGCGATGAAGGCATTGACGAAGTGGAACTTGCTAATATTGCACGTGATGCAGTCTATGATAGCCGTGGTAAAGAATGGATTTCTGCTGATACTATCGTAGGTCTTGATAAAAAGTTTACAGCTCGTGCTCATTTGATGATTCCAAAAGACCATGCATCCATTTTGTATTCTTGGATTATGAACTTTAAGTTCTTTGATGCAGCTGTAAAAGAGTTCTACAATGATAGTGTAGAAATTCCAGAAGGCGATATTTATATCTATTCTGATCCTGACTATGTGGTGCCAGGTCATCCAGGTGGGCTTGCTATTTTTGACCCAGCTCATAACTGCGCTATGATTCTTGGTATGCGCTACTTCGGTGAGCATAAAAAAGGTACCCTTACATTGGCGTGGTCTTTGGCGAATCGGTTCGACTATGTAGCATGCCACGGCGGTATGAAACGTTACAATCTTGACAATGGTAAAAGCTACACAATCGGTGTATTTGGCTTGTCCGGTTCTGGTAAATCTACATTAACTCATGAAAAGCATGATGGTCGTTATGATATTTCTATCTTGCATGACGATGCGTATATCATCAATACTAATGACTTGAGTTCTATTGCTCTTGAACCTACATATTTCGACAAAATGCAAGACTATCCTGTGGAACATCCGGCTAATGAATTCTTGTTAACACTACAAAACGTAGGCGTAACTATGGATGAGGATGGCCGTAAGGTTGTGTTGGCAGAAGATGTGCGTAATAACAATGGTCGCGCTATTAAATCTCAATTCTGGACAGATAATCGTGTAAACTACGTAGATCAACCAGTTAATGCCATTGTATGGCTTATGAAAGATAAAACTTTGCCACCAATCCTTAAGATTAATGACCCTGTTTTGGCATCTACAATGGGCGCAACACTAGCTACACGTCGTTCTACTGCTGAAAAGCTCGATGCTCACGTTGATCCAAATGCACTTGTTATCGAACCATATGCAAATCCATTCCGTACATATCCCTTGGTTCGTGACTATGAAAGTTACAAAAAACTATTCTCTGAATGTGGCGTACAATGTTACATCATGAACACAGGTTTCTTCTTGGAAGACAAAATTCCTAAAGAGGTAACTCTTGATTTATTGGAACGTTTGGTAGAAGGTGCATTGGACTTCAAACCATTCTATAAATATGAAAACCTCTCTTATGTTGAGGTTCCTGGTTTTGAACCACCATTCCAAGTGCGTGAATACCA
>OIFJ01000349.1_pt1 | contig 19331 bp, 16 predicted proteins | sample 1582011 | NCBI WGS metagenome assembly OIFJ01 (sample SAMN07501050, study PRJEB24779) | human gut metagenome | isolation source: stool | host: human infant | place: USA: Pittsburgh, PA
TATCATTGCTATATTAGCTCATGTACTTAGTTGACTTAATATATCCTTACGCTGTTTGACCTTGTTCGGCTTTCAGCTTTTCTAACTGCTTAGCTTCCTTCCGTTTAACCCAGAAGACGCGAGCACCTTCACCCAATAGGGAACGCATTGGTTTAGATAGTAAAAATCTTGTGCCATGCCAAGCCATGACAGCTAAAATGATGCGACCTTTGATGTGACCGCTACCTTCACCGGCCCAGTTTACATAATCGAGCTCGATGTTCTCAGCTTGTTCTGGCCAAATGCTGTATAGCATAGATGCGATAATCCCCATACGATATGGGTCACCGATACCAAATCGACCTTCTATAGCCACATCGCGTGGTTTAGAGTGGTCATAGCATCGTTTTGAAACAAGGAATAGCTGGTGCCACAATTCTGTATTTGTTACATGTTTCATGAACCAGAATGTAGGAATTTTAGACTTAAATGATGCCACTGGATCATTTGGATCTGGCTTTTCAAAACGTTTTTCAACCGTCGTTTTGATATCCTTCACCTTCGTAAATACCTTTTCCTTAATGGAACCGTCACTGTTGAAAGTAACGCGGCTCACTGTTTCGTCATCGCTTTTAATATGGGATGTTGGATCTTGCTGAATTGAGTCATACCGGTCAGCACGAGCCTGTGCATCCATATCCTTAGAAGCTTGTTCAGGACGTTCAATGCGTTCATTTGGATTTTGAGAAGTCCCGGCCCCTGGTGATTCTTCATCATCAAAGGTAGCGTCAGAACGTTGAGCGCTCTTCAAATCATCAAAGCTAGTGCCACTAGAGCTTGCAGAAGGGCCTTGTCCACCCCCTTGCATCGCCTTAGCAAAGGCCTCTGCTTGTGACATATCATCGTCTTCGTCCACAACTTTTTGGTATTCTTCGTCTACACGATTTTCAAGCCATTCTTCATAGTCTTTCACAGGACCAATCTTGAGCATGCCCAAAATATATAATTCCTTAAAAAATGGTTTGTCCTGTAAATACGCTAGATGCAGTGAAAATACACGCCACAGCCATTTGACGCGCACCTCGCCACGATATGGCGAGCGTCCGTCAACTTCGATGCTATATGTGATTGGTGTCAGTAGGATAATCAAGATGAGTGCTGCAATGATGGCCACAATAACGAGGGCCACAATAGCCACTGTACTCAACCACATCACCTCCTTAGCTGTACCTATGATTAGTTTTCAATACCTTTTCGAGCCATTACGCCTTGAAGGTAGTAATGTTTAACCTCTTTCATTTCCGTTACAAGGTCTGCCTCATCGATTAATTCTTGAGGAGCCCCACGGCCCGTAAATACGAGTTCCGTTTCTGGATGACGAGCATCGAGCAAAGCCTTTGTTTTATCCCATGTAATGAGTTCAAAGAAGAGTGCCATATTGTATTCATCTAGAACCACGAGATCGTACTCACCACTGCTGATAGCAGCTAGTGCACGTTCGTAGCCTTTTTCGATGAGCGCTACATAATCCTTTGGCGGATTGCCAGATTCAAAGACAACCACTTCATCGCCCCATTTAGCGAGTTCGTCCTTGCTCTTCATCCCTTCTTTAATGATAAAGAATGGCTTGCCCACGGTTTCCAAGGTTAAATTCTTTAAGGTAGGTAAAATAGTATGTTCACTATATACTTTAGATTTCATAAATTGCAAAAAGAGGACTTTCTTGCCAGCGCCGATGGCACGGATGGCTAGACCGATAGCAGCGGTCGTTTTGCCCTTGCCTTCGCCGGTATAAACTTGTACATAGGCCTTCATAGATATACCTCCGTTCATATACTTTTATTTTACAATATATATATGCAAAAATAAAGAAAAAGAACTTGCTATTAGTGCATTTGCACGCATAACAAGTTCTTTTTTCTATGAATTATGTTTTATGTTACATATATCGTAAAGGATATTACGTATATAGTATTGGTTTTACCTATTAGTTGCTAATTGGCAAGAAGATCATAGGGTCTGTAGGAGATCCATTGAGGCGTACCTCATAGTGAACGTGGGCACCTGTACTTTTACCAGTACTACCCATCAAGGCAATTGTTTGACCTTGTTTTACGCTCATCCCAACCGTTACCAATACAGCACTATTATGACCATACCGTGTTACGAAGCCATTGCCATGGTCGATTTCAACGAGGTTACCGTAACCGCCCTCTGTATAACCGGCAAAGGTTACAACGCCAGCAGCAGTAGCCACGATTGGTGTACCATAGTCATCCGCAATATCTACCCCTTCATGGAACGCACCGATAGCGCCCGTTACAGGGTCCACACGGCTACCAAATGGAGAGGTAATAACGCCCTTGCTTGGCCAGATACTTGGTGTAGTGTTATTCGTAACACCACCAGAGCCAGCAGAGAAGTTAATGGATTGCATAGCCATAAGGTCTTGCGCCCCACCATCACGAAGTATATTACGCATTGTATAGAAGCTAACTAGCAGTTTTTGTGCGTCCTTGTCCATTTTGGACAGACGAGCTGATAATTGTGCCGCTGTTAGCGTCTTTACTTCGCTTTCATCAGCGGCTGGCTGCTTTGGGTCGCTACCGTCCCCGCCACCTTGAGATGGTGTGCCAGATTCAGCGCCTTTCAGCATTTGCTTGTTTTCTTCGCTAATTTGATTTAAGTTTTGAATTTTCTTATCTAAAACATCTGTCTTTTGTTGTAACAATTTTAGCTGTTCAGATTGTAATTGTGTCTGTTGACGTAATTGCACAACCTCAGCTTGGCGCACGATGCCCCAAATGCCGAGAACCAATGCGGCGATAATTATAATAGAGCTTACAATAGCTGCAACCTTCGCTTGCTTGGTTGTTAATGTCAATATGCAGTTGTCACCATTTCTTTCAACTTTATTTGAAATAAATGCCGGTACTTTCAATACAAACCTTCCTTATTTAGAAACGATGGCGCTCGTTAACGCTTCCTCATTGGTGCGCTCGCCCAACGCTTCGTTCAAACTCTCTAATTCTTCTTGTGAAAGACTTACGAGACTTTTACCTTTCACAATGGGTTTACTAAAAATACGGGATTCGCTACGACCGTAAATACTAGAGATACAGATACCGTTATTGTTGCCATCAAGTAATGTAAGTGCAAAAGACAAATCATTACCGATATTTTCAAAGGCATTATATTTGACAAAGCCAATTTTTTGTATCGTATTGCTTTGAATATTGCGGATCGCCGCTTGTTCGGTCATCATAGTCTCAAGACCCTTAGCAGCATCGCGAATTTCGCTAACCTCTACAGATAATTTACGTTCTAGGCTCGCACCATTGTCCCCTTGCATAAAGAAATCATATTTCTTTTTAAGGCTCCCTAAGCGAATGTGCAAGATTACACAATACACTAACAACGCTATTACAAGGATGATGGTCGCCATGCCAATCCACGGTTGAATCGATTCGAACATGTATATTCCTTCCTATACAATCATTCAAACTCCAACACTTAATTATACCATTCTTATTGTGAAAGTTAAATGACTGTATACAATTTAATTTAATATATTTAATGTATCTAATATAGATAAGCGATATCTATATAACAATTCATATAACAAGCATGTAAGGTTATATCTACATATATGTGTTAGATACAAATTACAATACTTTATTAGCCCTCTAATTCATCAACAAACGGGCTTATTGCTCGTTCTAGTATACCATGTAGAGCTGCTATGAGTACACCGTAATTTACAATTGGTGTGCCTTGTACAACGGCACATTCAATGCGTCGCAATACCTCACGACGTGTAAGCATACAAGCACCACAGTGAATGATTAAATCATACTGAGATACATCTTTTGGGAAGGCTCCCCCGCTCGTAAATTCTAGCTGTAAATCCGTATGACCTTGCTTCTTAAGAAGATTAGGAATTTTTACGGTCCCAATATCATCACATTGACGGCGATGTGTACAGCCTTCGCTGATGAGCACTCTAGAACCGGCTTTCAAATTCTTAATCGCCTTTACACCAGCTACTAAGTCCTGTAATTTGCCTTTAAAGCGAGCCATCAAAATGGAGAACGACGTCAATGGAATTGTATTAGGTGTTAACTCATCAACCCGATCAAAGGCTTGAGAGTCACAGATAACCATCTTAGGCGGATTCTTAAGAGAATTAATCATAGCAGGTAATTCTTCTGTTTGGCACACTAGCGCTAACCCTTTATAGTCGAGAATTTCTCGAATCGTTTGTACCTGTGGCAAGATAAGGCGCCCTTTTGGCGCTGCGCTATCAATAGGGCATACGAGGATGATTGTATCCCCCTCTTCCACTAAGCCTTGTAATAGAGTTTGATCACCTTCTACATCAAGTGGTGTTAATCCACCCAAAAGATCGAGTAATTCTAAACGTTTAACCTTAGATGTAAAATCAGCAGAACCAATGACAGTAGCTAATTCAGATAAACCCTTATGAGTTTCTACATAAATAGATGCATCTGTTTTATTCTCTATATTGTTTTCTTTATCATTTTCTTTGTCAATTTCTGCATTGATTTCATTTATAAACAAAGCAATAGGCACATTATTTTGTTTTAATAGGCCTAACCAATGCATATCATCAGCAGTTGGTTCTTCATCGGTACGAAGTACATAAACAGCAAGGTTAATCTTCTTCACAACCTCTTCTGTTTTCTCCATCCGCAATGTACCTAATTCAGTTGTATCGTCTATACCAGCTGTATCGGTAATCACTACAGGTCCTAGTGGTAAAATCTCCATAGATTTACTCACAGGGTCTGTCGTTGTCCCAGCCACCTCAGATACGAGGGATACAGGCTGATCCGTTAACATATTAATCAATGTAGACTTACCAGCATTACAACGACCAAAAAAGCCAATATGCACGCGGTTTGCTTTAGGTGTTTGTTCCATAGTCTATCCTTGTTACTTAACATAACAGTAAAAGCGCAGCCCGTAGACTACGCTTTCACCGTGGATTGTAAATTGTATTTACATTATACAGAATTGTTATCGATTTGTCATTACTAAATTTACATAATTCGATATCAAATTTAGTATACCAATTATGTTATTTAATTAAAAATCCACTATATATAGTAATTACGTAGTAATAAAGAGTATATAGTTATGCATAGTAATTGCTATTGCTATTGCTATTGCTATTGCTATTGCTATTGCTATTGCTATTGCTATTGCTAAGCAATTATACTCTAAATTCTACAGTTTCAGTATCATCTGTATGCTCTTGACCATCCATATAGGCAATAAGTCGTTCTAATTCTGCTTCAGAGGAAAAGGCAATTTCAATCTTACCTTGTACCTTTTTACCAGCGCGGAACTTAATGTTTACAGGAGATCCTAAGCTTAGTTTTAAACGATCCATAAGAGCACGTACCTCTGCAGTACTTTGAGGCTTAGCAGCCTTTGCCTTAGGCGTTTTATTCTGCATAGATTTAACAAGAGCCTCTGCTTGACGTGCACTTAATTCGCCCTCTTTAATACGTTCAGCAGCTTCCATTTGTTGTGCTGCACTACGCAACGCCAATAATGGACGAGCTTGACCTACTGTTAAGTCACCTTCGATTAGATCTTTTTGTACAGAATCACATAATTTCAACAAACGAACCATGTTTGCAATATAAGAACGGCTGCGACCTAGTCGAGCAGAAATCATTTCTTGTGTTTGTTTGTAAGTATCCATTAAACCTTGGTATGCCAAAGCTTCTTCAATTGGATCTAAGCCTTCACGTTGTAAATTTTCAACGAGGGCTACCTCTGTCATTTCTTCTGTATTATATTTCTTTACAACAACTGGTACTGTTTCTAGACCTGCAATAATAGCGGCACGGTAACGACGTTCACCAGCTACAATTTGGTATTTATTCTTTTGTTTACGTACTACAATTGGTTGGAAAATACCAAGATTTTTTATAGATTCAGCTAATGTGGCTAAACTATCTTCATCAAAACTTTTACGAGGTTGATCTACATTTGGAACTAATTCGGAAATTGGTAATTCGTGAATCTCCTTTTCAGGTAACACAGACTCTACAGTGTCCACCTTCATTAAGTTTCCAAGGCCCTTCCCCAAGCCAGATGATTTACTTTTCTTACTTTTAACTTCTCTAGGCATAACTAACCTCTCTCACCTTACATATAGTGACTATATCAATTTGTAACACTGAATTATTTAATAGCCAATGAATCAATTCTGCTAATCTAAGACATTTGTTTAACTAAACACTTAGCCATTTAGCTCTTTCAACTATATATTAAACCAATTATTTAGCTTTTGAAGCTTTAATTACTTCTTTAGCTAATTTAGTATATACATCAGCACCCTTAGATTTTGGATCATATACGATAATCGGTTCACCATAACTTGGAGCTTCACTAAGACGTACATTACGAGGAATAATCGTCTTATACACCTTATTGCCAAAGAACTTTTTCACTTCATCAGCTACTTGGATAGATAAATTTGTACGACCATCAAACATAGTTAACAAAACACCTTCGATTTCAAGGTCTTTATTAGATGTTTGTTGCACAATTGTTATGGTTTTTACTAATTGGCTAACCCCTTCTAATGCGTAGAATTCACTTTGAATTGGAATCAATACGCTATCCGCTGCCGTAAAAGCATTTAGAGTTAATAAGCCAAGAGATGGCGGGCAGTCAATAATAATAAAGTCGTACTCATCGCGTACCGGTGCTAATGCTTTTTTCAACATTGTTTCACGTGAAACAACGGAAACGAGTTCCACCTCTGCACCAGCTAATTGAATTGTTGCAGGCGCTACAAATAGCTTTTTAAGCATTGTAGGCTGAACAATATCAGTAATAGGCTCACCATCGATTAGAACATCGTGTACACAGAGTTCTAAATCATCTTTTTCAATGCCTAAACCAGAGCTAGCATTACCTTGTGGATCTAAATCAACAAGCAATACTTTCTTACCAGCATCAGCCAAACAAGCACTCAAATTTACGGATGTTGTTGTTTTACCAACACCGCCTTTTTGATTAGTAATAGCTATAACTTTGCCCACTTAATTCACCTCACATGTTCGTTCAAAATATTTCTTTTTAATTATAACATAAAACAACGATAATTACGGTAATTACAAATCAAATTCTAGAAAAATATCTATAATTTCATCTACCATACACATTATTTCAAAAATTATATAGTTTACATAGCAAACAATGTGGGTTTAATGCATTTTTTTAACTTTAAAATTAGTTCCCTTGATTGTTTCACGTGAAACAATTTAATTTTCAAAAACGTGCGAGTTAAAACTCATACATAAATGTTTCACGTGAAACATTTATAGATAATCAAAATTTTGTAGTTACTCAAAACGTAAATTTATAGTTATTCAATACATAACTTTTTAACACAAAAAATTTTATTGTAAAAAAATAGACTTGGTATATAAATATATCCCAATCCACAAAATTTACACAAAGATTTTTCACACAATTTTCTCTTGAAATAACTAAACTAAAAAAATTACAACCTAACTAATCTTAAATATATAACTAACCTAAAAATTCAATTTGATAATTGAAATAGTTAAGCTAATGAAAATAATTCAATTGTTTCACGTGAAACAATTAGAATGAAAATAATAAGATCATCAAGTAAACATAACAGATATAATAGATATAATAGATAAAATGCTTAAAATAACAGCACTAATAACTTTTAGGATTAAAATATATTTCGATATAGCTTCAAGTTATACCAACACACTACTAAATTATATGAGAATACAGGCCCTATATGCTTTGACAGGCATTATCGATATCTATATACTATTAAATAGATAGTAATTATATTTATAGGCATAAAAAATAGATCATTCTTAAGATTGATTTAATCTATAAATAATATACTAATATTAAATACACGCTCTACGGATACGCAGAGCTTTTTATTTTGAAAAGGAGGCGTTTCCATGCCCATTTATAACGGAATGCTTCCTGCCATCGATAAAGCAGAAGTAAAACGATACGCAGGACTTCGTCATGCAGAGGATTTTCCTCAAAATTATGTAGACGAAGCATGTAAAGAAATCCAGTTATTAGCTACACCTAAGGGTGTATATCAAGAATACGATTATGATGCTGAAACAAAGACAATTTTGAGCAATCCACCGCTTAAAATTGAAGGTTCCATCATTGAAAAACATCTAGAAAAGTCTACAAAGGTCTATGTATTAGGCGTAACAGTAGGTGAAGATGTAGAAATTCGTAGTGAACAGTTATTCAAACAAGGTAACTACACTGTAGGTTTATTGCTTGATGCAGCGGCTACAACAGCAGTAGAACAAGTAGCGGATCAAGTAAACGAAGTTATCAATACAATTGCTAAAAAACAAGGCTATAAGCCAACATGGCGCTTTAGCCCTGGCTATGGTAACTGGCCATTAGAAATTCAGCCACAACTAGCTAAAATTATCAAAACAGAGATGATTGGCTTACAAGTAACAGAGAACTATTTATTGTTCCCACGTAAGTCTGTAACAGCTATTATTGGTTTGATGCCAGCTAACGAAGATATCAAAACTAAACGTGGTTGCACATCTTGTTCTCAAAAGGATTGTGCATCTCGTAAATTACCAGAAAAGGCGACTGTAACGTCTAATAACGAAGGCGAAGAGGGCTGTAACAAAACAACAGCCGAAGCCTCTGGTATCGCTATGAAAGGCCAACCAACAGAATAATGTTTCACGTGAAACATTGTAAAATTTAGGATGATAAAGGAAGATGTTTATGTATATATTTGACGGTGCTATGGGCACAATGCTTCAAGCTGCAGGCTTAGAAGAGGGCTATTGTCCAGAATTATTTAACGTAGAAAAACCAGAAGTAGTAAAGAATATTCACGCCCAATACTTACAACACGGCAGTGATGTTATCACTACAAATACATTCGGTGCTTGTGGTCTTAAATTAGAAGATTACGACTTACAAGATCGTGTAAGAGAAATTAATATTGCCGCTGTAAAAGTAGCAAAAGATGCTATTGCAGAATTTAAACCATCTGCTCGTGTAGCTGGTTCTATGGGTCCTACAGGTCGTTTCTTACAACCATTGGGTAACATGAGCTTTGACTCTATTTATGACACATACCGCGAACAAGCTGAAGCATTGATCGAAGGTGGCGTAGATTTCATTATCATTGAAACTATCATCGACGTACAAGAAATGCGTGCCGCTTTATTAGCATCTCTTGATGCTCGTGAAGCTGCAGGGAAAACAAAAGAAGATGTACAAATCATCTGTCAGTTTTCTTTCAGTGAAGACGGACGTACTATTACAGGTACACCGCCAGCAGTAGCAACTACTATCGTGGAGGCTATGGGTGCTGATATCATCGGTATTAACTGTTCTCTTGGACCTGAACAAATCACACCTCTTATTGAAAAGATTGCTAGTGTTACAAACTTGCCAATCAGCTGTCAGCCAAATGCAGGTATGCCTCAATTAATTAATAAGCAAACTGTATTCCCACTTACAGCAGAAGAGATGGGCCCATTGATGCTCGACATCGTTGATGCAGGTGCTACCTATGTAGGTGGCTGCTGCGGTACAACACCAGCTCATATTCAATCTATTTCCAACGCTGTAAAAGCACATACGCCTAAGGAGCGTGCTTATATCGAACCTAAAACAATCATTACAAGCCGTACTAGATTGTTAGAATTAGGCCACAATACAAAACCACTTATCATTGGTGAACGTATTAACCCAACAGGTCGTAAAGTTTTGGCTCAAGAATTACGCGACGGTTCTTTCATCCGTGTAAAACGCGATGCTTTAGACCAAGTAGAAGCGGGTGCAGACATCCTCGACGTAAACATGGGTGTAGCTGGCATGGACCAAACGCCATTAATGGAACGTGCTATCTTTGAATTATCAATGCTCGTTGAAACTCCGTTATCTATCGATACATTAGATCCAGCAGCTATGGAAGTGGCTCTTAAAAACTACCCAGGCCGCGCGCTAATCAACTCCGTAAATGGGGAGGAGGAGTCCATCACTCACGTTATGCCTTTGGCTAAACGTTATGGTGCCGCATTGCTTTGCTTGCCATTATCTAGTGGCGACCTTCCTGAAAAAGCAGAGGACCGCGTTGCTTTAGCTGAAAGCATTGTAAATCGCGCTTACGGTTATGGTCTTCAACCACATGACTTATTACTTGATCCATTGGTATTAACACTTGCCAGCGGTGAAGATAGTGCACGCCAAACATTGCGTACATTACAGTTATATAAAGAGAAATTTGGCTTCCCAACAGTAATGGGCTTGTCCAATATTTCCTTCGGTATGCCACAACGTCCTTACTTGAACGGTCAATTCTTAACAATGGCCCTTGCATGTGGTTTGACAACGCCGATTATGAATCCATTAAACTATCCAGCGAAAAAAGCGTTCGTATCTAGTACAACATTATTAGGCTGGGACCCAGGTTCTGCTCAATTTATCAAAGAATACGGCTACGAGGACGAATCAAGTGCTCCTGGCAACTCTGCTCCTAAAGGACCTGAAAAGAAATCCTTTGACAGCAATGATCCGTTAGCAAATATCCGCGCTTGCGTAGAGCAAGGGGAGAAAGAAGCTATCGTTGAACTTGTTAAGAAGGCCTTAGCTGATGGCATGGACCCATTAGATATTACGAAAAAAGGCTTATCTGAAGCAATGAACGTAGTAGGGGACAAGTTCGGTTCTGGTAAATTATTCTTGCCACAAGTAATGCTTGCTGCTGAAACAATGCAGGCTGCTTTCAACACGATTAAGGAAATTATTCCTGCTAGTGAAAGCTTAGATAAAGGTACTGTTGTTGTCGCTACCGTTAAAGGCGATATCCACGATTTAGGTAAAAATATCGTAGCAGCCTTGCTTGAAAACAATGGTTACAAAATCGTCGACCTCGGTAAAGACGTTGATCCAGAAATCATCGTTCAAGCCATTAAAGACAACAAGGCGGCCCTCGTTGGTATCTGTTCCTTGATGACTACAACAATGCCTCAAATTGACAATACTATCGCTGCTATCCGCGCTGCAGGCCTTAAAACTAAGGTCATGGTTGGTGGTGCCGTAGTTTCTCAAGACTACGCAGACCAAGCAGGCGCAGACATCTACGCTAAAGACGGTATCGCTGCCGTTAACCACGCAAATGATTACTTTGAAACATTAGAAAAGTAATTTCTAATTTACATGACACAAAACCAGGTGAAAGCTCATCTTAAGAACTTATTTTGATGGTGAAAACCACTTAAAAGATTACACCAGATTAGCTTTCACCATATGTATAGATCAAGAGGTACATGATGACATTAAGAGAGAAACATCAACAAGGGAAATTCACCATCACTGTTGAATTAGACCCACCAAAGAGCAGCTCTGCTCAAAAAGTTTTCGACCAAGCAGCGCGTTTAAAAGGAAAGGTAGATGCTATTAACATCGCTGACAGCCCTATGTCCAAAATGCGTATGAGCCCAATTTCCTTGTCTTATTTGTTACAACACAATAAAGATATTGAAACTATCTTCCACCTTACATGCCGTGACCGCAACATCATCGGCTTGCAATCCGAATTGCTTGGTGCCGCAGCACTTGGCGTAAATAATATCTTAACCCTTACTGGTGACAAACCAGATAATGGGGACCATCCATTTGCACAATCCGTATTTGAAGTAGACTGCATGGGCTTACTAAATATCGCTAAAACTTTGAATTCTGGCAAAGACTTGGCAGGTAATGACTTAGACGAGCCTACAAACTTCTACATCGGTGCTACTGGTAACCCTGGTGCTCCAGATTTAGAAATTGAACGTCAAAAATTGGCTGCTAAAATTAAAAATGGTGCGCATTTCGTACAAACACAACCAATTTACGATTTAGAACAAGCAAAACGCTACATCGATAAAATGTCTGAGTTCGATGTGCCTATTATGCTCGGTTTAATTCCACTTAAAAGCTTCAAAATGGCCACATATCTACACGAAAAAGTGCCTGGGATCAACCTTACACAAGAAATCCTAGACCGCGTAGAAAAGGGCGGTAAAGAAGCGGGTACAGAAATCGCTATCGAAACATTGGAACAAATCAAAAAAATCGCTGCAGGCGTACATATTATGCCTTTAAACGATATCGATACAACATTACATATCATTGACCACGTATAAGTCATTGTGAGATTATCATAGAATACTGTTGTAAACGATATGGTTTTATAGGCTAGTGAATAGAGAAAGAGGATGCAAATCTAAGATTTGCATCCTCTTTTGTATAGGTATCAATTATTTTCTATTATCCGCTATTACGTAATAGCACTATTAAATTACACTAGCGGCTTATCTTTAATTTCTTTTGGTTTACGTGGGTATTGTTTAGGTGTTTTACCTATTTTCTTAATGTACAGGATGGCTCGCTTATCATCCAAAGTTGGAAGTGTAACAGTGCGTACTTCTTCAATCTTAGCTTTCAATGTGCTAAGGGCTTTATTAGATTCGCCCACTTCTTCTTCGTAGATGGCGCCTTTTAGAGCTATTACGTAACCACCTTCTTTTACATACGGTACAGTCCATTCTAACAGAATAGGTAATCTTGCTACCGCACGGCTCGTAGCTATATCAAAGCTTTCACGGTAATCTTGATGACTAAGATCCTCTGCACGGCCATGTAAAGTAGTACAGTTTGTCAATTGTAGCTCATCCATAACGGATTCAAGGAAGGTAAGACGTTTTTTCAAAGAATCAAACAACGTAACCTTGAGGCTACGGTCGTAGATAGCCAATGGAATGCCAGGAAAACCAGCACCAGTACCAACATCGATAATGGACATACCAGATTTGATGATATGTGGGTCATAGCAGGAGAGGGAATCAATCATGTGTTTCACTACAACCTCTTTCATATCTGTAATACCCGTGAGGTTGAGATATTTATTTGTTTCAATCATGCGCGCATAATACACGTAAAAGTCTTTTGCTTGCTCTTCCGTACAAGGCAAACCAAATTGGCTCATTTGCTCCATCATATATGAAACAAATTCAGACTCAGGTGCAATAGGCACATCATATTTTTCTTTCATAAGTACTCCTAATGAATTATCCAATATTTATATGATAGTGAAAGTAATAGACACATAGTTACATAATCTCATGTCATATGGGTAGATCATATAAACAAATACAGGTAATTAACAATATATAAGTTATAAGAATAGTATTTCTTATTTCAAAGGCTATAAAACTCAAAATTTTAAGCTATACGGCATTTTTAATCTATTTTATATAAGTTTATATATAAAAACTAATAAAATGACCATATAAGCGAAATATTTAAGTCATTTTTCTTTATATTATAGCATATTCTCAATTAATTCTCATTTAAATAGATGTATTTCTAGAAACACCATCTTAACATAGAGCAGAAGAGGTATTAATCAACCATTATCATTTAAATAACAATATTGAGAAATCGGTCCATCTTTTTTCAATTTCATCATTCATCTTTTCATCAACTACATTTCACAGTTTATTTCTAATTTATCACCATGAACTTTTCTTCACTTATAGATTATTTTGTCTATTCTGAATGTACACTTAATGTATTCTCCTGGTGTACATATTTTAATTATAGAATACTATGTATTTTATAAATATTCATATAAATATACAAACATGATGAGCATCAAGAAAGAGAAGCCTTATAACTAAAAAGCTAGCTAATTATATTAGCTAGCTTTTTTCTATGTAATCACATATTTTATTTGCTTCGATTGTATTGTTCTAATTGGATCAACAGCACAGATACGTCCGCAGGGGATACGCCAGAGATACGGCTTGCTTGGCCGATGGAGTGAGGGCGGATTTTATTGAGCTTTTGTTGAGCTTCAAGAGAGATGCCCTTAATTTGTGTATAGTCCCATTCTTTTGGAAGAATTTTTTCTTCTAGTTTACGAACCTTGTCGACTTGGTCCATTTGCTTTTTGATATAACCTTCATACGTAATGGAAATATCAACAGCTTCTTCTACGTCAGGTGTATAGCGTTTCAAACCAAATGCATCGGCTACGATAGCATAGGAAAGTTCATTACGTTTTACTAAATCATAAGCATGAATACCTGTTCTAATAGGTGCTGTACCTAAACTTTCAAGCAAAGCTTGTGTTTCTTTAGATGGATTTACAGGTGTATTTCGTAACATATCCATTGCTTCGTCGATAGCAGCTTTCTTAGCTGTAAATTTAGCCCAACGATCGTCTTTTACAAGACCAATAGCACGACCTTTTTCAGTAAGGCGCATGTCTGCATTGTCTTGGCGAAGCAATAAACGATATTCACTGCGACTTGTCATCATGCGGTATGGTTCATTTGTACCCTTTGTTACAAGATCATCGATGAGAACACCGATATATGCTTCGGAGCGAGCAAGGATAAACGGTTCTTTACCTTCAAGCCACAATGCTGCGTTAATACCAGCCATTAAGCCTTGTGCAGCGGCTTCTTCATAGCCAGATGTACCATTGGCTTGACCAGCAGAGTAGAGGCCTTCAATATGTTTTACTTGAAGGGCTGGCGTCAATTGCGTTGGGTTCAAGCAATCGTATTCAATAGCGTACGCAGGGCGCATGATTTCTACATTTTCAAGTCCTGGAATGGTGCGAAGGAATGCATATTGTACGTCCATTGGAAGGGATGTACTCATGCCTTGTACGTACATTTCGTTTGTGCTAGTACCTTCTGGTTCTACGAATAATTGATGGCGTTCTTTATCTGCAAAGCGCACTACCTTATCTTCGATAGAAGGACAGTAACGAGGGCCTACACCTTCGATTTTACCGCTATACATAGGGGCACGGTGAATATTGCTCGTAATGATTTCGTGCGTTTCTTTGTTAGTGTAGGTCAACCAACATACGTCTTCATTGCGATTAATCCATTCATCCATAAAGGAGAAGGAGTGATGATGTGTATCGCCTTCTTGAACCTCCATATTTTCAAGGTTAAGCGTGCGTTTATCTACACGAGCTGGCGTACCAGTCTTAAAGCGCATCAACTCAATGCCATTGTCGAGCAAAGATTGAGAGAAATGTTCTGCTACGCGTTGACCATTTGGGCCACCTACATAATCGATATCGCCGATGAGGATTTTACCTTTCAAGTAGGTACCTGTACAAAGAACGACAGCTTTAGCACCATAGAATTCGCCAAGTTCTGTAACAATACCTGTTACCTTGCCGTCCTCAACCTTAAGCTCCGTTACCATGATTTGCTTAACATTAAGGTTCTCTGTATTTTCAATGGTTTGTTTCATCAAATGTTGGTATTTAATTTTATCAGATTGGCAACGCAAGGAATGCACTGCAGGGCCTTTACCCATGTTGAGCATACGCATTTGAATAGCCGTAGCATCTGCGTTAATACCCATTTGACCGCCTAACGCGTCAAGCTCATAAACAAGATGGCTTTTACCAGGACCGCCAACGGCAGGGTTACATGGCATAAGCGCAATATTATCTAAACTGATGGTCGCCATCAACGTACGATGACCCATGCGGGCTGCGGCAAGAGCCGCCTCACAACCAGCATGACCACCACCGATGACGATGACATCATAATTATCTACTGTGTACATATCAATTAAATTCCTTATATTTGTTACTTATCTTATTGTGAAAGTTTTCTCAGAGCACAGTTCCTCACTGTGAATTTTCTTTGGGTTATTTACCAAGGCAGAAGCGACTGAATAGTTCGTCGATCATACTTTCTCGGATGGTGTCGCCCGTGATGTCGCCTAGTAGTTCCCAGGCGCTGCGCAGGTCGGTAGCAACAAAGTCTACGGGCATGCCCATGTCGATGGAGGAGAGAGCTTCTTCGACTTGAGCTTTTGCTTGTTCCATGAGGCTAATGTGGCGCACGTTACTGATCATGGCGCTGTTGTCTTGTTTTACGCGACCGCCGTAGACGAGTTCTTGTACCCATTTAGAGAGGACTGCAGAGCCTTCGCCTTCTTTGGCACTAATGCGCTCAATAGCTGTAAAAGTCCCGTGTTCTTTAATATTTTCGTCTGTAACGATTTGTGCCACGTCGGACTTATTGAGGAGTACGATGGTATTCAAACCGCTGACAGAGGTCAAAATTTCGATTTCTTCAGGGGTTAATGGAGTAGACCCGTCGATAACACAGAGCACGATATCTGCTTTATTAATATAATCGCGAGCACGCTCCACGCCGAGGGCTTCTACCGTATCTTGAGTATCGCGAATACCTGCCGTATCGATGAGGCGCAGAGAAATGCCTTCTACGGTCATATATTCTTCAATACTATCCCGCGTCGTCCCAGGAATATCCGTTACAATAGCGCGGTTTTCGCGCAAGAGAGCGTTCATAAGGCTCGATTTACCTGCATTTGGGCGGCCCACGATAACCGTCATAATACCATCGCGAATGAGACGGCCCGTATTAGCTGTGGACAACAAATCATCCATAGCTTTCAAAATAGGCTGCAATTGATCGCGAACCTCTTGGCTCGTTACATCCTCAATATCCTCTTCTGGATAGTCGATAGTTACCTCTAAATGAGCAATCATAGCGATGAGCTGTTCACGCACATCTTTTACAAAGGACGAAACTGTGCCGTCCAGCTGCGATACAGCGAGAGAGAGGGAGTCCTCTGTTTTCGCTTCAATAATATCAATGATCGCCTCCGCTTGGGTAAGGTCGATACGTCCGTTCATAAAGGCACGCTTCGTAAATTCACCGGCCTCAGCCATGCGCACATCGTGGTTTACGAGCAATTTCAGAATTTGTCGAACCGGCACAATGCCGCCGTGACACTGAATTTCCACTACATCCTCTGCCGTGTAGGAATGAGGGCCTTTCATTAATAACACAAGAACCTCGTCGATGGTCTTGTTCGTTGCAGGGTCCACAATGGTCCCATATTGTATCGTTCTATTTTGGCGGTCCATCAAAGGAACGGTGCCAGCGCTCTTGAACAGGCTATTTACAATAGGAAAACTATCCTTGCCGCTGACCCGAATAATACCAACCCCGCCGATGCCGGGCGGCGTCGCAATGGCCGCTATTGTATCATCTATATACATACATATCTCCGTATTTCGATTATCTAGTATTTGCTTTTGTATATGTTCTTCGCCTGTGAAAGTTAAACTAAACTAATCTTTGCATGCGAAGATTAACTTAGGTTAGCTTTCACCATAACCTAAAGAATAAAGGGGGCAGCCCCCAAGCAACCGAGAATATCAGTCACTTGAAAGCTGCACCACTATATTATTTTTTGTACGTAATCACAACGTGACGGAATGGTTCGTCCCCTTCACTGTTAGTAACAACGTTTTTATCCCCTTGAAGGGCAGTGTGAATGATTTTACGTTCAAAAGCATTCATCGGTTCTAAGGAAACCTTTTGATGGTTGCGTTTTACCTTAGAAGCCAAGCGTTTCGCGAGATTTACCAATGTTTCTTCTCGACGAGAACGGTAATTTTCCACATCTACAACGATATGGCAGTGGCCAGATACATCCTTGTGAGCCACGAGATTTGTTAAATATTGAATAGCATCCAATGTTTGACCATGTTTGCCAATCAAAATACCCAAATCTTCGCCGTGTACTTGGAATGTAATCTTATCTTTGTTCATCATTTTTTCGATAACCACAGTGAGGCCCATTTGAGTAAACATATCATCGAGGAATTGTTTACCTTTTTCAGCAATTTCTTGTTGATCTTCTTTTGAAAGTTCCTTTTTAGAAGGTTTTTCTACAACATCACCTTCAGAAGTTTCAACTGCTGTATCTTGTACTTCTGTTTCGCTTGTTGCTACTGGTTCAGAAGCAACAGCTACAGATTGTTCTTCCGCGTTAGCTACTTCTTCTTGAGTAGCAGTTTTAGCTACTGCTGTGAAGAATAGACGAACAACTGCTGGTTTACGACCAATACCTAAAAAACCATTAGATGGTTGTTCTAAGACCTTAGTTTCTACCAACTCTTGGCCTTCCGCAGCCAATTGAGCTACGCCTTTGGCAATGGCATCTTCAATGGTTTTAGCAGATACATCGATAAATTCCATAATTGCCTCCTACTTAGCGTTCAAATTTTTGTAAATGAAGTGCTGTTGAATCAATTGGAATACGTTAGATACTACCCAGTAGATAACGAGACCAGATGGGAAGCTCAAAGAGATGTAACCAATGAATAAAGGCATAAAGATTGTCATAATCTTTTGTTGTTGTGCAGCTGCACCAGTTGCACCATTGCTAGTTTGACGAGACATAACCCATGTGGATAATGCACTCAAAACTGGCAAGATGTACATTGGATCTGGTTCGCCAAGGCTAGGCAACCACAAGAATTGTACAAAGTTTGGATCGTAAGGGTAGTCTTTCAACGCCCAGTAAATTGCGATCAAGAATGGCATTTGCACCAATAGAGGCAAACAACCAGCCAATGGGTTAACGCCCATTTCTTTGTACAATGCACCCATTTCTGCTTGAAGTTTTGCAGGATCGTTTTTGTATTTATCTTGCAATTCTTTCATGCGAGGCTGTAACTCTTGCATAGCCTTCATGGATTTGATTTGTTTTACAGTAAGTGGTGCCAAAACCGCTTTAATAACGATTGTTAAAAGGATAATAGCCACACCGTAGCTTGGATAGCCTACCATTTGAGTTAATTGGAACGCATAGGTTACCAATGTAGTCATCAATTCAACGATAGGGTGGAATATACTACTTAAGAATTCCATTGTTTCTCCTTTTTCTTACAGTCCGAAACCGTCCTTTGCGCATCTATATATCGTTATGGTATGGTCTAAATTTCATCCATACAGATGCTCAGGTATTTCCAAAACTGTACTAGATGATGGTGAAAGTTGCTTTCACAGAACACATCCAGTCTAATCCCAAAGGGGTTAGGGAACTGGATCGTAGCCACCCTTATGGAAAGGATGACAGCGAAGAATGCGTTTTAAACCCATCCAGCTACCTTTCAAAGGACCATATTTTTCGATGGCCTGCAAAGTATATGTGGAACATGTCGGATAATAACGGCAACATCCAGGTTTTAAGGGAGATATGGCAAGCTGATAGAACCTAATTAAAAGTCGTAAAAGCGTAGTTATACAGCGTTTCATAGAAACCTCCATATACACAAAAAAGGACCAAAGCCTCTAACTTGTGGTCCTATTTATCATTTTGTACCAATAATTTGCTTTTTCGCAAGAGATACAAAATCTCCTTTTCCGCTTTTTCGTAGGTAGCGTTTTTCAGAGGGCCAC